>WLWI01000560.1_pt1 | contig 33892 bp, 23 predicted proteins | sample 6701501 | NCBI WGS metagenome assembly WLWI01 (sample SAMN12718690, study PRJNA515312) | sponge metagenome | isolation source: marine sponge | host: Mycale hentscheli | place: New Zealand: South Island, Marlborough, Capsize Point | collected 2014-11-01 | reverse complement strand
GGGCTAGGAACTCGCAGGAGAACAGGCCTTTCCTCACAGCAAGTGGTGTGGGCACCCGAAGTCCCACCTGGACCATTGCTGTTTCATGAGAAAAGGCCTTGAATTTGCACCCCAGCAAATACCAGGTCCCCAATCACAGCTGGGTGGACTGGTGGGGCCGGTAGGAGGCAGATGGAAAATTAGATGGAAAATTGCCTGAGTTGGGCTTGAACTCGTGGACCTCAGGCCCTGAGGCAAGGACACAACCACTACACCACACAGCCACACATATATACACACCTGCACAAACACACATGCATGCACACACACATACACACACCATACTTTGGATATCAATTTTTCAATTTTCTGTTTAAAGTGAAAAGTAGCAGAAGCAAATAATTTTGGGAAGATGTACAAGAAAAAACAACAACTGGTTTTCCATCAACAAACGCTGAATGCCGAAATGAACCAAAAATTCTCCCTAAAGTGTACAAATTTAAGGCCTCAAGGATATTGTGTTTCCCTGCATCTTGTCTCTGGTACCTCCTGCTACTACTGAGCATGTGCTGGACCTGGTGTGTGGGTGCATGTGTGCATGTCCTACGAGTGACGGGGAGGAACAAGAGGAGAAGACAATCAAGATTGGTATTCCGCCATTTTATTCCGTACGTTTAGGATGTACATAGCTGTGGTCAAAAACATCAAAAGAAAAAAAGAACTTAAAAAAAAGTGTGTTAACAAAGCAAACGGAATACAATTATAAATTTAAGCAGTAGGGTACAGCTTGTTGGCCTGCAGACCCTTGAATTTTTTGTAGTATGTTTTGTTTATTTGTTTGTAGGGCTTACAGATGTTCTGTGAAGACGAGGATGGATGGAATTCAATGGTTGTAAAGGATTACTCACAATAATGAACTCAATGAGAGGTTGTCTCTTCAGTTGTGTATGGTGTTGTTAGACTTGGAAGGGAAAAAAAAAAAGTTTGGTTGTGGGGAAGGGACAGGCGGAAAAGCTTCTCTCTGAAACATTCTAGCTTCACTCCTCCCCTTTCCCCTAGTGTGTCGGCTTCCATCCCTAGTGTTTGAATGCCATGTACAGTGTGCTATCAAAACTGAATTCTAATTACAACAAAAAACAAACAAACAAGTATTCTAGAATTTACCACAAGCAGCTGTTATAAATTTACTACCCACAGAAACAGCCATTGGCCAGTTCTCAATTATGTGTTGTCAATTTTCTATCTCAGTTATTAGCTATTGCAAGGGAGGGGGGGGGGGGGGATATAGTGATGCACTTTAGACTATAACAAAAGGAAAATGAGTGAGAAAGACAGCCCACCCACAGCTGTGATATCTGAGTGGCATTAACCAATCAGCTCCATTTACCACAGGGGCATGCCCAAACCCACAGGGAGATTCCTACACAGATCAGCACACAGAAGATAAAGACATTTTATTAACATAACACAAACCATGCAACTTCAAACATCCCCCCCTCCCATAGATAAGCACACACATACATACAGTAGGAGTCAAAAAAAAAGTTTCAAATTCTGTTCCGTAGAATGGCCGTCGCACGATTAAATCTTCACAGATTTCAAATTCATAGTTATCTAATGATCGCTAATCAAACAAAATATTTTAAGTTCCTATCCAACATTGGTAACTGGTGAACACTTTATTGGTTAAAAAAAAAAAAAAAAAAAAAAAAAAGACTTGCTTTTTTTTTTTGTTAGTTGAACCAGCGACACACCCACCACAACCTGGCGTATCAGACCGCTGAGGAGGTTAGTTACATACCACCTGCAAGTTTAGGAGACATTGATCTGGTGAGATTCACTGGGGATAGTTGCAGTGGAATTATACTGGATTGTAACATCATAATAAAGATAACAACCTGGTAAGAGGGAGAAGAAAAAAAAGGGAAAAAAACACAAAAAGAATCCTGAACAATATGGTGGCAAAATAACAGTCACTAAAAAAATTGAAATTGTCTATATAGGTGTTTTACCACCGCTAGATTCTACTAATTAAATAATAATAATAATAACAACATAAATATAAATAGTCTGGTTGGTAAAGCATACTGACAAAGACAATGGTGTGTGAATTCAAGTATACATGGGCCAAGAAAAGTTAGAGAAAAAAAAAAAAGTGGACTGATGAACTAAACCAAGTGGAAATCAATAGATACAAATACCTAACACTACTGCATTCCTAATTAGCAAAAATTAGTACATCAAGCACCACGGTATGCGGCAGGGTACTTGCTAGTAAAAAAAAAAAAATAATAATAATAATAATAATAATAATAATAATAGCAGCCTATAGCAATTCTAATAGCAGAGTGTATTCCATTGAGTAAGCTGAGGTCCACAGAGGAAGATGTAACAGTGAGTTGATGTGACTACTGACACCATCTTTATAAATGGAATGCAGAATTACAGGAATTTGTTTCAACCACTCCCAATAGCTGACAGCACAGTGGCCATTAAAATCAAATAATGTTTAAAAATAAACTATAAAGTGTACTGGCAAGAGCACAAAGAGAAGCGGTGATTAATTAGTTCTCAGTGCTTGTTCTCTCTCGTCTCTATGCCAACTTGTTGGTAAGCTATTGACAGGGACTTCAGAGAAATGTTTCCAAGAGTAATTAATTACTCCTTTTTGCAACACACACAACACCCATTGAAGTGTCACAAAGAGCTCCATAAACTGCTAACAGGTCAAGTACGGGACTGCTTCCTCCAACAACAAATAAAAGCCAGAGTAGAGCTGGACGCCCTAAGGCCATTCAAGTGCACGCATTCCATAAATATCTCAACTTACCAGATGATGCAAAGGATTTAAAAATAACTCAAAACACAGCGACGAGGTAAACAGACCGAGTATCGCATTTCTACCCAGTCAGTTGCAGTACACGACCGAAGTAGATAGATAGTCCTCAGGAACGATTCAAACACTAAGTACTGAGAGGATTTACTGAGTTCCAATATTAAAACTAGAGCTCTAGTGAGCACTGGACAAGCACTGTTTAGCACAAATAGTGATACAGTAGGAAGTGTCGTGAATATTGCAAAATAATGGACGTGAGGGTAGGTACAGATAACCAAATATTGGTAAAGAGCGTCAGATAGGCAAACACCAGGATTGTGCACAGTACAGTGAGGATGTCTTTGTGCTCTTTGAAGCACATGATCAGCAGCTGCACCCCAGGTGAGGCTTGTGCTAGGAAGATGATGACTAAGATTACGCTTCAATCTCGCGCATTACATCCAGTTAGCGTTATTCTTCTACTCGTTCCACCAGCCAGAGAAGCATCCTGGATTATCTCACAATCCATCTGCTTCTAATCACCTCTCTCCAACTCTGACAAGATGCCATCGCCTTGTCCACTGAACAAATCAAACCATCTGCATCCCTCTGGAAAATGATCCACAAACTGAGCGGTTTGTTCCTGTGGTTGGTATGGCACAAGGAATGGCAGAACATGCTTGGTAGTAATGCACGTACACGTGGGCGTGTGTGGGCATGGCATGTGTGTGGGCATGCAGGTTTGTGTGTATGTGTGTGTGTGAGTTTGTCAACTTTTCCATCATCCAATTTAATTTAAATAATCGTTAAAAAGGGATGAAATAGAGACTACCTTCAATTTCACTTCCTCTTCTGGTAGAATCTCATGGTATATATATATATTATATATATTCAGGTAGGAACAACACAAACAGATTCATTTCTCTGCAATGTGAAAACTGGCCTGTTATTTTAATACCTTCTACATTATATACATTCCATAACTGCTAGTTAAAACACTCACTAAATTAAAAAATAAGGCCAACGACCGATCACAAGTAGTCAGTGTTAACGAGGAAAACCTTCCGATACACTGACCCTTACCGAGAAGTTCATTCCTAATCAAGAATTTAAGCCACTGAACATACATACCAAAACTAAACAGAATTCTTTCTGTTGTTCATTACTCTCCTTCACATGTTAGTTCGTTAATCCCAACAAGCTCATTGCCTCAAAAAAAATTATAATAATAACAAATTTTCTCGTTCTAACAGCCAATATTATGTTAATTAAAACTTAACCCGACGTTTCGACTTCTTGCCAAAGTCCTCTTCAGGGGTCAAAAAAAAAAAAAAAAAAAAAAAAAGTACTACTAAGAATTAAAGAAACAAATTAATTCAACTGCACTATTAAATCAACAATTTTTAATCAAAACCCAATAAAATATAAATACGTACACAAATAAATCTATGATTGAACGGATGATTGAATTAATAATATCCTCTCAGACTGTATGTGTGTGTGTGTGTGCAGTCTACTGGCATGCATGCGTGCGTGTGTTTGTCGGAGAATCCCAGAGTGAGTCCTTACATATGTGTATCCGGGTGCGACCGGGCGCGATGAGTCAGCACATATGTGTGTGTGTGTGTGTGCGTCATAGTAGTGCACATATTAGCAACACATGTGGAGGATGCCCCGCATCATCCCATCCTGTCTGTCATCAGCTATTCCTCTCACCTCACCAGCAGATATAGACAGTCCCTTCTTCTTCCTTTAGACAGATAGTAATCCATTCACCCTTGAATGTCATATCTAACTTCATTAAGCCTCAGCATGCATGTGCGAGAGGGTAGAGTAGTCGTCCTGTCTGTTGGAGATTACTGACAATTAACCTTCGATTTAGGTATGAACTTACTCAACGATGATTCAAGGCCTTTTATTGTGCTACTTTTTTCTTTCTTTTTTCGGGCTGATTTTTGAGAAAACGCAGAGCTAGGTCCTAGCTTTCGTTGGGTAATGCCCCTATTGTTATGTCCTAATATGAACCAATAATTTCTTGCTGCCTGCGGTAGTCTAGCTTTATGCTTGAAAGTTAACAGAATGCTGGAGGTGGAGACAGACAGCCGGTAGTTTTGGGTGAGATGGCATTATTTACCTACTGGTAAGCAATGACTACTTCATTGTAGCCAGCCATAGCTGTACCAAGCTGATGATGTGCAACTGTACAAATGTACTTCAGCAATGTAATGTGATAGAAATAACAACTTGCATGTTCTTGTTGAAGCACCAAGGGGTAGAAACACCAAGGGGTAGAAGCACCAAGGGGTAGAAGCACCAAGGGGTAGAAACACCAAGGGGTAGAAGCACCAAGGGGTAGAAGCACCAAGGGGTAGAAACACCAAGGGGTAGAAACACCTAGGGGTAGAAGCACCAAGGGGTAGAAACACCTAGGGGTCGATTCACATTGCCGGATACTATTTTCAACAGCATGCCATCCTTATCGATAATGTTAGATAGAAATTAACCTAATAACATCTTCTTTCCAGGACTGCCTGTGCCCACTAACTAACTCCAACCCTCAATGGCCGCAGACTTCACGCCACAGCCTGCACCACCATTCTCCAACATGACTGCACATGTGCACTCTGCTGGATCAACTGGGGGGGGGGGGGGGCATACGCCCACACATTGTGCTGCAGGCTCAATACAAGTCACACCACACATTTGATAAAGACACGCCCACCATCCATTCATCCCTTGAATGATTCCAACTGCTGTTACTCCACTGTGTATTAACAATGTTAAAAGCAATGATATTAAAATCCATTTTACTGAATCCCCAGCTAATTGACGCTCAGTCAGACGCCCCAAACCCAAATAAAAACTAGGCTATGCAGGTAATGCATCCAACCCGGGTCATTGTGGAGGGAATTTCCAGAGCCACCACATCCTCCATGACACATGATATACCAAACAAAATACTCAACGGCACTTAACGACAGGAGCACGCCCTCAGGGAATTAGTCAGCAGGCTGACATTCTCACGTTTGGATGTGCTCGGTTTACATGTTCTAGTATTTTCAAACAACAGAAACCAAGTACAGTATGCAAAACATCTTGTGCCCCACCCCCTTCCCCGCCCCCTCCCCCAAGCTCTTGTCCCTCCAGTCACCACTATCTCCAGAACATCCTCCTCGTTCAACCCAATCCTTCCAAGCTCTAGTACTTTAAACAATATAAACCAAGCTCAGAACGGAGAATGCAAACCTGGAAAATCACCACTATCTGCAAAACACCTCCAGCCTTTCCCCTCCCCCCACTCCTCCCACCCCCCACTCCTCCTTGTTCAACCACCTTCCAAGCTTCAACCCTCAAATAATACAAACCAAACACAAAACAGTAGACACAAGTTTCCTTTTCTTAAAAAAAAAAATGTCAGGGAATCTAGAAGACACTTCCCACGTCACTTATATGGAAGTAACTTAGTATAACACAATCACTAATAGCAACTAGCTACCTCACTCTGGACTTTAGACTACCAGGAACCAACCAAACTTGATTGTACCCAACACTGTATGTAACACACACAGCCTGGATACTGGGTATTGGGGGGAGTCTGCCCGGCGATAAACTGGTAGTATTAATCTGATTCATCTCCAAAATTCCAGCTCTAAACTCGTCTGTCACGTTTCGGAATCAGCAAATAACTACCAAAGATGAGCTTTTATTTTCATTTTACAAGAATTCTGTTTGTATAAGGTATACAGCAGACTAGACACCCACCCACGCAATTCTCCATCGCTTGATTAATTAATTTCGAAGTGGAGGTACAGAGTCCAACAAAGTCCAGCAGATGTAATCTGTGGATAATTCAAGATCTCCATAGTAACCAGCAGATGTACATACACCCCTCCTACATCATTTTCTGCCCTACTTTTGCATAAGCCTGTATGGCTAGGTGCAAGATCTATAACTAGCTATGGGGGGGGGGGGGAAAAAAAACAAAAAAAAAACCCACACATTTTCAATTTCCCCTCAGGTCATCAATTGTTTATGATAAAGGTCACTCCATAGTGACTAAAACATCCTTTTTTTAAATTAATCAACAATATCTCGTGATGTTAGCAAACCTAATATCTACGGTACCTCCAATCCCTAATAACTTCGTCAGCTTCCTGCTCTTACAACCAGGACTTGCCAGCTAATGCATTCCAACATCATGTCAGCACCACTCCACACACTCTGGTGAAGAAGAAACCTCCCCAGTCAGCAGCAGTAGCCTTGGGTAGCTACTACATACACAGCAGGTGAATAGCTGCCTTCAAGCAATGACCCATACAAGGAGATCCTACAGGAAATGATCAGTGGAGAGATGGCCTGGGGGCATGCTGTGAGCATGTGGAATTTGCTGGAATCTCTCAATTGTAGAATTATCTAGCAACTATCATTGCCCAACTTGACACGATGAATTATAAATATCATTTGAGAGCAAAGGAATAATTTGAATTAAAAAAAAATAATCACTGATGAGTCACGAGATTTGATCCAGATTTGATTATCTGGGAACATTCCGAACTTGATATCACAGCATGCTTGCCAGTTGCTATGCCAACGGTACAAAGAGTAGGACAACCGAGGATTGGAATAGAGAATGCTGCAGTCTCTTCGTCTCTCCTTGTGAAAGCCGCTCTCAAACGGAACAGTTGGAACAAAATGAATGGTTAAAGTCAAGTAAACTAACTAGTTATGCTAATTACCTCTACCCCTGCAATTAATTAAGAACTTGCTATGGGGAACTTTCAACACTTCATTCATAAAAGTAGCATTTCTGCTTTAGTACTATCACTGAAATATAAATGATAACAACAACAATAATTTGGTATAAGCTTAGAGAAGGAAAATATTAAAACAAAAAACAACAACAATTTACTGCTTTTAATTTGTGTCCTTTTCTATTCAAAAATGTAAAACTCTCAGCCTCCTTCTAGAACTTCACTCCACCTGATGCAAACCTTAACTCATCCATTACATAGAAACCTGGTAACCATTAGGGAATTGGTGCAAGCACTCTCATTAAAAAAAAAAGAAAAAAAGCCAATCTATTACTTTCAATTGTAGAATGTAGAAAACTCATTACTAACTTTAAGAAGAAGAATATTTGTGTGTATTCTCTACTCCATCAACAACAACAAGACTCAGCCTCCACCACTTATTCTACTTGGCTCCATGCTGTATAGCCATCTCAAGCATGGCACACACACACACACACACACACACACCTTTGTTAGCTGCTTCACACCTCTACCCTCAGACAGAATTCACCCCAAAATGCAGGTGTCAAGATTCAAACTTGGGGAAATAAACAATAAACATCTACACATTCCAAAAACAACGACAGGCTCAGGCGCTCAGGCAACCTCCAGCTATTTCAGAGAAGTCAGCACTCCAGCTTTCACTAGTGAGAGATGTTTGTGTGCATTTCAAAGAAAGAGAGTTTTCTGCTGCTGCTGCTATTTGCTGTGTGTGTGTGTGTGTGTGTGTGTGTGTGTGTGTGTGTGTGTGAATTATAAATACTTCAACTGTATACCATTTCACTTCTCAACTCGTTCATCTAGCTTGTTTTCATTGTTGCTGTGTTGCACGGATCTCGCTGCCCACCACCAAACAGCCAATACACGGAATGATCAGTTGCGAACATTCACGAATGTGTGCATGCGTGCGTGCGTGCGCTTGTTTGTGGAGAGTCTGTAGGCGTGGCACTATTTGTTGCTAAGTGCAAGAGTGTGTAGCTTTCTTATACTAAGTAGACAGAAGAAGTGGCAAACTTGATAGCATTTAGTTTATTAAAGCAATTTATTCTTCTTGTCATTATTGACCACTAGGCGGCTAGCAGGTGGGGGTGGAAACAGATGTATGTAAAGGAAGTGTGGATCCAAGCACGCCCAAAGGGCGCTCAGTGCACACACACAGATGCACCAAAGTGGACACGCTCAGTCACCCAACGTCGAAAAAGACGATAAAAATTATGATAAAGATAACAGGAAGAACTCTACGGACATATTACATCACTCTGTTGACATGCCACCTCTCTCTTCCTTTCTGTCTCCAAGTACCCACAAGGCATTACATAAATTCTAGGAATACAGGTAGTTTCCATTCTCCTTAGTATCCTCTGTGTAGGAGGAACTTCTGACTTGTGTAGTTCAAAGTGTCCAAATAAATGATAATTTCCTAGTTCAAAATGCTTACTTTGGCACACTGAGTTGTACTTCAATTTAAAGCTACCTTACACCCCAAGCTCAAACTGGGGATCCATACTAGAAATAATTCGTTCCATGCCACAAATGATATTTTAAATTTTAACAGTTCCCTTTCAAAGTTGAGAACATGGATGAATGAATGAAAAGAGATGATGTGGACTGTACTGGAAGATGTCACTTGACATTGATGAATTCAAATGCTTACACGCGCAAGACAGTAAGTTGGTAATGTCCTGAAAGCTCAAGTTGAAAGACTGACTGTCAGGCACATACACTGACTACGTGACCTTTTAGCTGGAAGTTCACCTTTATAATGGGAGCAGTGTGTCTTTTAATCACTATAGCAACCCAACTTTACTTCCAACAAAGTGCAGCATCATTCAAAATGTACAAAAAACCGCAAATTCAAATGAACAAGAAGAAAAAATAAATAAATAAAAAGAAGAAGAAAAAAAAGAAAAGAAACTATTTGGAGTGCTCCGTAGCATCAACAGATGCATGTACATAGATGGTGAGGAAATTGTTTAAATACAACTAAATCAATTTTCCCCTACTTTTACATGTAACATCAAGACAAGCAGCTGGTGGCAACTGCCTGACCAGAAGTCACCATTGCCATCCTGAATGACCAATGGACCTCCTCTCACTTCAATACTATGAAGTTTGCAATGCTGACATAAAAGTGTCACAATGTTTCTTTGATCAAAATCTAAAAATCTACCACCTTACAAGATAGGGTCAGTTGAATAGAGTGAAAATACTCCCACTGATAAGGAACTAATAACCGCTAGGATTCTTCAATCAAAGTTTCAATTCTTTCTGACCAAAATTCAAGCAGATGCCTTACATTCCTCCTACTTCCCAGAAGTACAACCAACATGTAGGCGAACAATATCATATACACAAATGAACGGAACATTCCACAACTATCATTTCATTCACAAAGAAGAACTTATTCCACAAATCCTACTTGCATGGCCACAATAACACACAGGAATATTACTCCTTTGACAAACAAGAAAATATGAAATATATAATTCCCTCTCCCCGCCCCCTCATCCCTCCAGCCCAATATATAGGGAAAGTAAGAAGCATCACTATATTATCCTAATGAATAAATAAATAATTAAATACATAAATTTGGAGCTCACAAGGAGCCGCCTAAAAGTAATGAAGATTCCTTAATAAAATTGCAACACAATGCATGGCAAGGTACAATCTGGACATATACTAACTTACTTTCTTCTCCATGCTTTTAGCATAAGTCTACCACCAAGAAAAACAAGATGGCGCAAACATGGGTGCTTAGAGTAAAAAAACTTCTTGGCGCAAACTCAATTACATTAAGAACATGCTTAATTGCCTGAGCAAAGTTTAAAGCAAATATTATCCAGCAGAAATCAGTGAGATTGTTGATCTAGCAGGAATCAACAGAACCATGCAATGCTATGGTGATCTAGTCAAACTCATTAGATAATTTTCACACCTTCTCTACCATCAATCAGCACAAAATAAATACCTGCATGGACACACCTGGGCCTTTCTGGCCTGCCCTCTCCATGGCATACATACAGAAACCTACCCCTCCCTTCTTTTCTGACTTCATTTTCTTTTCAGAGAGTTGTGTAGGTAAAGATTCTTCCTCATCTCCAAGACCACCAATAGATGACCCCTTGGACAAGCTGGACCTGCATGCACGCAAATATTGTGTTGGAGTCAATTGTTACTGCAAAGCTGGCTTAACGCAGCCGCATTAGAAGCTTCAAGGCTGCCGTAACTGCTAAACACTGCAACGCAGCGAAGAATAAAATGCTTCAGCTAAAGTGTGTTTCCGTACCTCACTCTGGATATCTTAGGACTGCTTGAAGTAGAACCCGTCGTACCTCCTCCACTGTCCGCCGCCGGAGGGCTGCGATTCCTTGAGTGCTTTTTACTTAGCGATGAAGTAGACAAGCTCTCATTAAACGAGCTATCCCTTTGTAAGACGGGGCTACCGCCTTCTGCCATTATCGATAAATTCCTAGACTCTTTTGTATTAAAGTGTGCTATAATTGGAAGTCTAGCCAGCCGAGGCTAGTAATTAGGTAAGGGTCGTTACGACTACCGCACGGTTTTCCATTTGTGGTGAAATTGTAGTGCAGTGGAGCGATAGCAAATTTGTTGGTTAATTGCTTCCTAACTACTTCAATTATGTTAAGTAAGCTTGTCATGTGCACTCACGCGTCACAATACTTTTCACTGGGCAGTTTGAATTGCCTCAAATCAATCGCCTCACTTCACTGTGTCAACTCCTTTCCCCATATTCCTTTGCTTAGTCAACATAGTTTTAATTTAGAAACGATACAATAAAAATTATATGTATTAACATAATGACCTCAAGCAGTTTAATGATAAAGTAACTTGCCAGTTCTACACATACATATAACAGGGAAAATGTCTGACAAAAAAAAAGTTAAAAATCTTAATGTAGTACATCCAAGGAAGCAAGAAGAGTAAGCTCACAGTGGCAGATCAAAGAGGAGGAGTTCAGTCAGGTACGGAGTCAGTGTGCATTCAGTTTTGCTCGTTGCATCTGCAAACAGATAAAAAAAAACATCAACTTCTGAACAGCTTTTGGTTCATACAGTAATCAATATTTTGTCAATAATAGTGTCATACAGTGAATGGCCAACTCTGAGCAGCTGCAATTAAAAAAGTGCTTATTGTGTGAACCTTGTCCTTCAAAAAATAACTTTAAAATAAAGGTGCAAACCCTCAGCGCTACTATGCACTAGCTTACTATTAAATCACTCAGACTCCCCTCCCTCCAAAAAAAAACAAAAACAAAAAAAAACAACTTATTGGCTATTCTAATCAGGAATCAATATAGCTTGAGCAATGAAAACAGTAGATGTAGACACAGTCACCATCAGAGAAGAAGCTAAACAAGCCAGAGACACTCACCAGTGTATATTTTCAACATGGAACTCCACTTCCAGCACTCTGTTATTTAACTTTCCAGCATAATGAAAAACTACCGCAGGCAGCAAGAAATTATTTACTCCTGAGATTACAATGTGACGATAGCCGGGGAATTACCAACAATACTACGCGGAGCTGACAGCTTCGTTTTTCTTTTCTTCAAGAAATTAAAAATGTAGCACAATAAAAGGGTTCAAATCGTCTTTCTGAGTAAGTTCATACCTAAATCAACAGTTAGTTGTCAGTAATCTCCAAAATCAGAGCATGCAGACAGACAAACAGGCAGGACAACTACTATAACCCTCTCGTGCATGCGCGCTGAGGGTTACAAATCTTGTCAATAATAGTGAACTTGTAGCAGTTCTTATACTTAGCTCATGCCACTATCATGCCTTCCTTTACACATGATACAAACACAAATGAAGTAAGACATCGGCTAGTGTTGATGACACGTTTTATCTTGGAGGTTTCGTAATCTAGCAAATGAGTAGCGAAAAATTGGGTGGAGCTTATGAGCACACAATTTTCTCACACACGCCACAAACACACCACTTGTAATGACGTTCTCTCTACTTCCACGATACCTAAGTGAATGTTAAGCCTCGCCTAATGAAATGCAAGCTGCACTTAAATATCATCCTGTAAGTAATCTGTGATTCAGTCGGTGTTCTTACCAAGAGTGATGCCGGCAAGTCAGAAGGGAAATCCCCTTCCCCATTGGCCAGCGCAGGGTTAGCCCCATACGCCATGAGAAGGGCTACTATCTCCTTGAGTCTGCGCCCTGCAGCTATGTGTAAGGGGGTGTTGCCGGAGTAAGTTGGGGCATTCACGTCACAGCTGTTCTCCAGAAGGAAATTGACTAGAATGAAGTTCTCAGCCTCCACGGCATAATGAATAGGGGCACGACCACTGCAAGTATCCTGAATACGTACACACATACATACAATTGTGTAAGCTAACAACAAGAGCTACATAGTACCCCAGGAGTCTAGTAGCTAAATTCATTCACATGATGATGATGATGATGATAATAACAATAATAATATTAATAATACTAATTTAATCATTATAATAAACTTATTTAAGGGGTTAAAGGGCTGGATGTCTGCGTTTAACCAAAGGATCGCTCCTTACCGATACATTCTTGTTAGCTCCCATCTGGAAAAGATATTTCAGCACTTCTATGCTGGCCTCCTTAGTAGCTACATGAGCTGGAGTCAGACCTGAAGGCAAACAAGTCAAATAATAATAACAACAACAACAACAACAACAACAACAAAGTTTAATGACCCTTCCTAACATCATTAAAACGCACCAGCGAAGTTCTTGACATTGAAGTTTGGAAGTGGAGAGTTGAACTTAGCCAGTAATTTGAGCATGTCCACATCTTTCCTTGCAGCTGCTAAGTGTACAGCAGAGTTGCCCTTGCGATCAGGATAGTTGACAGAGGCACCAGCTTCCTTCAACATCTGGACCATCTGAGCCTGCTTGGTAATGATCGCCAGGTGAAGTGGAGTCTACAAGTGGCAGCAAAGATTACACAGGCTATGTATTGTGTTCCAAAGAAATGACCACACTGTACCAATTACATTGAATCAAGCCCACAGTAAAGATGACACCGTACCAACTACAACAAAATTTACACTCCATTAATTAATTACACCTTACCAACTACCATGAACCAACTGTACACACCTCAAACTTTACTGACTCACCTTACCAATTTATCTCACATGCATTGCACTGAGACACCTTACCCATTTATCATTATGTTGTGTAGCATTGACCACACCTTACCCACCTGCCTCATGTTGTTGGGGATGTCAAAGCTGGTGTTCTTGTTTTGCACCCTCTTGATGACATGGATGAGATACCGAGTTAGCTGCACATTCTCATGGATGACAGCCATATGCAGAGGCCTGCACAACAAATAAGGGTAGTTCAATAATAATAGCATGGGGATCTATCTGGGGGGGGGGGGGTTTCCAAACTTCCCTCCCACACAGTTTGTCCAGGATGTCATTAGGCAGAGCCAAAATAAATTTATGCTAATTACTCTCACTGATTTAATGAAGCACCAAAGGTGCAAACCCTCAGCGCTACTAAACACTACCTAGCTATTACAATAATCTCCTTCCAAAAGAACAAGCAATTTGTTAGCTATTTTTAATGAGGTATCAAAATAGCTCGACCAATGAAAATAATACATTTTCAACACTCTCTTCATAAGAGAAGAAGCTAAACAGGCCAGAAACACTCACCTGCATACATTTTCAACGCGAAACTTCACTTCTTTCAACTCTGTTAACTTCCCTGAGCATAAAGCGAACTACACCGCTGGCTGCAGAAATTATTTGCTCACGTGATTATGACATGACGCTAGGGGGCGTTGCCCATAAAAGCTGGTACTTATGCGGAGTTGAAAGCTTCGCATTTTCTCAACGATTAGCCCGAAATTAAAAAAAGTAGCACAATAAAAGGTCTTAAATATTCGTCCTGAGTAAGTTCATACCTAAATCAACTGTTAATTGTCAGTAATCTCCAAAATCAGAGCGTGACAGACAGACAGACAGGACGACTACTATAACCCTCTCGCGCATGCGCGCTTTAATAAGAAATATCATTTTTGCCCTGTAACAATTAGTACATACATACAGTATAGAGATGGAGACTGGCCAAACTTCCGCCCAAACAAAATTGTCTAGATAGAACCTCGAATGGTATTTGAAATAAACTCTGAACTTCGTCACTACCCATAGCCACACCCATAAATCTTGTAATTATTTTACTGAATAAGCAAACAAACAAACAAACTCTCTTACGTGTCTCCATCTTCATCTGGGAAGAGCGCTAGATGCGCCTCGCTGACTTGCAACAGCACAGAGGGCGGGGCTTCCTCGCCCCTCTGTCGCACCTCCATATCCTCCTCCTTCATCTCTGAATCATCTCCACCTTTCGCACGTACCTCCATCTCCTTATCTACCTGGGACTCCGCCCCCGTGGCGCTGCTACCTGGGGCCCCACCCACCTGGGGACTGTGGGGAGAGAGGGAGCGACTGAGAACTGGACTACGAGAAGTTTGGCGAGAGCTAGAGCAAAAAATAAATAACTAAATAAAATACAATAAATGAATAAATAAATAAAATATATAAAATGATACATAAATAAATAAAATATACTAATAGATAAATAAATAGATAAATAGATAATAGATAAATAGATAAATAGATAAGAAATAGATAAATAATTAATTAACTAATCAATTAATAGATTGAAAAACGGGGAAAGGGAAAGACATTGAACGTTTGATCATAATTATACAGTAGCCTCCAAACTGCAAACAATTTGAGAGCAGGGATTTAAGTTTAAAATATGAGGTTATTTGCTTTAAAAGATGATAAGTAAAACATTTTCTATTGGAGAAGGTGAGCGAGAAGCTCACTAAACAGAGGTAATGTATTTACTAGAAAGTTCACCATCAGAGGTTGAACCCCACCGTCAATCTTGCTGCTCCTATATCCAATAGATAATGATAGATTATTTCTCCAAGTTAATGAAGCTATTCCTTGTGTCCTACGGTAACTAGAAGAGTTAATATTAGTCTACAGACGGTTGCCCAGAACTCTCTCTTCAGAAAATAGCAAATTTAATAGCACGGTTTAATTCCAGCAGCAGCTGAGCTGAGCCTGCATGTATAGGTCACATGATGCTCACAGGATTCTTCACATGGCATCTTTAAAAGACCAATTGATTAGTTTAGACTAAATTCATTCCCAACACCAAACAATTTTAGGGCCTCCCATTTATCAGATTTTCACTGGCCTTTAGCAAACCATAAAGTGTAACAAATTAGATATTTAAGATACAGTAAGTGGTAATGATAATGGTATGGCAAAAAAAAAAACAACAACATCAATTCAAAGAAAGACAGATTAGTAATTAAACTTCAACTGCAAAAAAAGAAAAAGAAAAAAAAAAAAAAAAAAAAAAGATAATTGGGTGTTTTCCACATGAGAGGCTTATACACCCAAAAGGAAGGAGGGGCAAGTGAACTTCTAGCTTCCTGGTATATACAGTTACCACAAGTTGCATCACACACAACAGCTGCGTGCTTGCTCTAAGCATGCATGTGTGTACATATGGAGGAGGGAGGGGAATTTTATGGGGGAATAACCTTCCCATGAATACAAGCTGTGTGGCGCCTGGCAACAGGACATCAGTTGTCATAACAGTGCTTGAGACCACTGAAAGCAATCTACAGGAAAGCCCTCAGGTGGGACTCCCCCTCTATAAGAGCAATTAATTAAACCATTTAGAGCCAACAGAGGGAAGCTAAAGGATTCTGCCAAATAGCGAGTCCTAGCAACATTAAACTAAAACTCAACCTCGCTCCCTCTGCACACTGCCATTTGGGGAGTTCTACTTTTAGAGGTCTTGCTCCAGACAACGAAAACAACTATTTTAAACTCTCTACCTACCTCCATTTTTTCCCTCCTATTCACAAACACCAATTACATTTACATTACACGTTGGACTAGCATTGCATATACAGACTAGAGTATTGATCTCTCAGAGGGTCACACATTAGATGGTATCAGAAAGTTCTAGCTGGACCTGGTACCTCAGAAACAAAACTGTTCCTCTCCGGAGCCTCCAAGTAATGAATACAGAACATGTGCAATGAAAATACAAATACGTTGAAATCACCTTTGGGGAGAAATGAGGTTAATGACATTCATAGGGCTGGATGGAGGGAGGGGACTACTCCTAGACGGCCTGGGACGATCGTGGGTGTCCATTGCGTAACCATGATGCATGTCGGCCGTAAATCTGGAGCTGCCAGTAGGTACAGGGCTGCTGCCGGGTCTCGGACGTTCCAGTCTATCCATCACTTGCGATGGAAACACTTCAGAACTTATTTTCACGCTGGACGAGGAGGAAGAAGGCGTGGCTGCATCTACCTCCATGCTACTGGGTCCTGGGTTGACCTGGAAAGATGAAGAAGGAAAGACAAGAGAAGACAATAAAACAAACCATAATAACAATGGAAAATGGGAAAAGATTGATAGAATAGGAATGAGAAAAGATTGACAGAATAGGAATGGGAAAGATTGACAGAATAGGAATGGGAAAGATTGGCAGAATGGGAAAGGGAGAGGTTGACAGGATGGAACAAAAGAGAGACTGACAATTGAGAATTGAAATGAAAGAGACAAGAAAAAGAAAGAGAAAGAAAAAAGAAAGGAAATAAGAGAAACAGGTAAAGAGACAACAAATTGAAGGAAGCAATGAAGAGGAGAAGACCACAAGACACACTACCAAGAGGAGAAATAGACAAACAGACCACAAGACACACTACCAACACCTCTAGAACTAGAGACACTCACTGCTTCTCACTGTAAACACAATGGAAATGCACAAGGCAAGAGCTACACACACAGCTGCTCATATGTATGCTTGTACCTGTCAAAAATCCCCCTACCCCCCTTCTCACGAAGTGTTCAACAACAAACAGAGTACACAGCTTCCCCAAAACTAAAATCACCAAGAAGGCATTTCCCCCCATCTCTCCCTTCCTTGTCTGCAACACAACAAATACGACTTTGCCAACTTGGAGACTAGACAGGAAGAAAAGACTGAAAGCTAATTTTCTACATTGCAGCATTTCAAGTGAATCGGCTGACCCACCATTCCAGGTAAGAAGGACAACAGGGGGAAAGAATGGTGTACTACATGTACATACATGCTTGCATCATGTGATACTATCAGTTGCTTCAGAGCTTTCTCTAGCCTCTGCAGTTTACCTTTCACTTTGGTTTGTTTTACGTACAAGGCAAAAAGCCTGACGAGGGAAAATCCCTTTCCTGGGTGATGCCAGGCTACAGTTGGAGGAGTGCCTGTATTGCAATGTGGCCAGTTAGCGAGTGAAAACATGCACGTTGAGATAATTTGGGACAGGAAATTTAAAACCAATTTGTGTGTTTCATGCTAAGTTATGTTCTTTTTGCTGATCACCTGCATGATTAATGCTTACTCAGCACTCTCCATAAACCCATTTAATAGTAAAACAAAGTTTCCGTAACCAATAGTAAAAAAAAAAAAAATAATAAATTAAATTTCACATTGAGTAAAAAGCTCCACCCCCTCCTTACCTTCCTCGTAGAAGATGGACGGTCACTTCTCGCCATGTCCTGGACACTGGTGAAATCAACGTGTGCCTTGGGTTGCTGTGGGTAAGAGGACTTCACACCTATCATCTCCGCCCCTCCTGACGTCGCCACCTTCTTCTTCTGCTGCTGCTGCTGTAACTGGGTTTGAAGTTGCTGTTGCACAATCTGCTGAATCAGCTGCTGAAAGCCGTTGGGCGTGGAGGCTGCGCCGGCTAGACGTGACACCGGCAGGGTTAATGAAGCTCCTGGCAAGAACAGCTTCTCGCTAAAACAGATACGGCAAATCAATAATTCAAACACAAAGAAGGCAGCAAACCCTGCCCTTGCCCTGCACATGCGTCTACACATCACTGACGTATAAGGCAAGCACAACACACGCCCACATAGTTATTTAGTTGCACACAAAGAGAGGGAAAAACAGGAAGGGAAAAGAAGGAAAAAAAACTACGGAAGCTGATATGTACGACTCTGTTCCATACATGTACAGCACACACATACAGATGCCACCTAACCATATAAACACCAGGATTTGATCTAAAAATGGATGTTGTCATGTGACTTGGCCCTGAAAAGAACTGAACCTTTACATAAAACCAATATCACAATCTTCCTGACTCTGAGGTCACTGGAAAATTTCCTCTCCTCAGTCTGGCCCTCTACTCTGTTATATCTTGAGACACAAGGAGATGGACACAGGAAGCATCTCTGACAAATTCTCAGAATTGTAGCCACTATTACAGTCACAAGTAAAAAAGGTACCAAAAGACACTCTCAGCCTTTCTACTTCCTTGCTGCCTCGGCTTCAATGCTTTAATAAAATGGAAACAACCACAAATATTGAAAACATAGACAAGTTAGATCTACAAACTAATCAGGCATTTATTTATTTATTCCTGATTGTCTAATAACAAGTTCAGCAATCTGTAAAAATCACAAACCAATAGCTTCATCTTTTCCAATTTAGTGATAAATAAAGCAACTTAGCAACAATACCTAATATTTTTGAGCTCTGAATGGGTCATGTGATCAAGATTGGAAATAGCCGAATATCAAACTGCTACTGCTTCTCCCCGTGAATAACCAGAGGAAAATTCACTATATATACTCAAGTGAGGGGTATTTCCCAACCACTTGGGTAATACCCTGGGTGCTCCCCTTTACCAAGTCATAGTTCCGATTATGTGGTTGGTTTCTCCTTAGCGAGCCAAGCTAGACTACACAAAGGAGAAATCACCAGATATCCGAGCCAGATGGAGGGTGTGTACTCTTTTGTAAATATACGAGTTCATGCAGCACAGATACTGTTGCTAGGATACATGGGTGACATCAGGGAGCTGTGCTGTGTATTCTCATGTAACCACCTCCTCCCACATCATCACTTAGTAACTGGACACGCTCTAGCTTAAACAAAAACTCTGAGAAATCAGCTCTAGGGGAATTAATTCTGGTACCAAGGGAAACTTCTTTAAAAAGGGGGAAAATTTGAACACAATTTCGATTTTATTGGGGACTTGATCATCTTAACGGTATGAGTGCATGTGTGTGTGTGAATGTATACATGTGTATGTATATATGTCTGTATTGTATTAGAAAGGATTACCATGCCAGGGATTTTCCCTTCTCTACGTGAGCTAATCTCAATCCTTCATTCATTCATTCATTCATTCATTCATTCATTCATTCATTCATTCATTCATTCATTCATGCATCCTCACAGGAGGAACTATTACTGGCCACACAAGATCCTGTGTCCACACATCAGTAAGACCTGTAGCCATTGCATCAGATGTTGAGCAAACGAGCAACGACTAGAAGAACTCACAAAAGCGCACACGAACGCACCCACACACAAACGGATTCCTCAGGTCACAGCATAGACAAGGTGACAGCACCACGCTGAAATCTTTGGAATCCAAACTGTTAGCAAGCTTTACTATTACAACTCATCTGAGGTCATTAGAGATGGCATGGCCATCAGAAAGGATTCATTTCTTTTCAAGGGCAAGTTGCAGTAGATATGAAGCTTGTTATAACAGTCACGAATGCTCACAGGAATGTACACTTTCACCCAGCAGATAGCAGCAGCACTTCCATGTTGAGGGCACACAAAATATAATATTACATACACTCCGTCTTCATTGGCTTTTTTTCTTCTTCTTTTTTTAACAAATAGACCTTTAAAATTTGGCAGTCGCTTAGGAATTGAATACAAGTCCACTGGGTTATTTTCTTTTATTTCCGTATTTCTAAAAAAAAAATGTCTGTGAAAGAGAAAGCGTACATCTGATAATGTAAGAAGGCTGAGAAAGAAATTGTGAAGAAATAAATGACTTCGGTAACCAGAACTATACTAATTATTTTCTTTACAAACAACAGGGCACTTTGTGAAGTAGCATCTTGTCGTAAGTAATAGGCCAATACAAATGTGTGCTGCTCTTAATTTAGAATTGATAGCTCACCTTAATTTAATAGAATACCATATGATAAGGAGTGTCCCAAAATATGACTGCATAGGTTAAGGGAAGGAGGTGGGTGAGACTATTTGATTAATAAAAATGAAATAAATAAATAAATAAAAAGAAGGGAAAGTCTCCTTCTTTGATCAGAAGCTCATTTTGGTGGGGTTTCAAAAGTCTTGCCCGCATAGCGTCAAGGCATCAGTGGCTCAGTTTCCGGCCACATTCAGCACACGGCTTGTTAAAAGAGTAGCTTGTTCATCATTGCAATATCTCTTTAACTCAATTCAATAACATGGCCAGTACAGAAGGCGGGCAATTTATAGAGGCAATGCAACATTTGTTTTATCCCACTAGTAAAATACAGTGATTATGCATGTGGTTCAGGCTACAACATCAATCTGTCGATGACTAAATAACAATAATAATAATGAGTTGTTCTATTGAATTATATTCCACCAGATGATGGATGCTTTAGGGCACTTGAAACATAGAGCATAAAAATTACTAGAGTAGTAAATAATGTATGATGATGGACTACCTGTATATTAATACCATCGGACTACATGTATTTAAAAAATTGAAGGGTCATAAACTGTTGCTATTTCACGATCAGTCGTGCAGTTAAACGATCTAAACATTTTGACACTCTTGTAAAAGTAAATATTAAGAATCCCCACCCTCTCCCCTACCAATTTAATGATTTGAAATCAATATCACAATTATGGTACTTGATTCGTAAGGATATCTACTTAAGTGTGATGTACACTGCCCACCCGATCTCTTAACTTACAGTGACACATATAGCCCAGCTCATTAGCTACACCCGTAGTTAGGACTCACAGCTGAGCGGGGTCAATGGTGGGAGTGGCTGTGAACGAAGACATGCCTCCAGGACTTGGGGTGGGGCTTGGGGAGTGGTCTCTCGATGCCGTAAACGTGGTGGGGCTGTGGCCTTTGTGCCGAGACGAAGGGCGAGGGGAGAGCCTCTCTCCGGATGGGCTGGAGACAATGGTGGCCACTCGCACAGCCTTCTTTGATGCTGAACAGAAACAGAAAAGAAACAATAGAAAAAAGGAAAAGGAAAGGGGCTGGGCAGTTAATGTATTGATAAGACTCAAGTTTGTTGTTTATGGCTCAGAGTTTGCAGCATATGTCAAAACAATATGGCCGCCATGCAGAACTACACATTATCTTGACTACAGGTGGCCCAGTAAGTCAGTGACACAGTCATTCAGTGAATCAGCTTAAAGTGTTGGAAAAGTGGATCACCGGTAGGTTTAAACAAAGCATGATTTAATTAGAACGCAAATTCTTCTTATATTTTTAGATAAAATCATTAAGATATTTCTGATAAAATAAAGCTCCATCAGATACATAATAATGAATAAATAAATCAATAACAACAATGGGCAAGTAAACAAAGATTGTTCCAGTAGGTAAGGCATGCAGTAAACATAGTATCCACCACTTCAAGAAGTATCTTACTCTCTCACGACTTATAAGTAAAACACAAACAACAAGTTAGTCAAAATTAATGAACACTTTTGGAGCCTCACAAGTAAGAAGTCTCTCAACATGTAGTTCCCATAGCAGCACTAAGATGTTGTGGGGGAAGAGACCAATTAATCCTTCATGGCACAGTGGGAGAGGTGACCAGTCACGATTTCTTTCCTTTGCTTACACATATTGATATTTTATCTACACACATCTTATTTTCACTCATAAATATTATCCTGTAATTAGCTACATCATAGAGTCATTCAGGATAAAGGTAGCACCCAAATGCCCTAATGTTAACTACCCCAATCCCAACCCCCCCCCCCCCCCTTCCCCTCCTTCCCTACCAAAAAGAACATCCCGAAAATCAAACTATAAATATTTTGTGGCCATGAAAAACAATTTCTGCTGTGAGTTTCTAAGTTCTGATCCCCTGAGGCAGTCTGTCAAGAAATGTAGACTTAATCCACTACATGACACCAATGGTGGGTGCCTCGCTCAAGAGGTAAGTCTCTTAACAGCAGTAGTCAAGTAGCAACATGTGAATAAGCACAACTGGTGGACCCTCTGGGCTATTGCTCAATTTGAGATGCTTTCATTCAGCTGTATAATAAACTGGAAGAGAAAAAGTTCCCGTGTTCCCTTCAGCACATGGGCATAATAATGATAACATTCAATTAAAGATGGCCGGGTGTTTATACAAAACGCCCTTACAGCGAGTCGGCAGTGTTGTGAAACCAGGGGTTTCTGCTAATCAAAACTAAAATCATTGCAATAAATAACAGCGCACGACTTGGCAGGTATATCTTCTCACCGTCTTTAGCCCATGCATTTTGAAAGTGCAATTACAGACTTGTTCAATATCCTACGATAACATCTGATTTCTCAATACTTCAAAAAATCTTGTAACAACTTTTGCCAACAGCAGAAGGAAGAAATAAAACTACCTCCATGCTATCACCAGATACTGTTAAGAGAGAAGAAAAAAGAGCTGGTGAATACAAAAGCTTGAAGGAACTGATAAAAATAAAAAGAAAAGAAAAGAAAAGAAAGAAAAGAAGGGAAAAAAAGAAGAAAAAAAAGAAAATAGAAGAAACAAAAAAAAAAAAAAAGAAAGGAAAGAAAAGAAAAAAAAAATTGCCAAAACAACATCCCGGGTGGGACTCGAACCCACAACCTTTGAATTAGAAGTCCAATGCGCTAATCCATTGCGCCACCGGGACCGTAGTGAATCCAGCATTATTATCACTAGTCATTCCTACATATTCATGACAAGCAACTTAAACTCTCAATTAAATTATGACAGACATAATAAAATAGTTGTACTAAGAAAAATCTATTCTCACATAAAATAATATATATATATATATGTACTGTTCCAGTTAACCACATTGATGCAATTAGCATACAAAGCACATCCAAAAAAAGTAAAATGTGAAAATTATGACTAGTTTCAATAGCATGCCTCATGTGACATGCAATTATGAGATCAGAGGGAATACATGCTTGTATGCAGCCACCATATTGGGTATAGGAGTGGGTAAGAGGAGGGGAATGATGGCTTTTCACCACCATTAGGATTAAATAATGAAACGAACAGAGATTTACTACTACATTACATGTGGGAATGAAATATCGAATTGTGGCCTCCTATTAATTACATAAATTCTGGTCAGTAAAATTCAAATGACCTGTGTCACCACAATAGAAACATTCAACCATAAACCTTCGGTTCTGCTAACTTGCAATTAAATTAACTAATTACATGTACTATGATGCCATACCACTAGAAGGTTCAGGGCTGAGCCTGGGGGTTTTGCTGGAAGGCAACATGTCTGTGTCCAACCGCTCCCTCTTGCTAAGTCCTCCAGCTCTGAGGCTTTCTTGCTTTTTGGATTCCATGGCCAGCGAAGCAGGAGCCGAGGCTGTGGTGAAGGTGCTGATCTCGATGTCTTCCCCAACAATAGGCACAGCACCTGGAGATCCGTCTCGAGTCACTGAACTGACGCCCTGCAAACTGAGCAGCTGCTCTGACGCCACGCAAGTAGAGTCACGCTCAATCTCATCTTCTTCCATAATGCCGCCTTCTTCATCGTCTCCTACAGAATCCTCCATGTCATCTTTTTTATCCCATGTAGCTGCCATAATATTCGCATTGGAAAGGACTAGTTTAGGGGAAGTCCGCACACGGCTGTGCTGAGAGAGACCTCCCTTAGCTAAGCTGGGTAATGAGGTCAAAGAATCGTATCCAAGATCAGATTCAGGTAAAGATGAAAAATTTCCACTTGGAAAATTACCACTGGTAAAATTGCCACTTGCATAGTCACTAGTAGGGGAATCCATGGATGACCCTCTTGCACCTCCACCCCTCTTGGCCAATGATATGGAGTCAAGGCGACCAGCCAAGTTTGAAGTTGGGGTCATTGCATTTAAAGATAAAGGACCAGAACTCCCCAGGCCACCGCCTCCATAAACCTTACTAATGTCCTTGATACTCATTTGACTTCTTTCTCTTAGCGGAGGGCTTCCACTAGCACAAGCCGCTTTCTCCACGAGGGGAGTCCCTGCTTTATCTCCGTGCCGCTCCGTAGTAGACAGGCCGGAGTGGTACGCTTGGTCGTCAGCATCCATACTTACTAAACCACTCTGAAAAATGTTGTGCACGGTTATTCTCACTACAATAAAGGCCTCGGGCCAGTTCTAAAGTAACTGGGGAGAAACGGGGGAGAAACCCTGATTGAAGAAGTGACCACTAAACGAGTGTAAAAGAAGTGTCGAGGGGAATCCCTTTAGATCCGGTTCTAGGGGAATACCCAGTAATCACGTGATGTGCATTGTTTAAAATGCGCATGCGCGTATTTATTTTCATCCTCTCTCTTAGCACAGCTGTATTTCGTTCAGAAGCGTAATATGGTGGATTTAGAATATTCTCGCGAAATCATAAGAAGATATTTTACTAAGCTACTTCCGAAGTAAGTATGAAAAGTATGTCAGTATATTAACTTAAATAATATACATATGTGACTAGAAAGAAACCACCGGAAGTTAAAAACCGAAAGGATTGGAAACTGCACTACTTCGCGTCGTGGTTATCATCTGTAGGTTAAAATATGCATAGGTGAAATGAACATAATTGTATCACCATAATTGATATGATAAACAAGGATTTCAGTATAAAAATAAAAATTCCATATTAGTATAACAGTAATTAAAGCTTGGGGTAGACTACACGAGACGCGTTTTCATCGGGATTCATAGAGATTCAAGCACCCCGCGATTCCTCGCTAGTGGAAGCATGCCTTGAATTTATTCTTCATCATGGTTACCAAAGAAGGAGAAGGGACGGTCACCCCCTATTTATTCATAGTTACCAAAGAAGGAGAAGGAAGGTCACCCCCTAGCCCTAGCCCCTAGCCCTTGTTGACCCACAAAGTGGAGCTCACACCCAAAACATTGAGAGTACTTGGGCTAGTGTGAAAAAAAATGATGCGAAAAGAATGTGTTTTAGACACAAGGGATGGGTTAGGGCTAGGGCTATGGCTAGCTAGTATGAACATATTAAACAACAATATCCATTATAACTATCTTTTGTCATGTTTTATGATTATTCATTTATGTCAAACCATTGCATATTATGTCATGTTATATGTGTATTATGACAAACAAAATATTATGTCATGTTATATGTGTATTTAAGTTGACAAACAATTGTTTTTAATTGAGAGGAATAGCGAGTGTTTCACTAGTGATGAATCGCGATGAAAACGCGACGCGTCGCGTCGCGTGTAGTACCTAAAATATAGTCTACCCAAAGCTTGTTTAAGTGTCACACCTACTAAAACCCCACATACTGTACAACAACCTATATTATAAGCTGGATATTTCCATGGGTATTTCAACATCATGCGAGCATTCATTATTTTCCCACAATCATAAAGAGTTGGAGTTTCGGTAAAATTAATTTTAGAACATTTTAATCAGAAACTAAATTTCACATAGGATGATAATAACTAAAACTAGAAGTCATAGAGCTGATGAGTAATAACTAAAACTAAACTTATATTTTTTAATCAAAACTATAAATATAGCTAACCATTTTCAGTGACATCACTGAAAAAAGACAAAAAACTAAAACTAAAATGGAAGTTAGTAAATTTGAAAAACTAAAACTAAAAACTAGAATTGAAATTAGTACGTTGGAAAAACCAAAACTAAAACTAAAATTGTAGTCTTTGTTAGTGAAAATCTAAAACGAAATATTTTTTTGTCAAAAAAACTAAAATGTAAATGTTCAACCAAAACAACATTAGTTTTGAGCAATCTAATGGTCACCCTAAATCCTTTTTTTTTTATAATTACATGAAGCTCTATTTATTTCACACCACAGTAGAATAAATTATACAATTTTTTTTGTCCACTGGGATTTGTACAGGTAAGGGTAGCTTTATCACGTGGTGCACAAAAACCTAAGACATGGCAGCGTTGGAAATGCATTAGGAAGGACAGTTTGGGTTAGACAGTTCAAGTAAAAAAATCAGAGAATCATGGACCTTCTATGAATAGTGTATGACAGGATCATCATGTTTTTAGCTAATGGAGAAATATGATGAAGATGTTAATAAGCATTATTGATAAAGATATGTGATTTCTAAAAATGTCTGTTACTTCTGTTCTTTGAAAGATCTGGCTTAGGAATTCAATAAAAGCTGCATTAATGTCTCTAACAAAGCAAGTTGGAAGATAGCTCTACCCTGAAAGCTGAAATCTCATTTATGTTTTATATCCATATGGTAAAGAAGTGGTAAAATCCTAAAATAGTGAGTGCTACTGCATTCTCTGATGATATATAAACTATACTAGTGTCTTAGGCAACTAGTAAAAATCAATATGGTTTGTACACTCTAAAGACAAAAACTTTACCTTAAAACCTTGGGCTACAATCATGTTACTTGGCATTATATCAACTGTTCCAGGCCCCTCTGTTCCGTATTGTGGTGATGCTCACCATTATAGTGGATTCATCAATCCTAGTAGTGGAGCTTCACACTCTCACAAGCATCACACACATCCCCTACCTGCTCCTGGACACATTCTTTGTGACAATTTATACTATAGAATTTATAATGAAGGTAAGTTGACTTCAGTATGTTTGTTCTTAATTTATGTATGTATACCATAACTATACCATACCTGCCGTGGTAATAGCCATGGATTGAAATTGTTAACCAAGATATACTAGATCCACATGGACAGATATTTGTCAAAAGAAATCCTCTTATCATTTTGCAGACACAAATGTTTTGACAATGTCACAAATATCTAATTCTGTCACCTGTCTATGCAGCTGTAGAGTAATTAATGCATGGCCAAGTAATTCTGACTATGAGTACAAGAGTTCAAAATATTGAGGAGGGAGTGTTAGGACAGAAGGTCGGGGAATTGATCCAAACTCAGTCTGGGATAGTATCCGCTGCCACCTGGTCTAGTCTCACTGCTGGCCTGTCTGGTAGTATGTTACTAGCTACCCCCTTTTGCTCCGCTCCCCAGCCGTTCCAAGTAGGAAGTTGCTTTAATAACTTATACTTAAAACCGTGATACAAAAAGGAAAGATGACTGCTACAATTTGAAAGACCTCCCAGCAAACCGTATAAATTGTCTGAGTTTCTAAATGAATAGGCCCTATTTAAACTGGTAAGAAAATCTGAGTGGACAAACAACCCGTGTTACAAACATACCTCACACTGCAGCTTGCTCTTGTTAAATAGCCTTGAATAGCAACAAAGTCCGGAGCCTAAAATGAACCAGAATGTCAAGCAGAAGGGTAGAAACAAAGTCACCAAACTACGACTGCTTTTTGTTTACAATTGTCTCTGAGGTACTGTACACGTGGTTGGCTCAGTTTGAGCATGTGACTAAATCCCGCCGCGTGTAGCGCGGGAAACGTGTGGTTTTATTTATTCCCTTAGACTTTTCTATTGAGTTTTGGAACTGCACTTTCCCACTGGCTCTGAAGTTTTTAAAGGGAATTTTCTGGACCACTTCGGCACGAGCTTTCGAATGGTACAAACCCCGGAAGTGTAGCTACTTCTGTTCAAAAGTTATTAACAGTTTTTACCACGCCAACTCAACTTGGACATACTATAGCATGACACAGCACAATTATGACGCCAAAATGCACACACACACATATGACACCATTCACAGTTTCTGTAAACAAGTTCAGGGCTGTTCGAGTATGCCCTTCATCTCAGGCAGCTCCGCCTGCCTGCTTGCTTGCTTCCTTCTGGAGTGGGGCATGGCCCCACAGGGGGTGTATGTGCCCCCCCCCCCCCTCTCTCCCCGTTCCTACACCTATGCTAACTAGCTATCTACAGTATCAATACTAAATGATCTAGCTTCCTCTGAATGCCTGAGAGTCCTTTTTGTTCTATAGTAAGAGGAGTTCTGTGTAAGAGCAGAGAGAGAGAGAGTTTTAAGCAAAGAAAATCGGCTTTACAAATTTGAGCGCATACATTGTCATGACAATAAGTTAACATCAATTTTCTCACCTAGCTATCAACATTTAATATTCACTGTTGTTTATTGACATGAGTTCCTATTAAAATCAACTCTTTACTGCTTTTTTTTTTTTTTTTTTTTTCTTTTTTTTTTTTTTCTTTTTTTTCTTTCTTTTTTTTGGCCATTTATATATAACTTTTTGCTGTTTAGATTTATACCGATGCAAAGAATTATTGGGGGAATTGTTACAATATATTGGACTTAGTCATCTTGATCATTTCAATAATGGAAGTGATAATGAAGTTCTGGAGGTTATCAGAAAGTTCAAATCATCTTTTGAATGTCTTAATCAGTTAAGTTGCTCTGTATTCTTGATGCTCATACCATGCATTAACTAAAAAATGGGCAACCAAACATTTTCTCAGTATTTAAATTCCTTGTAGTCATGCCATGTCCATTGAATTTTCAATTACATGTAATTTGTCAACCACCATCAGGTATCAACTAACTCCCGGAATATAATACGGACTATATATAAGTTAACAAAGTTCCAGCAGAAAGGATGTGTATGGTATGCTTTTATTGTTCCGAGTCCCTGTTATTCGTTTTCTTCCTTCTTTTTTTTTTTTTTTTTTTTTTTCTTCTTTTTTTTTTTTTTTTGCATGTTTCTAGCACTTCAAATTTTCTCCATTTATAATAACAATTCCCTTCCAAGTGTTGCTATGTTATAATTTTTACAAGATTTAATAAAACTTTTATAAAATGAATTTCAAGTAATCATGTTGATATCAAGATGAAACTGTAACTCTAGTTACAATGCCCGGTGTAAGTTCCTTATTGACGATCGGTTCAGTAGACAGAAATGTTAATCGGTGATTTCAAGTGTCATGCCAACCAAGTGGAACAGTTGGTGAAAAATTGGTCCTTTATTCAATTATGCTTTATGATTCCTTCCTATCTGTTTTCCAGTTGCTCGCTCCCTGCGTATTCTGAGGCTGGTGTCGTTTCTCAATGGGCTGCAAGTATTGGTGAATGCCTTGCTGACCACATTCTATGTTGTGTTTCTATTCCTGGTGCTGCTGCTGGTGCTGGTGTTTGTGTTTGGTGTGTTTGGCTACTACCTGTATGGCTATAGGCACACTGGGGATGCAGAGAGGTGGGGCAACCTGGGTAGAAGCATGCTTTCTCTGCTGACTTTTGTAACGGTAAGTTTATCTAGCTTCATAAAGCTTGGTTGAAAGTGAGATGTGATTTCTCTTGTATATATAACACTTATTGCATAATCAGAGTGCAATATGGGTAGATATTTCACGAGCACACCAAGTAATTTCACGAACCAAAGGTAAGTGGTAATACAAGCGTAAGAGTTAAATGTCATCCCAATTTTGTATGATAAGTTGTTTTTTTATACATTGGATATTTTTCCAAAACAGTAAATATTCAGTGGTAGCTCCACCATAATTTTAAAAATTTAGTTCTCCAAAACTACTCGTGGGTGTGTTGGAGCATTCAATATGAAAAAATATTGAACACTTGCATGATGCGAAAATGCTCAAGGAATAATATCCAATATAGCTAATAAATTGACAGTACTTGGGAAAAGGGACCAATTGCGTTAAAAATTGAAAAATGAGTTATTTATACCACTGTGTAGAGCAGTACCTCTGGAGTATTTTGATACCAAGATTATAGACAGGCGACGCCTGGTTCACTAAATATAAGCGCGGCAATCTAACCAACTTGAGCACAGTTATTTCGAGAAAACTGTAATTAAAACTTGTTCAATTTTCTGGAAGAGTAACGTTGAATTCCGTAATCTAGCATGAAGTTCGTGTTACGTATTACGTAAGATGTTCAATTGTGCTAGGAAAATGGAGGTGCTCTGCTGAACAGCAGTAAGTTATCGATGGGACCGCTTACTTCATTGATGGAGGAGGCCTTACTCAGTTCAAACCCTATGTTGCATAAGGGTACTAAACAGGTATGGTTTTAAGTAGTACTAGATTCATTTTGACATTGTTTTGCAGGCCATTTTGTGCTTTTTTTCAGTTTGATAGTTTGCGAGCGAAGCGAGTGAGACACTCTCAGGGGTAACACAATTGAAACTCGGGGATATTTGTTTGTTTATGTGGGCGTACATATGTCATTTTGTACTTTGACCCTCGTGTATTTTTGTGTTTGCTCCATCTTCGACCCTGTCCCAAACTTCACTAAACAGAATCCTCCAGTTTAACGATCATTACCCGTATCACCCTAGAAATTGAATTATTTACCGCTTTGAATTCTTTTGCGGGTGCAGTTAAAACTTAAAAACTTATGGGAGCTCCATTTCTATTTGAGTTAGTGGCAGTGGTAAGTTAATACACTATTTGTCACAGTTATAAGCCCTACGCAACAGTATTTAACTTGAAAATTCATTGTGCACTAGACTAACCACGAAGGTAAGTCTTGCGTAGGTATGTTCAGTTGTGTGAAAGTATTGTGCGTTACAACTACTACACAAAGAAAAGTTTAAATAACATGACTTGATTTTGTTGCTTCTTTTTCAATTCAAACAGTTGCGGGGAGCAGTTACTATGGCACTGAATCCCCTTTACTGTATATATACGTAATTTAAAACTCGACTTTATTTTAGTAGCTTGAGTTTATTAGTTAGAATCAATCGCAATAGTGTGGCTTAGTGGTAACAATAGTCAATTTGGCTTACTGTATTTTATTTGGCTTAGTTTGTTAGCTCACTGGCTAGCTAATAGGATTAAATTAGTCTTAGCAAAGTGGGTAAACCAGCTTTTGCCTGTTTTTGAACAAGTGAAAAATGAATAATAATAGCAATCTCTTTTAATCAATGGAAAAAAAACAATATAATTATGATGGACTTTCAAAATGTGTTGCCTTCTCATGTTGCAGTGTGACAGAAGTCCTCATCATCACTGATATCTGTGTCCAGTCAGAGACTTACTAATTCTTTTCAGTGTCTTTACAAGAATAGTCACAGGAGAGCCTCCTGGTCTGCAAACTCCAACCTCAAGACCTCATAAATAGCCGCATCAACTTATTTTGTTTGATTATTCACGTTTATTATTTCTATTCTATTGCTACACAGCTATAACACAACTTATGAGAACTTACCTGCGATTTTCCAATGTCCACGGTAATTTGTTACTATGCAACAAATTAAACTCGCCCACGGTTTTCAATTACACGCGGGATTGATTTCTGTGCACGCATGAAAGGTTAAAAATAAGAGAAAAAGGGTGCTGTTTTTAAACGGGGCACTTGGACCTTTAACAACGGTTTCAGCTACTCACATTTGGTGTCAGTGTAGCTAAAGGATAGGAGATATCAGTGGGCCAAAAAAAATGAAGAAAAAAATTGTCGGTGTTCAAACTGTACTGTACATTTTTTATTTTACTTAATTGGTCCCTTTTCGTAAGTACTGTCACAAATATATAATTATAATACACACAAAAATAATATACATCCAAGTTCAATAGAACACCCCTAAGCTAATGAAGTCTGACATAATCTTTATTTAAAACAATTGAGATTTGCAAAAAAAAAATATTTTGCTTATATGGTACGTACATGTGCCCCTATTCCGCCCGTGTGACTAATAATTTAAATGAAAGGAACAAAGTAATGAACCTGTTGACCAAATACAGTAATGAGTTGGGGACCTTGAAAAGCAGCCTAGCATTAGAGGCAGACCTAAATCCCAGGACTTTTTGTTTTCTTTTAAAAAGTATAGTGGACCCAGGAAGATAGCACTATTTCTCTTCGTTGTAGTTGCGACTTAGAACATTTTAATTTCAAAGACTAAAATTAGCTAAGAGCTGTAGCTCATAGTTAGCTCTCACTTCTAATTATAAACTATTAGGATAAAAAGGTTGTTATGAGAAATAAAATAAAAATGAGTAAATAATGTAAGCCAGGCTAGCTTGCTTGCCATTATACTGAAGCACACCGGCAGTTCTGTTCTCTGTGTACACTAAATTTAGATCGATGGTTGGATAGATATTCAGAATATACTCCTTAAACATGGCTTCACGACCAGCCCAGTATTTGCCATCACCTTCATTCTCTTAGGACACTTCCTGTACACCAATCTCTTCATTGGCATCATCATATCAGTGAGTAAAATGTATGCATTACTCACATGGCTACATCACTATGTCATTCTCATTGGTGGATCTCCAAGAGGACGGTCACAATATTCTATACAACTTGTTGTTGTCACAGGGCATTGTGCATGTATATCATATTATACTATATGCTCAGTAGTATTTATTTATTTATTTATTTATTTTTATTTATTTTTTATTTATTTGTATTCAATGTTTTGTCTGTTTGGTTGATTGTTTACTTGGTTGCTGATTTTTCATTTATTATTTATTTGCTTGTTTATTTTGTGTGAGTATATTTGGGTTTTGTTTATGTACTTGTTTTTTTGTTATAATTATATAATTACTAGCAAGTACCCCCGCCACATAGTGGCGCTTGACGTATTGCAAAGTAAGAATGCAGTAGCACAAGTTATCTTGCTCAGTTATCATTCTCTACCATTGGTTAAGGTTACATAGTTTCCCTCTCCTGCTCTCTCTTTTCTGAACTGTCTGAGCTTTTCTTCTATCCCACCACTCCTATCTTCAGCTCTTCTTTTTGAGTCATGGCGCCCCCTTTTCCTTTGTCTATCTCTCCTGCATTTCTGTCCGACTTTGAGAAACTTTTGTCTTCTACTTCGCACTTTAGCCTTTCTTTTGATAACTAACCCCCGCCTTTACTCGTCTATTCCACCTGCTTTTTAGTTATAATTAATCACTCGCCTTTTTGCCTTCTCTTCCCTTCCATTTAAAACCTACACCGCCTTGCCGATTCCATCCGCTTTTCAGTTACAATTAATCTCCTTTTACCTTCTCCTGTACTTTCGCCTTCCTTTGATACCTACGCCGCCTTCCATCGTCTCTATTGCAAGAAATAACCGTGGCACGTTCTACAGAATGTGACGACACTTACCTACGGTAAAGAGACAATGCTTTACCAAACCGTACCAAGCTCATGAGTTATTCATACAGTCGTCAGTCGTTGGTCGTCGTCGTTACTGACACACAAGCGTATTATTATATAGATATTATGCTAGCTTACTTGCATTATTTATTCATTCATTCGTTGATTTTTTTTATTTGTGCAATATTGATGTCATCACAGAATATTCACAAGGTCACTACAGTTAAGAACAGGATGGAACAAAACAATAGGCGGAATGTTATAAAGGTA
>WLWI01000559.1_pt1 | contig 33963 bp, 28 predicted proteins | sample 6701501 | NCBI WGS metagenome assembly WLWI01 (sample SAMN12718690, study PRJNA515312) | sponge metagenome | isolation source: marine sponge | host: Mycale hentscheli | place: New Zealand: South Island, Marlborough, Capsize Point | collected 2014-11-01 | reverse complement strand
CCGTTGCCAAAGAGGTCTTGGGCAAGACGCTGACCTGGGCCATTCAACAAGCAACGGATGCTAAATGGGAGATCGCAAAGATTATGGACCATCTTGCCCTCACCTGATTTTTGCAAAAGTCCAGTTAAGAATTTTCCGCACACGGCCTGCTCGCTCAAAACATACCTCAACCAATAAGTAGAATAGACAGCGGCGAAAGCCGTAGCTGGGGCGGAGTATATTCTGCCGATTGACCGAACTTAGCCCAACGGGGTTCTAGTCGCTGGAAACCCAATCGTCATTCCCCCATCCACTACCAGCGTGTGCCCGTTGACGTAGGTATTCTCCTCGCCAGCGAGAAAGAGAATCGCGACTGCCACCTCCTCCGGCTGCCCCACCCGGCCCGCAGGTATAGGAAAACCTTCAACCAATTTCTCCAGACTCTCCTTAGTACCGGGCCCCATTTCGTCGGCGTTACCCGCCTGCAACGAAGTCTGAATCGCCCCCGGCGCAATGACGTTGACCAGGATATTCCGTTCGGCCAGTTCGGTGGCCATGCCCCGCGACCAACCGATAATCGCCCCCTTGGAAGCCGCATAGGCGCCCATAGTGGCCAGTGGCATAAACCCCTGTACGGAAGCGATATTGACGATACGGCCGTATTGCCGTTCCAGCATCGTCGGCGTCACCAACCTGGCCAGGGCATACATCGCCTCCACATTCACCGCCTGGGTCTGCCGCCATTGCGCCAGCGTGCTTTCCTCGTGGACGGCGGCATAGCACATGCCGGCGTTGTTGACAAGTATATCTATTTTTCCATGGTTTTCGACCGTCTCCCTCACACAGCGCGCCAGCGCCTCGTGATCGGTCACATCGGCGACAAACGGATGGATCGCAGGGTTGTCCGCAGCCAGATTGTCCAGTGTATCGGCATTGCGATCGATGGCTATCACGGTGCCGCCTTCGGCGGCGAACAACAGACTGGTGGCACAGCCTATGCCAGAGGCGGCGCCGGTGACCAGGGCAATGCGGTCAGTAAGTCGTGCGGACATAGTGGCTCCTGAATAGGTGAATGGACTCAAGTGGGAAAAACGTAGCTTGTCCCCAGGGTCCGCTAGGAGGGCTTGCGATGCGACTGGGTGCGCGGCACAAAGTAGTGCTGTGCCAGGGTACACATTTCTTGGTCCTGGCTCGCGGCTAGCCCCTCGGCCAATCCAAGGAATACCCGGCCAAGCGTTGTTTCACCCCATAACCAGTTGGCAATAGCTTGTGGATCAGGTGCTCCTGGCTGGGCCATAACAGCCTCTTGATACCAAGTCTTGAGATCTTCGCAAGCCAGCTTGAGGTTTAGACACAGCGACATATCGTCGCGATAACGTTGCGGCCAGGTATCCGCCAAAAAACCCGCCACAAAGGCGGCCGATTGCTCAATATCCAGCCCGCTGGCTCCTACACTGCTGCGGCCCCGTCGATTTAAAGATATCTCGTACCAAGGCGACAACTGCTCAATCTCACGGGTCAGTGCCGCAGTCTGATCGTTGGGGTCTGTCGGCGGTGCGGCAAAATTCACAGGACACGACCAGGTTTCCTCGGTCGAGACGGAGGCCGGCAACAGAGGCGCATCATGCGGAAAATCTTCGAGCAATACCGGCCCCTCCCCGCACTCGAAAAGCGCCAAAGCCGCCGCCAATACCTCGTGTTGGAATTTTGTATTATTCGGCACGCCAAAGGGCCGCCCCAGCGGGAACGGCACCCACAGAAAGCGTGGCGGTCGGTAGCCTTCGGTATGTTCGCGCACCAGGGAAATGCCGGTGGTGGCGATGCCTTCGTCTTCGAGAAAATGTGCAAGCCCGCTCACGGCGCGCGTGCAGTTGGGTCAGACAGGGCAGAGCAATACCGCATCGACCTGATCGCGTTGCAGCAATCGGGCCACCTGGCGGGCCGAGGATTCGTAGTCTGCCGGGTTGAGCGCCGCCCCCATAAACGCATAGTGATAGTCGGCCGTGGAGCCGAGTTTGCCCTCTGCAACCAATTCGCGGCAGCGGTCGATAGGGAATACCACATTCAAATCCTGCTGGAAGCCGCTGCGGTCAAAGTTGACCGAGGAATGGCTCATTACCAAATCGGCGCCGTCTGTATCTCCGGGTATAACGCGGTACTCGCTGCCATAGAGGGCAAACGGTTGATCGCCGCGCCGGCTTAACCCGGCCGTGGTAATGACCGCCAGTCGCATCCGTTGCAGCGACGGTGGCTGGACCCAAGGGGTGCGGGCGAAAGCCGGACAGGGTTTTGCCAGCAAATGCTCGCGCTCGATCTCCGGTAAGTCTGTCAGTCTGACCATATATTCCTCTACGATTGTGAACGAATGACGCGATTACATTGATAATATGTCAGAAAAGACATAATATTCGCCTAAACGGGGACAACCCATGGACAAAGCCAAACGTCACGAATTAGAGGCCAAAGGGTGGAGCGTAGGCACGGTTGAAGAATTCCTCCAACTCACCCCTGAAGAATCGGCCTACATCGAACTCAAGCTCAAACTCGCGGACGGATTAACACAGCGCCGCAAAGAGCAGGGCTTGCCCCAAATACAACTGGCAAAGCGTATCCACTCCAGTCAGTCCCGAGTGGCGAAAATGGAGGCAGGCGATCCGTCCGTTTCTATTGACCTACTGGTAAAATCACTCCTGGCCTTGGGCAGCTCCCCGACCGATCTGGCGCATCTAATAAGCGAGAAAAAACGATCGAAGCGGGTCTAACCACGTATTCCTGTCGAGGGAGCCTCGAAATGCCTATTCGCTTATCCTACTGTGCTGCAGCTTCGAGATTCTCGATTCGTTTTTTCAGTTCATCGTACGACTCCTGCAATTGGCCGTTCTTCTCTTCGAGGGATTCGAGCAATTCGATTAGTGCAAGCGGCGAATTGTCGACCTCGGGTGCGTTGCGGATCCGGTCCAACGCACGCTGCGCGGCTCGTTGTAAACCAGCGCCGAGCGCACTGTCAGCCAAGCGGCGCAAATGGGGCACGGCCCGGGGATCGCGACTGGCCCCCAACCCTTGGACAGCACTGTATTGCAGCCTGCGATCATCGTCATAGACCACCTTGAGAAGCCGGGCATGGACGGCGTCGCGCCGCTGGCTGAGACGCCCGCAGGCCCCCAAATTCTCCAGCGCCAGACCCCGCAGCGGATCCCCTTCCTTTTTTGCCAGCCGGAGTAAAAAATCGTACAGCCCCGGACGCCTCTCGCAATCGATCGCCCACAGAGCCCGCTGCCGCACAAAATAACGCGAACGGCTCTCTGCCATTCGCTGCAGACCCCGCTCACTGCGCTCAACTAAATCAGCCCCCCCGCGCATGCGCCCCAGGGCCCAAGCCAGGGCCCCTTCGACCCGCACATCGCCCCTATCGATATCGCCGAGCAAGACCTGGTGGGCCCGTTCTGATCCGGGATAGGCAGCGATGCCTTGGATGACCGCAGCCCGCACGACTGGATCGGGGGTATCCAAAGTCTCCAACAACCCCTCCAGAGCGCCTGTTGTCTGCCTATCGCCCAGCCCCGCCGCTGCGGTCTCTCGGACGGCGCGTATCTGGGTTGTATCGCCGAGAATTTCCACCAGGGCGCGTTCGGCCTCGACGTGGACAATAGCGCCCAGAGCCTCGATCCCATCAAGGCGGGCACCCGCCGTGGGGCCGGATCGGGCCAGGACGATAAGCATATTTCGGGGCGCATCGATATCCAGGGTCTTGAGCAATGCGCCGCGCGGGTCGATGGCCACATATTCAGGTTCCACTTGCAGATCCCAACTAAACTCGTGATGTCGTTCATTTAACTGAACGGTAAATTGGGCCTCCTCACCACCCAGGTCGAATAATATATCGAGCGGCGTCGCGAAGGCCGGCACCTCGTCGTCGATCAACTGGCTCTGGGTGACGGTCAACGACGCCTGCGAACGTTCGCTATTCCAGGCGTACTCAACCTGGAGCCGAGGCACGCCGCGACGGTAGACCCATTGCTGGAAAAACTGTTCCAGATCGAGCCCCGAGACCTCTTCGAAGGCCTGCCGCAAATCACTGGTCTCTACCCCCTGCCACCGATGTGTCTGCAGATACGCACGGACGCCTTCCCAGAAGATTTCCTCACCTAGTCGCAGCCGCAGCATATGCAGAATCCAGGCGCCCTTGTCGTAGACTTTACCGTCGTCGAATTCGAAGATATCGTTGGGGTCCTCAAGGGCGCGATGCACCAGCGGCAATCCCGTTTGGCTGTCATCGGCCGCGGCGGTCCGCTGCGCGCTCTTCCACATCAAAGCGTCAAAGGCGCCTGCCCCCTGGCGCTGTCCCACCCAATGGTGATCGAGATAGGTGGCAAAACCCTCGTTGAGCCACATCTGAGAGACGCTGCGGTAGTTGACGATGCCCCCGAACCACTGATGCGCCAGCATATGGGCGGTCAAATACCGCTCGATGCCGTCTTCGGGTACCTGGCCGTCTGGACCGGTGGTCAATCTCAGGGGATCGACGACCGAGAATCCCGCCTGCTCCATACCCCCGTGCACATGGTCGACGACCGTGATATGGCTATAGGAAGGATAGGGAAAGGGAACGTCCAATAGCTCGTCGTAAAAGTCGATCATCCGGGGCACATTGCGGAAGGTGTGCCGGGCGGCGGCCTCGCGCCCCTTCTGGGTATAGATGGATAAAGGCAGGTCCCCGTCTGCGCTTTTTATCTCGACCAGTTCGCCAATGACTATACCTATATGGTGGGGGGCCGTTGGCACATCGTTGCGCCAGGTGAAAGCCGTCGTCCCTTCGCCAGCGCCCGGCTCCTCGGTCGCGAGCACGCCGTTGGCCACGGCCGTCATTGTCGCGGGAACAGTGATCTCCATCTCCGAGGTCCAGCGTTCGTTGGGCCAATCGTGGCAGGGAATCCAATAGCGCGTCCACAGGGCTTCGCTGAGGGTATACACCATGAGCGGCCGATGGGGCTCCGCTGTAGAGGGCAGGACGAAGTACATGCCCTCGGGCGGATCCTCAATACGGTACTGCACCACAACCTTGGTGGACTCGCCGCGGACCAGTGGTTGCGGCAGGGGGACACTGAGCACAGCGTCGTCATAGGCCCACGCCACCGAATCTCCGTCGATTTGGACGCCGAGAATCGCCATATCCAGCGCGTCCAGGCGCAGGGTCTTTAGCCCCTGGCCGCGCGCCCGCAAGTCAAATTCCACCCGCCCCTGGGCCCGACGCGCCCGCAAGTCTTCCTCCGAGAAAGTCAGCTCCAGCCGCATATGCTGTAAATCCACGGGCCGGTCGAGGCTGTAGTGATTGCGGTCGCGACCGGTAGATATGTCCGCCTCCTCGGCAAAGACGGCCCCGACACAAACCACCAGACCAAGGACGGTTACAATCTTTCGCATGGGGATTCCTTATTTATAAGGTTCTGTTGGCTAGAGGACTTCTGTCCCTTTACTCTTGCGGGGCCAGCGCCGCCCATTCCGCCGCCGTGGCCGATTGCTTTTGATACTCCATGAGCGTCAACCACCGCCCCTCTTTCTTCACAAACAGATCCGCAAAATGGACCAGATCCGTCGTCTCACTGCCGTCCTCTGCTTTAAACCAGTACTCGAAGATGCCGCTCTCGTGCGCCGTGGTCTCGTCGTGTATCCGGCGCGAGAACCGCACGCGGAAACGGGCCTGCGTCTTTCCCGCTTGGGTGTCGCGAAAGGCCTTTTCCCACCACGTGAGTGCCTGGGGGATCGGTACGCTGTACCCCTTCTCCAAATTGACCAGGACCGCATCGGGATGGTAGAGTCGACTACACCCCTCAAAATCGCCTTCTTCGATCGTCCGGGCGACTTCGGCCCAATACGCGTCGAGTTCGGCGACGATCCGGGCGTCGCTTTCTTCGGCGGTGGTCTGGGCCGCCCCTGCATATGGGAAGAGAAGGAACAAGCCGAGGGCAGAGCAACCGAACAAAATTGATTTCATCGGAACCACCTTTTGTGAGACAACCCCAGAAAATCGCCGCTATGCGCCAATTGGACCGTTATCCCAGGGGCGCTGTTACAAGGACTATGAACCGTTTTAGCTTAAAGGACTATGAACCGTTTTAACTTACCGGTATCCAGGCGCTCAAAACGATCTACCTGGACAATAGAAACGGCTGGAGCGGCCAATCCGAGGCCCTCCATTTCTGCGGTGATTTTTGCACGCAGCGACGCCCTATCGACAGCCCCCGAACAGCGGATAGAAATAGCTGCGCCACCCGTCGTCTGGCGAACCTGGTATTCCAGGATAGTTGATTCACGGCCCAAAGCCGAACGGAATACATGAGGATGAATACGAGTTCCGCAGGCGTAGGTGAATACATCGTCCAGACGCCCCTGGACATCGTCTATCCGGCGGTATGACGATCCACAGGGACAGGGACCTTCCAGCAAAGTCACCTCGTCCGTCAATTCGTAGCGAATTAGCGGCAGCGCGTGATTATACAGATTGGTGAGATAGATTTTGGCAGAAGCTACGCCAGGAGGCACTAATTGTCCCGCCACATCGACGGGTTCGACGATGACCAGATCGTCATTCAGATGCATACCCTGCCCTTCTTCGCACGAGGCGGCACCAGCCCCTTCCGAACAACTCCACATATTGCGCACAGGTACCCCCCAAGCCTTTTCCAATGCGGCCCGGATCTCCGGTAGAAGCGGTTCGGCCCCCGTACCCACATAGCTAGGCGCGATACGCAACCTACCCACCTGCGCTTCGTGGGCCAGTAAGTAGAGAGCGGACGGGTAGCCAGCCAGATCGTCCGGCTGGACTCTATTTAAGCCCTCGACTATTTGCTCGAGAGGGAGGGTGATAGGAAAGCGATGTAAAGATACCAGGCCGCTGGTGAGACTCTGCCCGGTCGCACTGCTCAAATGCGTCGCACTGCCAGCGAATACGGTGGCGCGCACATACGGCTTCTCGGTAGATTTCTGAACGGCCGTGCGCAGTCCAGAATGCCATCGAGCCTGCCCAACGAATTTAACTTTCCACCCCGTCCAATCGTACACAAAGACCCCTCGGAGACCCGTCGAGCCACCGGAGGCAACCGCATGATACTCGTTTAAAAGGTACTGGTCCGTCGTCAGGCTCTCTAGGTGGCTATTTACCAGATCGAGATTTAGATCGCGGTCCGTCACAATCTCGTCCCAATTGTCCATCAAGTCGCCCTTGGTCATCGGCGGGATGTGTTCTAGGTCGGCTTCCTGCATAGTTTCTGGATTGATATGGGCCAAGCGCTTTTTGTGCCAGGGAGATTGCTCTTTAGCCCGCCGGATAAGTAGGCGCAGTTTCTCCTCGCGCTCCTGATGCAGCCGGTCCGCAGACCAGGAAAGTCGCTCGACATATTCTGGCAGCAGTGTTTTTGTTTCCGCTCTGTGCTTTGTTCTTAGCTCTTCGTAGCTTGCCAATCTAGTCCTCCCCTAATTCTTAATAGACATCACAGATCGTACGGCACTACAATGCCCAATTCCTGACGCTGCCACCACAACTCGATCATCCTCTAATGGCTCTGGCTGTAATGCCGCCCCAATAGATCGCCACCAAAATCGCTGCGCCGATCTCGCCACACCGTATGAATGTGGTTGGCGTCGTTCTGGGTATTGTCGAACTCGACCAGAAAACCACTGCTATCAATCCGATAGTAGTGCGGTGCACCGGGCTCGACAGCACCAGCCCAAGCAAAGCGCGCGGTCTTGATATCCTGTTGCATCCTCTCTTTATAGGCCATAGCAAAAGGCTCGGCTTGGCGCCCGGCGAATACGCCCACCAAGGCCGCCATTACTTGTCGTTGACCGGCATTCATAGCATCATAAGACAATCCATCATCAGGTAACACATCGCCAATGCGTTCAGCATTACCGGTTAGGATTCCGCCTTTTGCTTCGCTGCTAAATATCGCCTGGCGCCGCTGTTCGCCATCGAATTGATGCAGCAGCTCATAGGCTAATTCTTCTTCCTCTTTTAACGGGCGAACACCTTCCAATTGGCCATGGGCGACCTGGGCCGGATTCGCACCCAGAAATAACGGAGTCGCCGCTAGTTGATTATCACGAATCGTAAAATTCAGCGATATATGGTGCCCTTCAAAGCGCCAGCCCCACGGGGTCTTTGCATGGCCGATATCGCCGAATAGGCTGATGAAATAGCCGTCGGGGTCTCGCGGCAATCCCGCTGCGGCAAGATTGGCGCGGATTTTTTCGTTCTCTGTTTGGGCCAAGACGCCCTCTAATTGCATAATCGTCCCGACCGATTGGTACGCCCGCACACTGAGCCCAGTGGCAACCAGGGCCAAGGCAAGGCGGCGCTGCTTTTCATCCATCTCTCGCAGCGGCAGCCCGGCCCGGTGCCGGGGTACAAAGTGCCAATTCGTTCTTTCCCCTTTTTCGTCAAAAGCAAAAGCGGCACGACCCAGTTGCTCTCCGCTAAGCGACTTGAGCAACGCCTGAGCCCCTTCGGCCATACGGTAGATATGTTCAGTCATCAGCTATCCTCTCAGCACCCGCGGCCGGCCCTCTTCGGTCTTCCAGATATCAACCGCCACGTCGTTGGCCTGCGCCGGTCCCGGGCGCGTGCGCCCCTGGGCGACCGCCCTCTCGAGCAGGTCGGCCAAATCCCTGGCAACCCCCGTCTCCAATTCGAGCAGGTTGTTCTTTTCTGCCCGGTCTGCGGCCATATCATACAACTGGGCAGGCTGGCCGTCGTCCCCTTTGCTCCAGCCCCCCGAGCCTTTGCAGGCGACAAATTTCCACTTGCCCCTGCGGATGGCGAAATGGCCCTTGATAGAATGATGGATCACGTAGGGATGGGTGGGCGTCTCGGCCTGCCTGCCCTGTAACAGGGGCATAATGGAAAAGCTGTCGACCCCAGCGCTGTCGGGCAGTCGGCTCTGCACCAGATCCGCACAGGTGGCCAGCAGGCTGTTAAGGCATATCGTCTCGTTGCAGATGCTGTCTTGTGTGACCACACCTGGCCAGCGCACGACAAAAGGCACTCGATGCCCGCCATCCCACGCGTCGGCCTTATGTCCCCGCAGCCCCCCCAACGGATCGTGGCCTTGCTTGCGCAAAGCATCGATCTTAGCAACAGGCGCCGTACCATTGTCGGTGGCGAAAAAGACCATCGTATCGTCGGCCAACCCTACTTCATCGAGCGTATCGAGAATACGGCCGACCACATCGTCGGTCTGCATGACGAAATCCGCGTAGGCGCCCAGTCCGCTTCTACCCTGCCACTCCTTTGTCGGCACGATAGGTCCGTGCGGCGCGCTCAAGGGGACGTAGAGGAAAAACGGCTGGTCCTGCCGATCACCTTGCTGGCGAATGTACTGGATACTCCTGGCACCGATCATCGGCAGCATCTCTTCGCTGGATTCTAGATTGGCGACAACCGTGTCCTGTTCAATCCAGGTCCGCATCTCCCGAGCGTGGTGAAAACCCGCAAATTCATCGAAGTCTCGTGCGACAGGCCCGCCAAGTACGCGCGACCCGACCGGTGCCGCGCCCCTTTCCCCCTTGGGAAAGATCATCTCGGTGCCTTCGGGCAAATCGTAGTGGAAGCCCAGATGCCACTTGCCCACACAAGCCGTCTTGTAGCCGTGCTGCTTGAACAAACCTTGCACAGTCAGGGTCGCAGGATCAATCAGTGGGTCGGTGCCCGTTTTCAATACCCCACTCTGCAGCCGTGTGCGCCAGCTGTAGCGGCCCGTCAGCAGGCCGTAGCGCGTGGGGGTGCAGACCGCCGAGGCGCTGTGCGCATCGGTGAAACGCATCCCTTCCCGGGCCAGGCGGTCGATGCCCGGGGTTGGAATAAGACCGCCGGGATTGAAGCTCTGTGCATCGCCATAACCCTGATCGTCAGCCAGGATATACACTACATTCGGCCTCGTCTTCTGGGCTCGGTCAGCAGCCAACAGATCGCCCGCCAGCATGGGCGCGGCGGCTAGCGCTGCGGTGCGGGTGATGAATTCTCTACGTGAGACCTGCATACCTAATCTCCTCCTTCGAGTAGGTACCGATCAAACCAACCTCGTATTGCAGCTAATTCGTCGTCCGATGTATCCCAGCCGTGCCCTTGGCCTTTGGCCACGATCAACTTGTGCGCTACGCCTGCTTCCCGCAGACGCGCGGCCAACGATTCGGATTGTTGCAGCGGGACCAATTCGTCCTCATCGCCGTGCAGCAACAGGGTTGGGGGTGAATCGGCGCTGACGTGGGTGATGGCCGAGCAGCGACAGAGAATCGCCTTCCCTTCCTCCGCATCATCGACGCGCTCGTAGCTTTGGGTCTCTTCGCGCCAGGCATGGAAATCGTGGTGCGGCCGTTTGTGGCCCAGACGATCGTAGAAGCATTCTATAGCGTTCCTATCCGGCTCGCCAAAATTGAGCAGATCGGTAGGCGAAAAATAGGCCACGGCGGCCTGTATACGCGATGATACACGCTCGACAGGATCTTCATGCTCTGGATCGGGGGGAGGGGGGGCCATAGCGGCCATGAGACTCAACCCGCCTCCAGAAGAGCCGCCCCGGATACCGATGCGGTCGGGATCGAAGCCAAAGCCTTCAGCGTTGTGCCGGATAAAGCGTACGGCCCGCGAAATATCCGGGATGATTTCGTCGAGTCGGTATTTGGGGCTACTGCTGTGGGCCACCACAAATACCGCATACCCGGCTTCGAGCAAGGAATGATGCGCCTGAAAAAACCTAGTGCGCCCGCGGAGAAAAGCCTCTTGAGGAAATTTGCCAAAGCCCAGACTGGGACGGGCGCCGGATCGCACAACGCTCATTACTTCCTCTGTCTCTTGCTTGACTGACGGAGAAATACCGTCAACCATCAGCCAGCTAGGGCTCGAGCGATAACCCCCGCTCACCAGCGATAGTACTGCCGCACCATTGCGCTTGGTCGACGGCGTCAGGACATCCATGACCAACCCCATGCCGTCTTTGTAGCCGTAGACGACGTCCTTGTGATGATCGTATTCCATTTGACTATCCTATCGAGGAATGATCGGCAAGATCAGCTGTGAAGGATACTCTTTATCGTGGTAGACAGCCTGATGGGCAATGGCCATTTCGGCATCTTGACCGAAAGGTTTTCCCGTATTGAGATTGCGATCGAAATACGGGAAATCCGAACTCGCTACCTCCAACCGAATCCGATGGCCGGCGTGGAAAAGATTGCTGGTGACCCCCAGATCAATTTCGTAGCGGTACACCTGCCCGGGATTAATAAAGGATAGATCCGTATTCGACACCCGGCGGCTTGCCCGCACAATGCCATGGCATAAATCCTGCGCGTAACCCATGGGATGGACGTCGACCAATTTTGCCGTAAAATCGGTATTCGGCGCGCTCGAAGCGGCGAAGAGGATCAGGCTTACCCGTCCAGTGACTTCGACTGGGGCTTCCAGCACATCCGTCGAGAATACCAGTACGTCCTCTCTGTCTTCGATTTCGCCTTGATCATCCGGCCCGCCCTCCAAGCTGGGCACTGGATTGGCCGGATTGTAGGCGAAGGTATCGATCCGACTAGAATCCATTTGCACCTTCGCCAGCAGTCCATCGCCCGAACGGCTATTGGCCCCTCCTACGCTGTGCAGAAAATACGGGGTCGGCTGGGTACGCTCTAACGGCCATTCATCCTCGTCGCGCCATTGATTTTCGCCCATGACAAAGATCCGCACCGGCGCCTCATCGCGGACCCCGTTGTCCAAGCCTTTCAACGCATAATCAAACCAGCGCAGCTGTAGATCCAGCAAACGGAGCCAATCGATCCCGGCGTGCTGGCCAAAATCCATCTCGCCGACTTTGCCAGAGCTGGCGCCCCAAATATTGTGGACCCACGGCCCCATCAGCAGGCGCTGACCATCGCGGATGACCTGGGTCTTTCCCTCGCGCACCATGCCGACGTAATTGGCGACCGTTTCATCGGCAAAAATGTCGTACCAGCCCCCGACATTAAATACCGGCACATCGATCTGATCGTATTCATCATCGACGATCGCCGGCGCCCAATACCCATCCGGTGTCGGATGGCGCAACCAGTCCCGGAAAAACGGAATCGTCCGTCCCGTCGCGCTCAGATCGAGGGTGGCTAGCGGCAAGAACCTAAAGAGCTGGTCCGAATCCCGGACAGCTGCGTCGAATCCCGGGGGATCGGTGACCCATATGGACCAACCTGCGGCCAATCCCAACTTCAATACCCCGTTGCGATACCAGGCCTCATATACATTAGCCGTAGTCACCTCCGTGAACATCGCTTTCAGGGCCGGGTGGCGGCGCGGTGCAGGAAGCCATTGCGTCATTCCTACATAGGAGCCACCCGCGGTGCCGATATGGCCGTTGCACCACGACTGGGCCGCCACCCAGGACTGCACCTGGTAGCCGTCCTCGGCCTCAGTTAATAAAGGGACGAAAACCCCTTCTGAATCGAAGCGCCCGCGCACGTCCTGGACGACATAGGCATACCCCCGCTCGGCAAAAAAATGACCGGATTCATTTCCACTTTCGCCCTTGTCGTAGGGCGTGCGGACGAGGATTGTCGGCCATGGCCCCTCGCCGTCGGGTAGAAAGATATTAGTGGCTAATTTTATCCCGTCGGAGAGGGGCACCATCACTTCGAGGCGCTCGATGACGCCGTAGGTGGGTTGAGAAATTGACGCATCAGCGAAGAGGGGTATGGCCCATATAAGAAAAGAGAGAATAAGAGCAAACGGCCTATTTAACATGAAATCTCCTTGTTAGCTTCTAAGGCGTCTCAGGCATATAGCCTGAACCAAGACGTCGCGAGAGCGATAAATTCTTGCGTATAGGCGTGCCCCTGCCCCTCTAATTTGCAGTAGAGCTTGGTGTTTGGAAGCGCCTCAAATAGCGATTCGATGGTATAGGGCGGGCACGTTTCGTCTTCAGAGCCCGCCGTTAACATAACCGGCAGCCTAAGCCTCCGGGCGTGGGACATTGAATCTATAAGTCCCAACGCGTGCCAACCATTGATTGGGTCTTCCATTGACTCGATGATGTCCCGTATCTTTGGAATGGAGCCCCTTTCATTTTGTGCTAGAAAATCCACCATCCACGGTACGTCTGCCGCCACGCATCTAACCCCTCGGTCTTTGAAGAGCGATCCAAGAAGTATCGAGGCGCCCCCACCTTGGCTGGTGCCAAAGAACGATACCCTATCGCCCAGAACAGAATCTTGACTCCACGCCCAATTGATGGCTAGCACACATTGAGAAAACCAATCTCGGTAGCCGTGGGCCCCTCCACTGAGAAGGGTATCTTCTCCTACGGGCCAAGTATCACCTCGTCTTTTGCTTGCATCCTCTCCTTCCGGTGTTAAATAGCCCAGCGGGTTGATGTGCAGAACATTGAATCCGCTCATCACTAGATCGGGATGGGCTGAGATTTCAGCGCCGTAGCCGGGTGTATGCACCAATAGCGGTGCAGGCTGCGAAGGGGCAGGTTGCCAATAGCCGTAGAACGGCGTCGAGGAAGAAGGCGTAAATCGAACGTAGCGAGAGTCCCTCATATGACGAATTCCATAGCTGCCAGTCCAGCCACGGTTTTCCAGCAATTCGGCCTTGCATTCCATTCCATTCGAATCGCGCCAGATTCCTTCAAGCCATGCATCCACTTGGGCCGGTGTGGGATAGTGTTCGGTCGAATTCATTGAGATTCCTTATGCGGGAGTTATTGCTTTTGTGCACGATAGGTTCTTTTTGCCGCTTGCGGCTAACATTGTTGTGCCCGCGAACCGGCCCAGTAGGTCCCCAAGGCCGGGCGTAGCCCGAAGGGTAGGCAATGTTATCGACTGTGCCAACGGCCAAACGCACAGTTAGCTTCAGCGCAAAGACTCCAGAAAGAGGCATATTTCATTTAGGACTTGATAGCCTTCCGGCTCGAGATCCATCAGGTGCCCTAAATCGCCAAATCGTGCGATATAACCATCCTGTAGTTGGCTCAGCGCCCGATCGGCGTCGTTTTGCATGATAAAGGCTTGTATTAGCAGTACCGGACACTGAATTTTGGGCAATAGCTCTGCACAATTATATTCTTTGGCAATATCTTCAGCGCCCTGGAAGTTCAAAATATCGGAATCCAGTTGCAGGTATGAATGGGCTGCCCATCTATTCCAACCATCCCTTCTTTCGGGTGGACTTTGCCGAAATATTTCAGCCATCTCTTTAACCGGAGGAGCAGCGTCTATTTCCTCTCGTCTTTTTTGCGTGTCTCCGACCTGTTCGCGCCACTGGGCAATGGTTTCAGGATACAGCAATGAATCTCCGACAATAAGAGCGCGGACCTGCTCGGGATAGTTGGCTGCTACTAGTATGCCCACCATCCCGCCCAGTGACGCACCCAATATTACGGGTGGTTCACTAAAAGTGGATTCTATGAATGGAGGGATATCTTCCGCATAATTTGTAAATTGATACCGCCCCGATACGTGAGACGATTTGCCATGCCCGCGAAAATCGGGTGCAAAGACATGCCAACGCTGACTCAGCGTCGCCAGCATGGGCGTGAACATGGTCCAATTAGCCGTTACGCCATGTAGCAGTAAGAGTGGCGGCCCCGAAGCCGGCCCTTCTGCATAATTCAGCGTGCCTGATTTTGTCTGGAATGATTTCTCCACATACATAATCGAACCTTTCTATTTTGTGTCGTTCCTGTGCATGGCCATACGTTTTTACCATTTACGACCCCGCGTATGCGGGGTGGGCGTAGCCCCAAGGACACATGCAGGCAGTGTAATGGGATATTATCTTTTTGCTCAAAGAATGAGCCCCATACCAAAGACGACCACTCACCGACTGGTCTCAATAAACAGGGTGATGGCCCGGACCAGAGGGGTTGTATTCCAATTGCTGATTCCAAGCCCATGCCCTTCTCCTTCTATACGCACACTGCTCACCAGTGGATTGAGCTTCTTGGCTCGCTCGATCGCACTATTGTGCAGACGACATCCCACTTCCGGATCTGCTTGAATCAACAAAATGGGGCACGTGACTCGGGGAAGAGCCTGGCCCGGATTAACAGTCCCCTGATTGAGCTTCTTCTCAGGCACTTTCCCTTCCGGGATGGCTCCAAACATAGCGATGATGAGTTCGGGCGAGCACCTGTGATAGGACTGTAGCCAATGGCGTTTTTGCAGTCGCTCGGTCTCATCTGCAGGGAGCCCAAAAAGTCGTTCGTATTGTTGGGTAAATTCTACCAACGTCGGTGCGTATTTCAGGCAATACTGTGCCAGTTCAATACTTTTCGCGACGAAATCCCCATCCTGGCTGGGCGGCTTAGGCTCTGTATCGGGCTCAGGGGGAAACAGTCCTGTATCTCCTATGATCAGAGCGCTGAATAGAGCGGGATTCTGGGCAACCGCACTGAGACTTATCTTTCCCCCTAAAGAGTGACCAAATACCGCCGTCGGCTCATTAAATTTCGCTTTTATGAGGGGTTCGATATCGGCTGCCAACTCGGGTAGATTATCCGCCGGATTAGGAAGCGGGTCTGAGTGCCCGTGCCCAGGCAGATCCATGGCGACCACATGGTAGTGGGGCACAAAGTGGGGCAGGACCGGCAAAAACGTTCGCCAACTGCATGTCCATCCGTGTATAAGCAATAACGGCGGGCCAGAGGCGGGGCCTTCGGCATAATTAATCTTGCGGCTCCCCGTATCAAACTGCTTCTCGATCAGCATACATTCTCCAGGCTTATGTGGCTGTGCGGTTTAGGTATTTCTGTTGAGCAAATGCCTATCCAACCAATCGAGCACGTCCTTTTGGCCATTATTCGGCGGAGCCGGCATGGCGTGTTCCAAGCCGGGAAATACGACTAGCTTATGGGCAATACACAACATTTCCATCGCTACCACCAATCGCTTTGACTGCTGCAGCGGCACAATGGGATCTTGGTCGCCGTGCAGCAATAATATCGGCGGGGTATCTCTACTGAGGTATTCAATAGGCGAGTTGCACCGGAAATACTCGGTGCGTTGTTCCGGGTCGGCGATGCGTTCAAAACGTTGTTTTTCATCGTCCCAACCGTGGAAATCGAAGGGGGCGTTCATAAGGCCCAGCTGATTTTGGCTTAGATATCCGTTTATGAACTCTTGGGCGTTTACGCGATCGCCCCCAACATTCCGTAAGTCAGTAGGCGGCATATAGACAGCAGCGGCCTGCACGGCTGAAGATTCACGTTCAACCGGATCCTCGGCGTCTGCATCCGGCGCAGGCGGTGCGGTAGCCGTCATCAAGCTGATATGCCCGCCCGAAGAGCAACCCATGACGCCGATGCGCTGCGGGTCAATGCCAAATCGTTCGGCATGGTGGCGGACGAAGCGCACTGCGCGGGGGATGTCCGGGCGAATATCGTCGATGGTATATTTGGGCTGCGAACTGTGTTGCGCAGAAAAAACCACATACCCACTCCGCAACAGCGCGTGCAGCAGAACCGATACAGAATGGAAGTTGTTGAGTTGGGCTAAGTCCGGATTATCCGGGTCGGGATCCAGGGCCCACTTGCGTTTCTCGTAATTCGACTCCCATCCGCCTGCCGCGACCCAGATGACGCCCCCGCCATTGCATTGGCTCTTGGGGATATAGGCGTCCATAATGAGCGCCATGCCGTCTTTATACCCGTACACGATATCCAACTGCTGATCGTAATCCATATCGCCTCACTAGATCTCAGATTATGGCCAAATGATTGCAAATTTTGCTATCGGCCATTCTCGCTCAAACTATGTCCCGCGCTTCGTCTACAAGCTCCATAGCGAAGGCGGTAATCTGGGCAAAGAGCCCCATAACATCCTGAAAAGGACGTTGGTGAAACTCCTCCGTCCATTGGCGTTTATCCCGATCGGGTATCATCACCCCGCAATGTGACCATACCCGCAGCAGCCACAAGCCCGTAGTAAAGGCGCAACCATACCGAACCAAGGCGGGATCTCCGTTCCATCCCGCCTCGTCCAACCCCTTGAGATAGCCATCGAGCGCAATGGCGTATAGTTCTTTGCTCCGGTCCATTTCGACGGCGCTAAAGAATAAACTGAAGAAGACCAGATTCTTTAATTCTTGACCTATTGCGCCAATGCCCACCAAGCCCCAATCAATCAGGGCGAATTCTTCAAAGCCATCGGGTTTCGTCCGACAGAACACATTGCGCCGATCGCTATCAAAATGGCTAAATGTTTGCGGTAGATGGCCGTATAACCGGCCTAATACATCCTCTTTCTCTTCCCATAAGCGGATAGCGGACTGCGCCGAAGCAGAAGACAGTAAACGATTACCTTGCAAATAATCCAGCGAGAGATTAAAGGCGTCCCACTTGCAATCACGAGGGATGGCTTCCCGCTCAAATCCCCGCACTAACCAATTGTGGGTGGGGAGCGGGCGACTCGTTAAATAAGCCCCATTAAATTGGCCGAGGTATCGGGCTAATAATCCGTACCGCTTCAAGGGCCAAATCGAATCCTCGGGTTCGCTTACATCCTCAAGCCACATCCATATTTCTGTATCGGATATATAATCGAGCCGATAACATTCAGCCGCTCTTAGCCCATTGGGAAAGTTGGTTAATAAGCCCTCCTGATAGGCCAAGGGTTCCCGTTTCCAGTCGGTATCGCTGATGTCGATCACGTCGGTTGAACGATTGAGAATTTTGAGAAAAAGAGACCATAAGACCGGGCGGTGGTCAACGAGTACTGTACCGGACACTTGGTAAATTTGGTTACCGCTAATGCCCCCTTTGACTTGGACGCAATCCCAGGTCGCAATCTCGACATCGGCGCGTTTTAGCGCCTTGCATACAAGAGGGGACAATTTCTCCTTATTGAGGACGGTCCGAATTTCATCGAGGCGGCTCCCATCCATCCCCTCTTTGACTTTATCCATGCGCGATTGTTCAGCCATTTGATTCCTCAGCTTGCTGGTATTTCGTGACCGACACCACCTACTCTGGCCCTTTGGCGGCTGCTTCGAGTTGTTGCACGAGCCCGGCCATATCGAGGGCGACCCACTCTTCGGCGAATTTCCCGTCGCGGATGCGCAACACGGCAATATCATTGAGTGACACGGTGGCTCCTGTAGCCGCGACGCCCTCCCACTCCCTTATATGTTTTATATGGATCGTTTGCACTGAAGTGACCAGATCGTCCTCGGCGACCATGAAGTGCACCTCGTGGCGGAAGTCGGCAAAGGCCTCGTAAAAAGCGGGGAGCAATGCTTTAAAGGCGGCGGCATCCATTGTTTCGTTATTGAAGTGCACCTTGAAATCATCGGTAAACCACTGGTCGAGGTAGTCCACGGACTTGCCCCAGTTCTGGTCGTACTCGTCGAGAAACTGCTGCAACAATGCTTTATTTTTTTCGCTATGCATGGGTCTCTCCTTTTTTGGTCAATCGCAACCTGTGAAAAACGAACTGACTACCCTTTCATACCGGTAGTCGAAATCCCCTGTATAAACGTCTTCTGGGTGAAAAAAAACAGGGCAATAATGGGCACGACGAGCAACAGCGAGGCCGCCATCAGCAAATGCCACTCACTGCCGCCGTGTTGCGACTGGTATTGGTGCAGACCAAGCGCCATGGTGAACGTATCCGGCTCGGTGAGAAAGAGCAGGGGGCCCAGAAAATCATTCCAGGCATGCAAAAAATAAAACAGCGCCACCACGGCAAGGGCGGGTTTGGCCAGGGGCACCATAATACGCCAGTAAATGGCGAATTCGGAACATCCGTCGATTCTGGCCGCATCGGTCAGGTCTTCCGGTATCGTCAGGAAAAACTGGCGCAGCAGGAAGATATTGAACGCGCCGGCAAACCAGGCAGGCACCCACAAGGGCATCAGCGTACCGATCCAGCCAAGCGTCCGGAATACCCCGTATAGCGGCACCATCAATACGGGAAACGGAATCATCATGGTGGCGAGAATGACGGTGAATAAGGCTTCCCGCCCCCGCCAGCGAATGCGCGACAGACCGTAGGCCACCAGCGAGCTGGAAAGCAGCGTTCCGACCACCCCCAGTACAGCCACCACCAGCGTATTCGACAGATAAGTCAGAAATGTGATACTGGCTTCTGCTGCCGCCGGCGTCCAGGGCCAGCGCGTCTTGCCCAATAAGGTGCCAATCGGCAGTTTTTTCGCTGCTTCCCCGGCAGTCAACGCCCGTATCGCCTCGGGATAGTTCCCCCATACCGGCTCTATCTCGACAGATATACTAGGCGCAGAAACATAAAACTGGCGCGGCTTGGTCTGGCCATATTTGGACAAAATCCATTCCTGCACATATACGTATCCAGCGGGAATGCGCTGCACCAATTTGGCTGGGTATATTTTGTCTTTAAATTGATCGGCCACCTGCACCCTCTGCTGCAACTGCCCGTTCTTGAAGACCTGCGGCGAGACGAGAATACGACGCCCCTGATCCGGTCCCGCTGCCGGTTCTACCAATAGCTGTTCCTCGGCGAGTACTTCCGGTGGCGTCACGGCAATCTTATCGCCGCCTACAGTCAGATAATGCATCCGGGGAAACCACTGGGGCGGTATGCGACCGACCTGTTCCCTGGGTTGCAGGGAACTAGCCGCCAGCCAAACCAGCGGAAACAGGAATATCACCCCCAACAGCACAAGAGGCGCATGCACCCAAGCGGTCGATCGCATCGACGGATTATGAGCGCTCATAGTGCACCCATCGGGTAGAGAATTTATGCATGGCCAGCGTCAATCCCAGGATCGCCATAAAGAGCAACCAAGCCATGGCGCAAGCATAGCCCATCCGCAAATCCTGGAATGCGACATTGTAGAGACGCAGGACGTAAAAGAGCGTGGCCCGTTCCGGTTGCCCGGTTGAGCCGGTCATGATGAAGGCCTGGGTGAAGACCTGAAAGCCACCAATTATCCCCATAATGAGATTGAAATAGATAACCGGCGTAATCATGGGTAGCGTCACATGCACTAGACGGCGCCACCAATTGGCGCCATCGAGCAGCGCGGCTTCGTAGAGGTGCTCGGGGATATCCTGAAGACCGGCTAGGAGAATCACCATAGCGTGACCGGCGCCCCATACGGCCATAAGAATCAAAGCGGGTTTGGCGAAAGCCGGGTCCGCCAGCCAGGCGGGCCCCTCAATACCCACAGCCGCAAGAAAGGTATTGATGATGCCGCCGTCGCCGGTATACATCCACATCCATAGAATGCTGCTGGCCACCACAGGCATAAGGGACGGAAGAAAAAAGACGGTCCGATAAAACGCCATACCGCGCACCCGGCTGTTGAGCAACAGGGCCAGTGTCAGGGACGTAAGCATGCTCAGGGACACCGCGCCAACCGCGTAAATCAGGGTATTGGATAAACTCTGCCAGAAGATCCCGTCTGCAGCCAGTTCCCAATAGTTTTCCAGGCCGATAAATACCGGCGGCAGCAGGACGCTGTAATCGGAGAAGGAATAGTACAGCGCCGCGGCCATGGGGTACAGCGTAAAGACGCCAAAGCCGATGAACCAGGGCAGGCAGAACAGCAAACCTATCAGACGACGATTGCCCATCAGTGTATCCCTTCCCTGTTGGCCAGCATACGGCGATTTCTCGTTGCCGCGACGGCGATGCGATCTTGAACGATTTGCAGCGCCTGTTCTGGTGCCATACTTAGATTCAGGATGCGACTGATGGCCGTGCCCATCTCGCGGATATATTCGTTCCAGATGCCGGTTTTGCCGATGCTGAATCCGTTCGGGCTAAACGCCAAATCCCTGAATACCTCGATATAGGGATGAATCTGTGCCGCTTTGAATTGCGCACTGACCTGTTTCAGCGGTGTAAATTTGTTCTGTTCTAAGCACAACATTTCCATGCCCTCTTGGGAATTGAGGAAGCGGATGAATGCAAAGGCCTCTTGCGGATGGGACGAGTCTTTTGGAATGATAATCAGGTCGGCATCAACCGTTGCGGTGCGGCGGTATTGCGGGGTTTCAGCGGGATGGGGAAAGGGCGCGGCCCCCCACTGCATGCCGGGCGCGTATTTATCGATATAATTGTACATCCAGACGCCCTGTATCTCCATGGCAACTTTGCCGCTCAAGAAGGCATTTTGGGGACTGGCAAAATTGCCAAATCCCGATCTGAAACGCTGAATATTCTGCACCCCCAATTTCCTCGAATAGGAAGCGACCCATTCGTAGCCGCGGATATTTTCAGACGAGAGGGCTGTCACGGCGCCCGATTCGTCGAACAGGGTGCCGCCAAAATAATTTCCCCAAGCAAAGATCCACCAACCCGGTTCGGAGGGCAGAAAGCCGACCTGAATGAGCCGCTTGTCTCCGTCTGGAATTTCAGGACAATACCCCCGGCAAATCTCGATCTGCCCATCTGCCCCGGTCACTTCCCATTTGGTCAATTTCTCGGCCAGGGCATCCAGTTCTTCAATCGTTTCGGGCGGCGACTCCGGATTGAGCCCGGCTTCGCTGAACAGCCGCTTATTCCAGTGCAATGCGGTTGTATTCGGGGTCGTCGGCAACGCCCACATACGGCCCCGGTATTGGCCCAGATCCCAGTAGGCGGGAATATAGTCGTCGCGCCTAATGCCGGCGGCTGCAAGCATCTCCGTCAAATCGAGCACAGCGCCTTTGTCGACATAGGGATAGAGGGCAAAGCGGTAAGCTCGGCTTTGCGCCGCTCTTTTTTGTTGAATGCCGCTACCACTTTCTGGGCTGCTTCGCCTTCAAACCCCGACCACTTTTCCCAGTACATGATTCGCCGCGGTCCGGTTTCATCGACCGTAGCACCACAGCCAGAGAATAGCGCAACGACGACAAAGGCTGACAGCAGAGAACGGATTGTATGTCGTCGTAGAATGGGGAAATTAATCATTCGGTTGAGTATCCTCAGGGTCCTTGGCTGGCTCACAACCCTTTGTGTTATATGCAGCAAATCTTTTTCGCTATTAAAACAACGCTCTATCCAATTCCAAGCCTTCTTCGGCCAAATCCAACAGGAAGCCGAAACGCTGAATACGATCTTCTATCATTTCGTCGATGGAACGCCCCTGTATTTCCTCGACACGGGCAATTTTGCCCTCGTCTATAAGTATGTCCGTCAACAGAGATAACCAACGCAGCGTCGACATCGCAGTAATCATGGTATACGCATAGCGAACCCGACGTCGATCCCCCTTCCAGCCCATGTCGCGCAAACCGTCGATATAACTGCTAAAGGCGAATCTATCGAGCTCTTCCATTTGGCTGTTGTCGATCTGCTCGGCAGGATTGTAACCACTGTGGACTACAAGCAATTTGACGTCCGTCCCGAGCGGGCCGATGCCGGTGAAAGCCCAGTCGATTGCTACCGTCGTCGGCTCGCCCTCGGCGCTGGGGCGCGAGAACAGATTGGCGCGAAAAGAATCCATATGAGCGAAGGTCTGAGGCAGGCGCTGGTACAGTTTTGCGAGCAATTCCTCACGACGTTGCCAAAGAGCAAAGAGAAGTGCGTGTCTCTCGGTTGGGATAATCTGGCCTACCAGCGGATGATCTTTATGCTGCCTATAGCGCTCTATATTGCCATCGCGGTGCATGGCCTGTCGCTCGAAAGTGCGCACCAACCAGGGGTAATCAGGCAGTGATTGCTGTAGGTAATGGCCGTTAAATTGGCCCAAATGACGAGCCGCCAGCGCATAACGCTCCAGAGACCAGGGGGCGTCCGGGACGCCGCTTAAGTCTTCGAGCCACATCCAAATTTCGCCCTCGGATCGACCCTCCAAGGCGTAGCAGGTAGCTGGCTCCAGGCCACCTTGTAGCCCATTGAGCAGACCGCTGCGGTATGTCAGTGCCTCGCGCTGCCAGTCGTACTCGGATAGGCACTGAGTGGCTGTTTCCCTGAGCAGGGTTTTGAGTACGAGAGACCAATCTTGGATTTGCCCGTTGTCACGTGCCGTCCCGCTTACCTTAAAAAGCTGACCACCGCCCATGCCCTTTTTTAGCGATTGGCACTGCCAGTCAAGTACTTCCACGGACGGCCTATCTAGGGCTTTGCATACCAGAGGCGTGAGTACGGCGTTGCTCAGGGCTCTTTGCACGGAGCCCAGATCGTCCCGTTCGCGAACCTCCCAAAAGCGATCGACTTGGGTTTTCTTGGCCATCGTGTATGAATCCTTTTGTTGTCTATCGGCCTCACAATGCACGACCCTGCCAATGCGAAGCTGCCTAGCCGTGATAGCTGATCTGGACCAGTCCGTACATCTTCAATCGACTAAAGCCTGATAGGCGAGCACCTTGAGCTGTGCTCCAAGTGGATAATGCATTCCCGGCATAAACTGAGTCATTAGCAAACCTATTAGCGCCTCTTCGGGGTCATTCCAAAAATAGGTACCGGCCGCCCCACCCCAGCCATAATTACCGACCGATTCAAAGTCCTGTGTCGCAGCGATATCCGTGATAACACTAAAGCCCAACCCAAATCCGTAGCCGTGGAACGTCTTATTGAGGAGTGTCATAGGAAGCACTTGTTCAGGGAGATGGTTGATCGTCATCAAGGCTACTGTTTTTCGCCCCAATAGGCGGGTTCCATCCAATTGGCCCCCATTTAACACCATTTGAGCAAAGCGCAAATAGTCAGCCGTAGTCGATACCAGCCCACCCCCTCCTGAGATATTTAGGGGCGGTGTGGCGTATTCTCCGGTTGCGGGTGGGTCTAACAGCGCCAGTCCGCCATCCTCCGCCAGTTTGTACAAGGCTGCAAAGCGGCCAATTTTTTCCTCAGGCACGTAGAAGTCGGTATCGGTCATTTGCAAGGGCGTAAAGATCCGCTCTTGCAAAAAGACCTCTAGCCGCGTTTCGGCAATCACTTCAATCAAGTACCCCAGTACGTCGGTAGCGACACTATACCGCCAAGCGGATCCGGGTTGATGAACCAAAGGTATTTTTACCAATTTCTCGACATTATCCCGAAGCGTTCGGTCGCGGCGGAACAAATCTGCCTGCGTATACATAGCATCGACCGGCGAGTCCCCGTGAAAGGCATAGGTCAAGCCCGAGGTATGGGTCATTAAATCGCGGACAGTCATTTCTCTTTCGAGATCAATGAGATCGGTTGCCCCACCAGTACTATTCCCGAATACCTTTACATCCCTGAATGCCGGTATAAATTTCGCAACAGGATCACTGAGCAAAAAATGCCCTTCTTCATAGAGCATCATCGCCGCTACCGTAGTGATCGGTTTGGTCATTGAGTAAATGCGGAAAATGGTATCGGCTTGCATGGGTTTCTCGGCTTCGATATCCATCGAGCCGAATTTTTCGCAGTGGACGACCTTGCCCTGCCGGGCGATCAGCGTAATCAATCCGGGGAGTTCCCCACGGTCCACATAGCCCTGCATTACCGGTCTAATCCGCGTTAATCTTGCAGAACAAAATCCGACCTTTTCGGGGGTGACCGTTTCCATAGTTTTTTAATGCCCTTCTGCTTAATTGACCGTGCGCGTACCCGTATCGAACGTCTTTTCAATGAGCATATTCCCTCCAAATAGTGAAAGTAACCATGGCTTCTAACCGCTGTGGGTTGATGAACCCCTGAGGGTTGCCCAAAGGGCCAAGCGACGCATGTCGCGCTGCACAAACCGCGGTGATATATATCGGTTCCACCATTTGCCAACCTGCATAGCGGCTTGGCGCAGCCCAAAGCGCGTATGCGCCGCCGCGCAAAAAAATGTGTTAGATATAATTGATTTTGCCATAACTGACTGTTCGATATCGTCTGCTTTCTTAATCCAACCTAGATAAATCAGCGCGTATCCTTCTTAATCTGCCCCCAACCCATCGGCGTAACCGTTGTTGGATTAGGAGCCATCATCACTAGACGAAAACCAATGCCATGTTCGATATGTCCATATCCCAACGGGCGGCGCCTGGCTGAGCGGGTACTCGCACTGAATGCGGAGAAAGCACCATCCCGTACCATATGATAGTCGGCTCGATCCTCTATTTCGATGGGCTTTATATTTACTGGGTCGACTTGGGCCTCGGCTGTATAGGCCATCTCCCAATCCTGGGTCCATTCCGCCGCGTTGCCGTGCATATCGTATAAACCCCACGGATTGGCTAATTTCGTCCCTACCGGTTGGGCATACTTTAGATCGACGCCCCACGCATTATCGCGATACCAAGCATACTCGCCTAATTGGCTCTCATCCTCTCCGAACGACCATGGCATCGACGTGCCAGCCCGTGCCGCAAATTCCCATTCGGCTTCTGTCGGCAAACGGTAGAGCGAATCGCCGGCGGCTGCATTCAATTGTTGGGCAAATTCCCGTGCATCGGCCCAGGAGATATATACGGCCGGATGCGATGGATCTGATTCCACATACAGGGCGAGTCCCAATGCCCACGGCGTCGTTCCCATGACCCTTTCCCACTGTCTTTGAGTGACCTCGTATTTGCCCATATAAAACCCTTGGGAGATGGTCACCTCATGCTGTGGTCCTTCGTTCTCTCTTCGTCCCGGCTCGGAGGCGGGGGAGCCCATCGTAAAACTACCCGCTTCGATCCAAACGAACTCCATTGTCGCCCCATTAATAAGGTCCACGGTGGCTTCTTCATTGGCCCACAGGCTGCTATAAAAAACGAGTAGGAGTAGGGGTATTTTGTGCATTGTTTTCCCTTATTTTATCGTCGGTGATTCTCTTATTTTCGCATTTTATCTATGCGATGGTCGTCCACCCACCTCACTTGATCGACAATAACAGGGCGGCGGCTTTTTCGGGTTTATCCACCATTTCTGAATGGCCGATAACCCATTCATGGTAGTTATAGCCTCGCGCCTTCGCCCGCTCTTCTACTATCGAGCGTTCGGGATCGCTTGCGCCTTCTTCAACCGCCGAGACATAGGTGCCTGGAATTTTATCAGCGGCGGGATTCCCGAGTCGAATGGGCTGCGTAAAGGTGGCGAATGGATGTGGCCTATCCTTGCCCCAATCCGGCCACGTAGGCGGTATTTTCCATCCTTCCCCTTTTTCCTGCACGTGTTGCATCAACCGGGCCCTATCTTCTTCGGGCCAAGTGCTCAACATAGTTTCGCCGTCTTCTGGGAGCGCCGCGTCTAAGTAGACGAGATGGCCAATCCGTTCGGGCACGCGATGGGCCACCCCTGTGATAACCATGCCGCCGTAGCTGTGGCCCACCAGAATGACATCCGTCAATTCCTCGTATTTCAAGACATTGACCACGTCCAGAATATGCGTATCGAGGTTGATAGCCGGGCTGTTGTGGTGTTCGCGTTCGCCTTGGCCTGTCAATGTCAGGCGATAGACTTGGCGCCCCTCTGCTGCAAGCAATTCATGTAGGGGCCTGAGTTGCCAGCCGCCAGCATAGGCCCCGTGCACCAAGACCATCGGTTTTGCGGCGGTCGTTATTTCTCGTCCGGGTATTTTCATTGGCATTAAGGCTCTGAATTATATCACAAGGAGAAAGAGCTATTTTGAGCTTTGTATCGGTCCATCAATTGCGCTGCCGCTGCAATTGGCGCAACTGGCGCCAGCTAATCATCTGGATACCCGATTCCTTTATATAGAGGCGCAAAAACGGATCCATGCACAACTCGTAATCGGCCACTTCTTGGCGCCAATTGGGCCCAATGGCGCGGGTTTCGGGTGTATCCACGGCGGGATGGACCGCGATATAACTGAGCCCAGCGGGTAGGCCTTCGAGCAATTCCCGCACGGCACCTAGGCGATTTTCCGGCGGCAAATGGGTCGTCGTCGCGATACAATCAAAGGTCGCCAAACCCCGTTCTTCCCAAGCGGCCACCTGTCGCCCGGTCGGGCCCGCCTGGCCCCCGGTCCCATTTTGTTGGCCGTGCGTTTTTTTACTCCGCCGCAACAAGAGCGGCGCAATGCCGTGTTGCAGGGCCAATTTCACATACCCGTCGATGAATTTGCCGTGCAGCAGCACGCCCCTATGCGAGTCGATATGGGTCACATCAATACCGGCGGCCAAAGCACGCCTGAGCTGCGCCTGAATTTCGCTCTGGACCGCAGCGGCTGCAGCCTTCCCCACCAAGTGGGAGCACTGCCGAGGAAAATACCCCTCTTCGTCCATCAAGCCCGATTCTACCGCGCTGGTCGAGATAGGGCCCCAGCGATATTTTGTCGACTCACAGGTCAAGGTCAGGTGGACCCCCATATCCAATTCTGGGTGGCGGCTCTGATTATCACGACAAAAAGCGGCCACTTCACCAAACCACGGCGCCGGCGTCATCACCGAAGCCGAGGCCACCAGGCCCCCATCGAGCAAATCCGCAAAGGCGCTGTTCTGCGCGTGATACGTACCCACTCCATTGGCGTGAAAAAGGACGAGTCGGTCAGAAGCCGAAAGGCCGAGCCTCTTCAGTACAGAGTTGGGCGGCAATTGAGGCATTTTTCCTGCCAAGTGGTCAAAATCATCTATTTCCTCGACCGATCATTGCGAAATCTTCGCGTCCCCCTCGCCTGCCCTATAAGGCTTCAGCAAGTGCTTTGGGTGGCTCTGCATGCTCTTATATTGCACGTTTCGTGCCAACCGTCTCCGAGCACACTCGTAAAAGAGTCAACTTATTGTTTCCTTTTGCTTTACCTGGTAATACACAAAAAACGGCCTACCCGTCACAAAATGTGAGTAAGCCGTCAAATGATGAGGCGCAATGCTACTTTTTAACTCTAACTTTATTTAAAAACTAATAGATATGCCTATCCGTCATATAGCGTGGCAATCCGTCATATTTGACGGGATCAGTCGGGCCGTTGCAATCCGTGCTTGCGCATGCGGGCGCGCAAGGTGCCCGGTTTAAGATCGAGTAATTGCGCCGCCCCGCGCCCGCCCTCAATGACCCAATTGGTCGCGGCCAAGGCCCGTTCGATATGCTGCCGCTCCTGGACGGCCAAGGGCAATATATCTGCCCCGTTGGCACCACCATCCGTTGGCACAGCGCCGTTGCCGCCGTTGTCCCCTTGCAGATGCACCGCGATCTGCTCGGCTTCAATGCGGCCATCCCTACCCTGTAATACCGCCCGCTGCATTAAATACTCCAACTCGCGCACATTGCCGGGCCAGGGATAGGCCACAAGTCTGGCCAACGCCTCGGCCTCTATGGTCGGGGCCGCTTGATTGAGATGCTGGGCATAGCGCTCGACAAAATGCTGCGCCAATAAACCGATATCCTCCGTCCGCTGCCGCAAGGGCGGCAACTGCACCGGATACATCTGCAGCCGGTAATACAGATCCTGGCGGAATTGCCCCGCCTCGATCATCGCCTCCAAATCGCGGTTGGTCGCCGCCACCACTCGCACATCGGCCTCCATCACTTGCTGCCCGCCCACCCGCTCAAAGCGCCGCTCCTGCAGCAGGTGCAATAGCTTGACCTGAATGCCCAGCGGCATATCGCCGATCTCGTCGAGAAACAGTGTCCCTCCCTGCGCCAGTTCTATTTTACCCAACTGACGCCGCCCGGCACCAGTGAAGGCCCCTTTTTCGTGACCGAACAATTCCGACTCGGCCAGGCTCTCGGAAATGGCGCCGCAATTGACGTGGATAAAAGGGCCGCCCTGGCGCTGGCTCAACCCGTGCAAAGTACGCGCCGCCAATCCCTTGCCGGTACCGGTCTCGCCCAAAATCAAAACGGTCATATTGGTCGGGGCGGCTTCGGTCAATTCTTTGAGCACGCTTTGCAGGGCCGGACTGTCGCCGACAAAGTCTCCCGTCGCCCGACCACTGCCGGCCAGCATCTGCTTGTACGCGTCGAGCTGGTCCTGGGTAGCGTCGGGCTGCACGGCCAATTTCAGGCGCGCCGGCTCAGAATAGTTGAGGTCCCGGTCTATCGCCTTGACCACAAAGGTATACTCACCCACCGGCAGGTCCTTATACGTGGCCTTGAGCAGACGGCGCGGTGGCTGCCAATCCTCATCAAAGCCTTCGAGCCGCCAAGTGTACAACATTTGTCGCGGCGGCGTGCGAAAACTCAAGCCCTTGAACTCGAATACCACCTGCGGAGACGTGACCGGACATTCGACCGCCTGGGCGTCTTCGTAAATCTGGTCGGCCATGACGCGTTGCACATATACCCGCGGCGGGATATCCATAGGCGTATAGTAGGTAACCCCGGGTTTGGACCCCAGCCACAGGCGCCCTTGTCGATCCTCGCATACACCCAAAACGTTACTGGGAAGCAAATTATTCAGGACCTGAATAACCTGTCCATCGTAACACAACAAACCCAATGTCGTGCTAAACCACAGCCGACCGCGGCGGTCTTCCGCGATAGAGTGGACCGCGTTGCTGATATCTCTGCCAATACTCTCGGCAACCGTTGCCAGCCCTTTACCGTCAAAGCGCTGAATACCCTGGGAAGTGGCCAGCCATAAAACCCCGCGGCGATCTAATAGAATATCCGTAACGAGCCCCTTGGCATCGTACCACGAAACACCGTCATGGGGATGCCAGTGGCCAATATCTCCTCGCTCGCCTTGATGATCCCCGTCCACAACTTGCGGATAAAAGGGGCCCTGGTATTTGAAATTCAACCACAGAACGCCCTCTCTACCTTCGACAATTTTAATAATGGGAGACTCTTCTGACCGCCGTTCTTCCCACAGCGTCTCCAACGCCCCGTCTGCATATACAGCTATACTCAGGTGGAAAGAATCGACTCGGTCTTGCAGTCCCAGCACCACGGTCCCGTCGGCTCGCACGCAGATCGCCGTAATCATCCAGGTCGATTCTACCGGCAGCCACGGCAACTGCTCACAATCATCGCCGCAATAACGCAGGAGCTGCTGGCCGTCCCCAACCAGTACCCGCCCCGCGGCATCCACCGCCAGAGGGGCGATTTTATCTCCCCTCTGCGCTTGTTTGGCCACCAAGTGGAAGGCCCCCTCGCGGCAATAGCCCAGCCAGGCCTGCGCACTCCGCATCCACAGGCGCCCCATTCCGTCTTCTACCATAACAGAGGGGGGCGCCAAAGAGTGCATTCCCTCATAGGAGACTTCAGCCAAATTGCCGACCTCTGCCAGACCGTGGGGATCAAAACGGGCCGGACCGCCGCCGTAAGTGGCAAACCACAACGAGCCCTCGTGGTCCTGCCAGAAACCGTTGACCGCGTCCCGGGGCAGCCCGTTGGCATGGGAATACTGCACGAAGCGGTCATCCTGGTGGCAAAAAGCGCCGGTATCCATAGTCAGCACCCAAAGACGCCCTTGGCGGTCGGTCTGCAATTTGCGGACTCTGCCCGGAAAGACCAATTCGTCTGCAAAGCCTTTGTCCCCGTCCCAGCGGGAAAGACCAAATTCTAGCCCCACCCACAGGGTGCCCTGCCCGTCGACGGCAACACAAAAATCACCCCCCTCATCTCTTGCCTCCACCGTCTCGAAACGCCGGCCATTGAAGCGCACCAGGCGCCGCCGCAACCCCAACCAGATATCCCCTTCCCCATCGCGCACAATGCCGGCGCAACGGCGGGCCTCGCCGTCCAACACGGGCATCAAATCGTGGAAAGACTCGCCCTCTATATAGCCCAGCGCGTCTTTGCCGCCGCACCAGATGCGCCCCTGGCCGTCCTCGTAGAGCACGGTAAAAGACCCCGCCCGCCCCGCCGCATCGCCCCCCGGGCGGTGGAAATGCTGGCCGTCGTACCAGCACAGACCGCCGTTCCAGGTGGCAAACCACAGCCGCCCGTCTGCGTCCAGCAGCACTGAAAACACATGGTCGTCGCAGAGGCCGTCTTCCTTCGTGAAGGCGCGGAATTCGTCGCCGTCAAAGCGGCAGGCACCGCTGTCGTTGGTGGCGACCCACAGATAGCCCTTGTCGTCCTGGGCGATATGCTCGCAGAACAGACTCGACAAACCGCCCACGGCGCTGTAGGTCTGCCAAGTGCCGTGGCGGTGCAAGGGGTGGTCGAGGTGGGAGATAATAGGCGCTGTGTTTTCCTTTTGTTGGCTCACGGTTGTCCCTAGTATTGATGGCTGCAAACTTCGGACCAATTTGATCGCCCATGGGCAGACCGGTACAGGGCGTCTCGTTATTGATAGCACAAAATAACGGAATGCTTTAACGCTCCTTGGTCAACGGTATTTCTTTTGATTCGCTCGCTGCAATAAATAGACAGGGCATCGATTGCAATACACAGTCGAATTATAATGTGCCTTTTACTGGCACCCAACAAGAGCTATCCCGTCGGGCCAAAGGGGCGTCTTACTATTAGATCTATTTGGATCTTCCCTTCCCGCCATGGTATATTCACGCATGTTCCGATTGACTTTTCTACTCCTCCTCAGCGCCTGCCTTTGCGGCGCCTTTGCGCCCCTCAAGGCGGCGGAATTCACCTGTGCCAACCCGGCGCTGCCACCCTCTGTCCTGGGCGCCGCCAAACAAACCTCTCCTTCCTCGTCCCACCGTGCCGGCCGCCTCAACGTCCTGGTCATTTTCGCCCGCTTCGCCGACGAACAGGACCGCCCCGTCCCCGCCTTTGCCCAGGATTTATTCAACGTCGACCGCCCCGGCAGCCTCAGTCATTTTTACCGCACGATGTCTTCGGGGCAATTCCAGATCCAGGGCACGGTCCTACCTCGGCGCTATGCCGCCGTCCAGGCTGCCGAGACCTATTTAGCCTCGGAACCGGGCCAAGTGGGCCAATACGGCCGCTTCGTGCGAGAAATCCTGGACCAAGTCGACCGCGATATCGAACTGGCGCAATTTGACAACGACGGCCCCGATGGGATAGCCAATTCCGGCGACGACGATGGGTCGGTGGACTATCTCTTTATCAATCTCCAATCCACCCCATCGGGTTTTCTCCTGGGCAACGGCACCGGCATCGCCGGGCTGGACTTTGCGGATGGGGGCCCCTATATCACCCATGATCGCACGGGCAACCAGACGCCCATCCAAATTCGCGGCAGTATCGAACGGGGCGCGGTGCAACAGGAGGGCACCTTTGCCCAGACCGTGGGCGCCATGGCCCATGAATTTGGCCATGCGTTGGGACTGCCCGATCTCTACGACCGCTCCTTCCTGCTGGAGCCCGACCAGGACCCGGGAGACGACAGCGCCGGTATTGGCCGCTGGGGCCTGATGGGCCTGGGCGCCTTGGGCTGGAACGGCGACGACGGGCCGGTGCCCTTTTGCGCCTGGAGTCTGGAACAATTGGGCTGGCTGGGACAGGAAAACAACCGCCTGCTCGAAGTGCGGCGGGATACCACCAATCTGGCGATTGAGCCTATTCACGCCAATGGCACCGTGGTCAAAGTGCCGCTGCGGACCCTGCGCCCCAACCACGAGGAATATCTCCTGTTGGCGCTGCGCCGCCGCGACGCCACGTTTTACGACCGCCATATTCCCGGCGAGGGCCTGCTGGTCTGGCATATCCGGCCGCGGCACCCCAGCGCCAACGATCAGGAGCTGGAAAAAGCGGTCGATCTAATCTGTGCCGATGGGCTTTACCAGGACGCCGGCTATCCCCTGGGCAAACAGCCGGCCCCGGCCCAGGGCCGCGACAATCTCGATTTTTGGGCCCACGACCAGGCCTACGTCCAGGCCCACGGCGGCAACCAGGGCGACGCCACCGACCCTTTCGACGGCATCGGCTCGACCCGGCTGGACCTGAGCAGCAATCCATCGGTAGATCCCCGGGGACAGTTGCCGGCCGCCTCAACCGGTTTGGGCCTGGCAGTAAAGCGGCAGGGCGCAGCCATGCAAATTGACCTGCACCAACCCCGCTGGTCCGGCGTCATCGATGGGCCGGTGTACTGGTCGGGCGCAATCCTGCTGGAAGGGGATCTATACGTTGCACCACAGGGCTCGTTGTTCATCGACCCGGGGGCTCAGGTCTGGGTCAGTGGCAGCGACCACTTGCAGGGCGGTCTCGACCCGGAGCTGGTCGAGGTAGAAGTGCAAGGGAGCTTCCGCGCCGCCGGCTATTCAAAAAGCGACCCACCCGTGGTCTTTCAAACACGCCGTCCGTCCCAGCACTGGTACGGCCTGCGCATCGAACCGGCCACTGCGGCCCGTGTCGAAGTGGCACCCGGCAGTCTGGATTTGCGCCACAGCGAACAGGGCATCGTATTGATCGGCGCCCCGGACCTGCCCGCACACCAACGGCAATACGCCCTGTCGCACCGTCTCGACGACGGCCAGGGGCCCGGGACGATGGGCAATAGCGACGGCCAACTGGCTCCGGCTGAAGTCTTCCAAATGGACATTGAATTGGGCAACTGGTCCCTGACCACCTATCAGCTGGTCCTAGCGACATTGAGCTGGCAGAGCCTGTTGGTCTACCCGGTTGGGGACCAAAATCTACACAGCCAACGGGAAATCCCCTTCCCCGGCCGGGTTTTATTCCTGCCCGGCACCGTCCGCCGCTACGCCCTGCCCGCCCTCGCCCTCAGCCCCCAAACGCCTGTGGGAACAAAAATAGATTTCGTCGCCGATCTGCTCGTACAGCAAGACAGCGACGGGGTCCAAGCCCGCTCCGATACGCTGTCCTTTGTCGTGGGAGAAAGCCAACCAACGGCCATCATGCGGCTTGGTGCCCAACCGCCCGACCGCTACGCCCTGGAGTCCAACTACCCCAACCCGTTCAACGGGCAGACGACTATCGCCTATCAAGTGCCTCGACACACCCAGGTCCGCTTGGGCATCTACAACGCCTTGGGCCAGCCTATTCGCCAATTGGTGGAGACAGTGCAACCCGCCGGCCACTACCAGATAGCTTGGGACGGGAGGGATGACAGCGGTAGCCCCGTCGGCAGCGGCCTCTACTTCTACCGCTTCAATACCGCCCAATACCAACAGATCCGGCGGCTGTTGCTAATCACTGGACTTTTGCAAAACGCGGTTAGTATGCATTAATTGGTGCAAAATGTAGTCATTCCCCACCCCCTGTCTCGGATTGGATGCCATGCCTGCCATTATCGGCTTTCCCACGGTGGTTGAAGAA
>WLWI01000557.1_pt1 | contig 34031 bp, 36 predicted proteins | sample 6701501 | NCBI WGS metagenome assembly WLWI01 (sample SAMN12718690, study PRJNA515312) | sponge metagenome | isolation source: marine sponge | host: Mycale hentscheli | place: New Zealand: South Island, Marlborough, Capsize Point | collected 2014-11-01 | reverse complement strand
GTGCCGTTTCGATATAGGTAACTTTCTCGGCTTCACTCAGTCCCATGGGCGATTCTCCTGGTTGGGGGAACCCAAGATAACCCAACCGCCCCTATGGAACGACTTTTTTATTGGAAACGCCTTACGCACAGGCGTCACCTGGCCCCGGCGGGCTTGGTTGGGCCTGTTAGAAAACCTGTCCCAACGCGGTTTGACGGTAGATTCCTGGACCGACGAAGCCAACACTAGCAGGTAGTGCTTGCCTGGGCCAGGCCAGAACCGTAGATTTGTCGGGACCGGTGGCTACTCCCCGCAGACGCCGGCCCCTCCCCCCTTTTAAACGCCACTGCGCCCTCAGCCAAAGGCGCGGAATGGACCATGACCAATATCGAGATCAAGGCCCACTGCGCCGATCCGCGACGTATCGAAGACCATCTCAACGATCTCGGCGCTGGTCCGGCCGGAACTTTCGCGCAGAAAGATATCTACTTCAATGTCGCCGAAGGCCGTCTCAAACTGCGCCAACTCGGCCCGGATGAGGGGCATCTCATATTCTATCAGCGCCCCGACGAGGCCGGCCCCAAACGCAGCGATTACGATATCGCCTTCACCACCGACCCGGCGGCCCTTGAAGCCATGTTGACCAAAGTGCTGGGGACCAGGGCCGTAGTCGAAAAAACGCGCCAGGTCTGGCTCTGGGAAAACGTCCGCATCCACGTCGACGACGTCCAAGGACTGGGCCAATTCATCGAATTAGAAGCCGTCAGCGAAGAGCAGGATCTGGAGGAGAGCACAAGACGCGTGAAGACCTTGATGCGCGCCCTGGAAATAGACAGTGACCGCCTGGTCGAAGTATCGTACGGCGACCTGATCGCCGCGCAGCAACCCCAATAACCCCTATCCCATCCCCGGCCCATGGAAGAAAACGAAAAACACAACGAGGGAGCCGTCGTCTATATCTACGACGACCAGTTCAAAATCGCCAGCGACGGCGATGTCGCCCAATTGCAGGAAGTGGCCGATTACGTCGACCGCAAAATGCGCGAAGTAGATGCCAAGCACAAAGGCCGCGTCCCCAAAGCCAAATTGGCCGTTCTCACGGCTATGGAAATCACGGTTGACTTATTCGGTGCCCGCCAGGAAAACAAAATTCTGGCCGAGCGAGCCCACGTCAATATCGACCGCCTGACCAAACTGGTCGAAGAACGGGCCAGCGAATATTCGGACCTGACCCGCCGCACCTCCCCTTCCCTGGCCCAGTTGCTACGGCCTCAGACCGAAGAACAGGGGGAATAAAATAGGGTGCCGACTCTACCCGCGGTCGGCACCCCAATAAATTTGGCCAATAGGAACGCCTCCCCCGAGCTTTTTGCGATCCTTTGCGGCGAATTTAACCCTGGGCGATAAAACGCTCTACCTCTTCCCCCACCCTGTGGGCCTGGTCGACATTGGCGCTTTCCACGATAATGCGCACGACCGGCTCGGTATTGGAAGCCCGCAGGTGGATCCAGGGACATTCCAGCCGGCCGTTGAGATATAATTTGGACCCGTCCTGGACGGGATGGACATACGCCTTTGGGTATTGACCGTGCAACCAGGCGATAGTCTCCTGTAAGCGCTGGGCGGTGCAGGTTACTTTGCGCTTTTCCATATAATAGAGCGGCAAATCGCCAATGAGTTGGCCCAGCGGTCGTTGCCGCCGCGCCAGAGCCTCCAAAACCAGCGCCACCCCCACCGCCGCATCGCGCCCCGGATCGACTTCGATCAGAATCACTCCGCCGTTGCCTTCGCCGCCAACCACGGCCTGGGTTTCCAGCATTTTCTCCACCACATGGACTTCGCCCACCGCCGTCAATTCCACTGCACAACCATGGGCCACCGCCGCGTCGGTAACCGTCTGCGAAGTCGACAGGGTAGTGACCACGGTGCCCTGCTTTTCCTCGGTGACCAGGTCGACGGCCAAGGCCAGGGTATAATCCTCGCCCAGCGGCTTACCCTTTTCATCGACCAGGGCCACCCGGTCGGCGTCCGGGTCAACGGCGAAACCAACGGCGCAGCCATGCTGACGCACAGCCTCCCCCAATTGCACCAGATTGGCCGGCAGCGGCTCGGGTTCGTGGGCAAAGCGACCGTGGGGTTCGCCGTTTATCACCGCCGCGTCGACGCCCAATTCCCGCAACAGGGCCGGGATCAATAAACCACCAGTGCCGTTGCAGGGGTCCAGGGCCACTTTCAAGCCCGCTCGCCGAATCGCCGCCGCGTCGATACGGCCCAGCAACCGGCGCAAATGCCTCTCCTGCACCTCTTCCCCGTCCAGGGTCCGGATGCTGCCGCCGGCGCGGTGGCGAAAATGGCCGCTGGCAAATAGCTCTTCCACCTTCTCACCCTGTTCGCCGTTGAGAAAAATGCCGTCGGCGCGGATCAACTTGAGCCCGTTCCAGGGCAAGGGATTGTGGCTGGCAGTGACAATAATGGCCCCCTGGGCGTCCCATTCGGTGACCATGAGCTTGGCCGTGGGAGTCGCGCAAACGCCCAAATCCAGCACTTCCATACCTGTTTCCTGCAGGGCCTGGGCGACTTGACTGGCCAATTCTTCGCCCGAAGGACGCGTATCGCGGGCCACCACTACACTTCCTCCCGCCTCCAACGTAGTGCCAAAAGCCGCTGCAAAGCGCCGCACTACATCCTCTGTGAGGGATTCTCCCACCAAGCCCCGGATGCCCGAAATACTGACGATCAGTTCACTGCTGCCGGCCATAAATTTCCTCTCTCGTAACTTGATAACTGCACCAATTCCCTCCACTACCGCAAGGCACCCTCCTGGGGCCCCAAGGCGTCGCAGTCCTGTTGTTTCCAGGGCTCTTTCAACCCATGCGAAACTCGAAACTTGATATTATAGCGCTTTATTTTTTCCGTCAATAACCCAGTTGTTTATTATTATTCCAGGTTACTCATATACGATCGTTTCGAATCCGCCCGCTAGAGGCCCCAAGCCTCCTGGGAGGCGATAAACCTTGACAGCAACAGGGCTTGGTCCTACCGTTTGAATTTGCCATGCGCCACCTGACTCTGAAAATCTTATTCGTCCTCGCCAGCCTTCTGTCTAGCGCCTGTATCGGACCTTTCGCGGGACGTAAAACCCCACCGTTTACGGGCCCACCCGCCCTCGCGGTCGAGTTCAACAGCCTCGCGGCCACAGCCCACCTGGCTTGGCAACAGGCTCCCAAGCGAAACTTCCTCTATTATCAGTTGCTGCGCATAAGCGGCGCCGACACCACCCAACTGGCCCGCATCGACGCCTCCACAGATACCAGCTTGATCTTGGAGGGGCTTGGGGCTAATACACTCTACCGCTACCAATTGGCGGCCCATTTCGGCAAAGAGGATGAGATTCTCCAATCGTACCGCAGCCGCACTGTGGAGGGCGGCATTCATCTCTTTGAACGGGCCTGGTCCCTGCCCAGCGGTTTCCTGCCCACCCGCCTGGCTATTGACCAGAAGGGTATTATTACGGTAGTGGGAGCCGGCACGGGTCGCCTGGCCCGCTTTAACCAGAAGGGCCAACCTCTGGGGGAGGAGCTATTTACCGACAATCCGCTGGCCCGCCTAGAAACGGGCGCACTGGACGGTCCGGTACTGGCTCACGATTCGGCGCAAAATCTCTATATCGCCTACAATATCCAGGAACCGGGCTCCTCCCCCAAGGCCTTTTGGAGCAAAATCGACCCCCGGGGAAAGACGCTGTGGACACAACCCTTGGGCGTCCTTTTCGTTCGCCATCTGGCCATCGACCAGAACGACCGCATCTTTATCGAGAGCATCAGCCAACTGCACCAATTTGACCCCCAAGGCGAACTGGTCGCCCGCTATACCATCCCGGCGCTACTTGTTTCCAGCCTGCGATTCTGGAAGGGCAGCTTTGCCGCCTTGCTCGAACCGCTGCACCTGGCCGATGTCGGCTGGCAGGCCCCCAGACTGGTCGTCTACGAAGGCTTGGAACGCAGCCAAACGGCTCTGGTCATTGGCCGCGACCCCCAGTCAGAGGACGATAAAGGCAACGGGCTCTTGCGCCGCCCCACGGATTTCGTCGTCGATGAAAAAGCCGATCGCGTCTTTATAGTCAATGCCGGCCGCAGCCGCATCGTCGTTTTTAGCAACGGTAAATTCCTCACCAATTGGGGGCGCAAAGGCGACCAGACCGGTCAATTCCACTTTAGCGGCCAAGCCCTAGTTATAGACAATATCGTCGAGGGCACCACGGCCCGACGCCAGGTCGCCGCCGGGGGCATAGGCCGGGATGCCCGGGGTTTCCTCTATGTCGCGGATACCTTTAACGACCGCATTCAGCAATTTCGGCCATGATAATTCCCTTTCTGGTACTGCTGCCCCTGCTGTTGATCGCCGAACAGGGTCAGGCCAAAAAAGGATACAATTTTTGGGCCAAAGAGCGCTTGCGTTTCCTTCACGCCAAAGTCAACCGCGACCCCTATAACGCCCAATTGCAGGTACTGCTAGCCGAGGCCTATCACGAAGACGGTCAGCCCTATAAAGCCGCCCGTCTTCTCAAAGAAGCCCTGCAGTTGGATTCGACCTATGTCGAGGCGCACTGCAATCTGGCCATCATCCTACACAACCAGGGGCAATTGCAGCTAGCCGAACAGCACTACCAGCACGCCTTGGCACTGGACAGCACCTTGGTCGAAGCCATGTCCGGTCTGGGCACCCTGTATAGCCGCTCGGGCCGCGAGTCCCAAGGCCTGCGCCTGCTCAATAAAGTCCTGGAAGTAGAACCAGAGCGTATCCAGGCGCGCTACAATATCGCCGTGGTGCACCACAAATTGGGCGATTATAAAACGGCCATCGACCATTTCGAAGCCTTGCGGACCCTGTCTCCGCTCTACCCGGGCGTCAAGCTCTCCCTAGGGCGCGCCTATTATAGCCAGGGTCTGAAATACCTCCAGGCCGAGCAATACGAATTGGCCCTGCAGGCGATAGACGCGGCCCTGCAATATGTCCGCTACAGCGGCGACCTGTTCTTTGCCAAAGGGCTGGGCCATATGAAGCTGGAACAATACGATCGGGCCGAACCAGCCTTTAAAGAAGCCGTCCGCCTGGTGATGGACCACGTCCCGGCCATGCACAACCTGGCTTCAATATACGAACGCACCGAGCGCCTCGAAGAAGCCCAGATCTACTACCAGAAAGTACAACAGTTGGTGCCCCACCTGCATACTATTGAGGCGGCCCAGCACGCCCAATACGATATCGAATACCTGGTCAAATAGGGACACAGGACCGACTCCGGACCGGAGCAACGGCGTTGACTTTTACCGGGCAAATACGTAGACTATTTTCCAGCTTGCGAAATTTCTGCCCAACTGGAGCCAGGTATGATTTGCTGATAGTTTCTTCACTAGCCGGTTGTACCTGCGAGTAGGGCCTGTCGAAAGACCATACTCGTTTTTTTGTACCCAAGCGCCAAACTAAACAGGGAGCCCTATGGCCAAAGAAGACGCGATTGAAGTGCAAGCCGTTATCAAAGAGGCTCTGCCCAACGGCTTTTTTAAAGTGGAAATGGACAACGGCCACGAAGTGCTGGCCCATATTTCCGGCAAAATGCGCAAAAACTGGATCAAAGTATTGCCGGGCGACCAGGTTACAGTAGCTCTGTCGCCCTACGATCTGAGCCGCGGTCGCATCACCTGGCTGTTCCGCAACCGCTAGGTTTCAGACCGCCCGTTCCAAACGCCCTTCCTGCCACCGGCCCGAGGCCCTTCCCTTTGCCGGGGAGTCTGCTGTACGCCCTGTCTCTTAGCGGATAAATGTGTCCGCCACGGACTTGCGCCCGCTTCTATCCGCCCCCATTGACCTGCTCTAATCTTGCTGCTCTTGCCTGCCTCTATGGCACCCACCCCGAATACTGACCCGTTCCCATACCGCGCCCCGGATCGATTTGCCCCCGACTGAAGCCGCCCAATTTTGCGGTGGAGCCCAGCCCCGGTATCGCCCTGGATAGGGAATAAACCCAAGAGGATATCCATGCCGTCGTACAAAGCCTGGCCCTTCCAGGAAGCCCAGCAAATCGTCCAGCGCCGTACTATAGAGCCGTCCCAAACGGTTCTCTTTGAAACTGGTTTCGGCCCCAGCGGCCTGCCGCATATTGGCACCTTTGCCGAAGTCGCCCGCACCACTTGGGTACAGCGGGCGTACCAGCACTTGACCGGCACGCCGACCCGCCTGCAAGCGTTCAGCGACGATATGGACGGCCTGCGCAAAGTCCCTCAAAACCTGCCGCAAAGCGATATGCTGACTGCGCACCTGGGCCGGCCACTGCACACCATCCCGGATCCCTTTGGCTGTTGCGCCAGCTTTAGCGACCACATGAACAATAAGCTGCGCGAATTCCTCGACGCCTACGGTTTCGACTACCAATTCCAAAGTTCAAAAGAGGCCTACCAACGAGGCGATTTCGACCGGGGCCTCACCATCCTACTGGAAAAGGTCGAAGAAGTGCGTGCCCTGATCGTGCCCACCCTGGGCGAAGAGCGGCGGGCGACCTGGTCCCCCTTTTTCCCCATCTGCCCTTCCTGCGGTTCGGTCTACGCTACCCGGGTGACCGGCTACCATCCGCAGCGCCAGAGTCTCGATTTTATCTGTGACGGCGAAGTCGGCTCAGTACAGGGATGCGGCCACCAGGGTGAAATCTCGGTCCTGGGGGGCCACGTCAAGGTCAACTGGAAAGTCGATTGGGCCCTGCGCTGGTATACCTATGATGTCGACTACGAAATGTACGGCAAGGACCTCATCGAATCGGCCCGCCTTTCGAGCAAAATCGTCCGGCTAATGGGCAAACAGCCCCCGGTCGGCCTTACCTACGAACTCTTCCTCGACGAAAATGGGCACAAAATCTCCAAGAGCGTTGGCGCCGGTCTCACCGTCGATACCTGGGTACAGTACGCCCCGCTCGATTCATTGCTCTACTATATCTACCAGAACCCCAAAAAAGCCCGCCGCCTGTACTGGGACGTGGTGCCCAAATGCGTCGACGACTACCTCGAAGCTCTGCGCCGCTATCCTTCGATAGCTCCGGAGAAACAGGCCGAACAGGATGTCTGGCATATCATCGGCGCCGATCGCCCAGTCCCCACCTTCGATGCCAAGGTCAATTTTTCGACCGTCAATAACCTTATTGCCGCCTTGGGCGCCGATTCGGAGGATTTGCTGCTCGATTACCTGGAGCGCTACGACCCACAAATCCGCACCTTTCCCGAAATAGCCCAGGCCCTGGTGCAAAAAGGCCTCACCTATTACCGCGACCAGATCCTCCCCAACAAGCGCTTGCGCCCGCCCACCCAGGACGAGCGCGCCTGGCTCACCCAAATCCGGGAACAACTGGACAAGGCTGGCGCCGACGAAGACGAAGTGCAGGGCATCCCCTTTGCCGTGGCCCGAGCTGCAGGCATTGAACCGCGGGCCCTGTTCAGCGCCATCTACCAGGTCTTATTGGGTCAGGATCGCGGCCCCCGTTTCGGCTCCTTTGTCCAATTGGTCGGCAAAGAGCGGGTCCTGGCCCTGCTTGACGAACACGCCGCCTAAGGGGATCTGAAAACCATTTGCGCATCGCGTTGATGCCAAAACAATATTCCAGATAGTCCCTTGATTCTATAAATACATTGGAAGCAGACCGCTATGGGAGAACAACAGGACCTCTTCGCCCAGCTGTTGCCCAAACCCGGGTTGCGCGACGTGGAGAAATTGCAAACGGTGCAGCAGGGTCTTCCCCACCAGCTGTATCTGGGTACAACAAGCTGGACATATGAGGATTGGCACGGCCTGATCTACCCCCTCAACTGCAGCCCAAAAACCTATCTGGAACACTACGCCCACCTCTTTCGCACCGTCGAGATCGATTCAACCTGGTATCGAGTCCCCACTTCAAACTCGGTGCAAAACTGGCTGGCCCGAACCCCCGACCGCTTTCGCTTTGCCGCCAAAGTTCCGCGCGTCATCACGCACGAGAAAGGTATGGTCGACTGCCGCGACGATATCGCCGAATTCACCGCCGCCATGGCCCCTCTGCAGCCCCGCACCAGCGCCCTGCTGATGCAATTTGGTTACGTCGCCCGGGGCAGCGATGCTCGTGAACACGAGACCGGGGACGACTTTCTCCGCCGCCTCGAAGCCTTTTTACCCGAGCTGCCCACCGACCAGTTCCGCTTTGCCCTGGAGGTGCGCAATGCGCGCTGGCTGCGCCCCGCCCTAATGGATTTGCTGCGGACTCATGGGATAGCCCTGGCATTGACCAGCTATTATACCATGCCCGAAATCGGCCCCCTGCTCCAGGGACCCGACCCGATCACCGCCGATTTTCTCTATATCCGTTTTCTGGGGGATCGCAAGAAAATGGACGAATATATCGCCCAATTGCAGCAAAAGGGGAGCAAACAAAAAGCCTGGGACGGCCTGGTCTGGGACCGCCGCCCGCAACTGGCGCACTGGGTCGGGCACCTGAAAAATCTGCTCGAACAACGCCCACAACTACAGGCCCACGTATTTTTCAACAACCACTACGCGGGCTACGCCCCTGGCTCTCTGTCTATTTTTTCCCGCCTGTGGAAGGGACACCGGGGCGGCGTCCCGACGCCACCGGGGCAATAATCACTCCGCCGGCAATTGCAGGCGCGGCTGTTCCAAATCGGCCCGGTACAAAATAACCACATGGCCAATGACCTGCACCACCTGTGCCTTGGCCGCTGCGGCCAGAGCCACCGAAGCCTCAAAGCGGTCAAGGGGGCAGCTGCGCTCCAATTTTATCTTGATTAATTCGTGCGCCGCGAAAACCTCTTCAAGGCTTTGTACCAACGGCGGCGACACCCCATCCCGGCCGACATAGGCCAACGGCTTGAGAGGATGGGCCTGGCGCTGCAAAAAACGCCGCTGTTTTTTACTCAATTCGTCCATAGTATCAATCGACCCGATAATGGGCCCGCACCGCACCGTTTTCCAGTTGCCGGCGTACGAGCCCTTTGAGATAGTTTTTCAGCAAGCTCCGCGTCCACGGCACCAGCGCAACAAAACCGAGCAAATCGGTAATCAGGCCCGGCGTCATTAGGAGCAACCCCCCGCCGGCGATCAATACGCCGTCGAATAACTCGTCGCCCGGAAAAGCGCCCGCCCCCATAGACTGGCGCAAACGCCTCCAGACCCCTAGCCCCTGAGTTCGGGCCAGGGCAGCCCCGGCGGCTCCGGTTGCCAAAACTAGGCCCACTGTCGGCCAGGTACCCATATGCTGGCCCACTTCGACCAGCAAAGCCAATTCGACCAGCGGCACCAGCGCAAATAACAGCAGTAAGCGTATAAACAATTCCGACCTCCAACTCTGCCGATTAAGCCTGAAATCCAGGCGCCGAAAAATGGCCTCGGCGGCGTTAAATAGTATAGACATCCCGACGGTCTCTGTCGAGATGGAACGGATTTTGCCCACCCGGGCTATGTCCGCCTTCTCCCCATCCCGCCGCCGGCCCGCCCTCTGGTTGGCCCTGGCCTTTGCCGCCGGTATCCTGGCCGCCCACCACACGCCGCCTTGGTCCCTGGGATTATGGGGCCTGGCGCTCCTGGTCTTCGGCGCTATCCTGCTCGGACGCCGGCTCGAGCTACCGCCGCTGAGTCTGGGTATTCTAGGGCTGCTGCTATTCGCCCTCTTGGGCGCCCAACGCTACCACAGCGCCACAGCCCTGTCACCAGCCCATCACATCCGCCACAGCAATTTTCTCGGTCAAAACCTGCGCCTCTGGGGCACAATAGCCGCCAACCCCGAGCACGGCGCCGACCGCACCCGCTTTGTCCTCGATCTGGCACGGGTGCGCAGTGACAGCCTGGAGGGCCCGGCCACCGGTCGGGTCCTGGTTACCGTGCGAAATTTGCCCTGGCCCCCCGACTACGGCGACAGTCTGGTTTTACAGGGCCGCCTCATGGCCCCTTCGCCGGCGCGTAACCCGGGCGCCTTCGATTACCGCCGCTTTCTGGCCCACAAGGACATTTACGCGACCTTATCAGTGCGCAAACCCGAGCAACTCATCGCCCATCAGGCGCGCTCGGGGCACTGGTTCAAAGAAAAGATGGTGCTGCCCCTGAGGCGGGCTATCCAGAACGGCATCCAAAACAATCTCACCGGCGCCCCCGCCGGCTTGCTAGAGGGCATTCTGCTGGGCCACAAATACCGCATACCCGACCAGATCGCCCAAGATTTTCGCCTCACCGGTCTGGCCCACGCTCTGGTCATAAGTGGCTTGCACGTGGGTTTGCTGGCCGTCTTCCTGCTGACCGCCTTTAATCTGTGCCGGCTGCCGCCCCGCTGGACCGCCCTGGCCACCGTCTTCTCCCTGACCCTGTATGCCTGTGCCACCGATTTACAAACCCCGGTCGTGCGCGCCAGCCTTATGGCCGCCGTCATTCTCTTGGGCCAGATACTGGACCGACGCGGCGATATCTTCAATACCCTGGGACTGGCCGCCCTGCTTATTTTGACCCTGTGGCCGACCAGTCTGTTGACCCTTAGTTTTCAACTCTCTTTCGGGGCCACCATCGCCATTGCCGGCCTGCACAATACACTGATGGACCTGTTCCCCGCCCGCTGGCAAATCCAGGGCCACTGGACCCATAACTGGCTGCTGGCCCCCCTGGGCGCCTCGCTGGCGGCCCAGATCGGCACCAGCCCCCTGATAGCCTACCATTTTCAGCAATTGGCCCCCATCGGTTTGGCGGCTAATCTGCTGGTCGTACCGCTTCTGGGCCTGACAATCGCCCTGGGTTTATCGGCGGCTATTGCAGGCAGCCTGCTAACTATAGCGGCAACCCCCTTCAACGCCGTCAATTACCTCGTTCTCAAAGTCCTTATCGCCCTGGTAGAAGGGCTCGCCGACCTGCCCGGGGCCGCCCTGGCCGTGCCCAGACCCAGCCTGGGTTTTATGCTCTTGTGCGGTTTGCTGACCTTGCTCATCCCCTATATGCAGCAATCCGCCGCCGCCCGCAAAGTAGCCCTCTTCGCCCTCTTAATCGGGCTAAATATCTGGGTTTGGCAGCGGGCCTTGGCACAGCGCCAATTGGAAATCACCTTCCTCGATGTGGGCCAGGGCGATGCCGCCCTGGTGCGCTTTGTCGATGGCCGCACCATGCTGGTAGACGCGGGCAACCGCAGCGACAATTTCGATTACGGAGAACGCGTATTAGTACCCTATCTACGCCACCACAATATCCCCCGCCTAGATTTCGTCGTCGCCTCCCACCCCCACAACGACCATATCGGCGGCCTGGTCAGCCTGCTCGAAAATGTAGCTGTAGGACACTATATAGACAGCGGCCAGCACTACGATTCGTGGACGGCCAAGCGCTTGCGCCAGTTGATCGCACAAAAGCAGATCCACTACCACGCCGTGGCCGCCGGCGACAGTCTCGCCGGTCTGGGCGGGGCCGGCGCCCTAATCCTGCACCCGACCCGCGCCTTTGTCGATTCGAGCGGCGCCTCGCCCCAGGGACTCAACAACGGCTCGGTCGCCTTCCGCCTGACCTACGGCGATTTTTCCCTGCTATTTACCGGGGATATCGAAGAAGAAACCGAACCCGCCCTGCTGGCCTGGAAAGAACGCCTCCGGGCAGACGTGATTAAAGTGCCCCACCACGGTTCGCGCACATCGTCTCACCAGTCTTTTATCCAAGCCGTAGATCCCGATCTGGCGTTGATTTCAGTGGGTTCATTCAATCGCTTTGGCCACCCCGCCCCAGAGGTTCTGGAGCGCTACCAGAGCCAGGGGGCCCTGATCTACCGCACCGATATGCTGGGCGCTTTTATCCTGCGCACAGATGGCCAAAGCCGTAGCTGCGCCACCCTTATTCCGCCACGTTCCACCCCCTGCAACGATACAGACCTGGACTATGAAGACAAACCAGAATGACGGCAAGCCGCCAAATAGAAGGATATCAGGACATAATAAGGGCGCCCCGGAACAATTCCAGAACGCCCTTATAGCCTCGATTATAACGCCGCTTTACTGGCGCGCCGTAGCTAGTTGCATGCGACGACGGGCATAGGGCGTTTCAATGCCGTAGCGCCGACAAATGCGGCCAAATGCCTGCAGCGTAATCCCCAGTGCCCGACTCGCATCGAGGTTGCTTCGGTACAGGCGGGCCGCCCGTTCTATTTGCTGCCGCGAAATCTTCTGCATAATTACTCGTCCCGGCAACCCCGTCGATGGCCTCTGGCCGCCCTGGCGCCCCATTCGGCTTTACCCTGCCCGTCCTTGAAGCCCTGGTTAAATTCGCCCCCCCAGCCGCGAAATTGAGCGCCCAGGTCTTTGAAGGAGGCACCAAATTCCCGCCCCCAATCGCGAAATTGAGCGCCCAAATCGGCGAATTCCCGGGCGAAATTGTCCTGCTCTCCACCAGCCCCGTCAGTCCGGCCATTGTCCATGGCTTCGAGCAGGCGATAGGCCTCATCGGCGTTTATCTTGCCGCTCTCCAGCATATCCAGCACCTTCATGCGTTCGCTTTTCATGCCCGTTCTCCTTGCAAATGGCTTAAATCAATATCGATTTCCTCTATATGGGCCCCACCCAGACGGACCCCGTCCAATTGCGCTCCCTGCAATAGCGCCTGCTCCAGATGCGCCCCTTCAAAATTAGCCCGGCGCAAATCGGCCGTCTGTAAATCGGCCCCTTCCAAATGCGCTCCGGCCAGATTGGCCCCTTCCAATTGGGCCCCGGTCAAATTGACTTCTTCGAGATGGGCCCCTTCGAGATTGGCGCCGCGCAAGTCGGCCCCGGCGGCGTTGGCCCCTTCCAGATGCGCCTCCAACAGATTGGCCCCCTCCAATTGCGCCCCCTGCATATTCACCCCCTCGAGGTGGGCTCCCTCCAAAACAACCTCGCGCAAATCGGCCGCCGATATATTGGCCTCTTCTAAATGCGCCCCCAACAGGCAGGCCCCTTGCAACTGGCCTTGAGCCAATTCGGCCCCTTCTAAATGGGCCCCTTCCAAATTCACCCGACGCAAATCGACCCCCGCCAATTTGCCCCCTTCTAGATGCGCACCCAATAGACAGGCCCCTTCCAACTGACTATTCTGCAAATTCACTTCCTCCAGATGCGCCCCTTCCAGATTCACCTGGCGCAGATCGGCCGCGGACATATCGGCGTTTTCTAAATGCGCCCCAACCATTGCGCAATTCTCCAGACGGGCGCCCCGGAAACGGGCTTCTTCTAAATGCCCCCCCTCTAGATTAGCCCCTGACAGATTCACCTCTGTTAGGTCCCCCTCTTCCAGATGAGCACCGACCAGCTTGGCTTTTTCCAGATTGGCCCCGCTCAATTTGACTCCCTCCAGATGCGCCCCTTCCAAATTGGCTTCGGGCAATTCCACCCCCGTCAAATCGGCTTCTTCCAGATGCGCACCGGCCAAATTCGCCCCGTGCATGACCGCATCGGTAAAATCCCCCCTTTCCCAATGCGCCCCTTCCAGGTTGGCACCGCGCAGATCGATACCTTTTGCTTTGACCTCTTCAAAGCGGGCTCCTTGTAGATTGGCCCCTTCCAACTGCGCCCCGGATAAATTGACTTCTTCAAAATGTGTATTCTCGAGATGGGCCCGACGCAAATCCGCCCCGCTCAAATCCACTCCTTGCAGATGCCTGCCGGACCAATCAATCCCCTGCAAGTCCTGGCCGCGCATATCGGCTCCCACCAATTCATCGCCTCCGGAATTAGGCGCTTTAGGGGCCTTTGGTGCCTTTGGTGGTTTAGGCGGCTTAGGCGGCTTAGCCATCTTGGGCATCCTGGGTATCTTGGGCATCTTCGGCATTTTGGGCATCTTCGGCATCTTCGGCATCTTGGGTATTGATACCCCCTCTGCCGCAGACTCGCCATCTATTTCGATCTCAACGCCTCCTTTTTCCTCGGCCACTGTCGCTGCCGCCTCTTCCCCTGCGGCAGCCCGGCGGCCCTGCAGCGCATCGAGTAGCGTATAGGCTTCTTCGGCGCTTATTTTGCCCGCCCCCAGCATCTCCAATACTTTCATCCTCGGTTCACTCATGGCAAATTCCTCCATCCTGATTTTAGCTGCTATTCGCTGCTTAATTTGGCCAGTTGGTCGGCGGCCTCAGAAGCGTCGATTTCTCCCTTATCCAGGCGGTCCAAAACCGCTTGTCTAGCGCTACCGCTGGCGTCTTCTTCCCGTTCTTTGTCGTCAACGGCAAAGCCCATTTCGGCGATAGCCGCATCGAGTCGCCCGCGAACGGTGGGATAGGACAAGCCCAATTCGCGCTCCATTTCCTTTACATTGCCCCGGTTTTTGATGAAAATTTCAATGAGCCGCAAACTTTCGGGCGACAGAGCACAAAACCGGCATGTACTATAACGCCCACTGACCACCGTCTCGCAGGAGGTGCAACTCAATTGGGTTACATTCAACGCCCTTTCACAGCTAGGACAACGTTCTAATATTTTTCTCATAGCTTTCTCCTTTTTCACAAATATTACTAATTATTTTCAAAAAATCAAATAATAAATTAAAAAAATTAAACCCTCTATTTAAATTTTATAAATAGAGGGTTTAATTTTTAAATTTTGAAATTGTGCGCTTTATTTCAATGGCTCGTTACATTTAGCTCAGTTTTTTCAAGCTTATATTGCCGTTCAATGTACGCAATTTCACCAAATTATCCCCCCCTTGGCCAATTGGGCCTTCCAGGCGGTTTTTGCGCACTTTGCCCGAAACGAGGATGGGGAAATCGGATACGGCCCGGCCGTTGGTGGTCTGCGCTTCTACACGCCCGTTGAAATCTTCGGGAAGCGTCAAATCCACCGATCCATTGAGGGTTTTAGCCTCCAGCGGAGCGTCACCGGCCCCTATGACCACCTCCACCTTACCATTGGCCGAACTGAAAACCCCTTCTTCCGCCAATTCGTCGACCCGCGCCCGCACCCGACCGTTTTTGGTCCGCGCCTGAATCCGCCCCTTGCCGCCAGCCAATTCAATATCGCCATTGGCGCTCACGGCTTCTACCCGACCTCCCACTCCGTCCATTTCTACTTTACCGTTGAGCGAATGCAGACTCAAATCCAGCCGGGCCGGACATTCGATATCGTAAGCCACTTCAACCTGCACCCCCCGAGGCGGCTTGGGGTATTCTCGATAGACTCGAATCTCATCCCCTACCTGTTCGACCTCGACGGCAATCTGGGAGACAAATTGCTCGGCCGCCACCCGATCGGGCGCCTTTACCTTTTTGCTCACTTTAACCCGGACCTGCTCACCCGCCGCCGCCCGGGCGACGATTCTGCCATTGGCCGTCTCGGCCCGCAGTCGGCTGACCGCAGCTCCATCGAGGACGTATTCCCGCTCTTTCACCACCTGTTCTTTGGCCCCTGTACTAGCCAGGCCAGCCACAGTTTCACTGACTTCGCCGACCACTTCGCCGACAAATTTGCCGACATCGACTTCCTGCACCACCTGGAAAGCCCGGCTGAGTCCCTCGCTAACAGAATCGAAAAAATCGGGATTGGAATCCTTTTTCGCGCCAGCTTCCCCCGAATCGCCGACAGCCCGCAACAAACGCTCAGCTTCGGCGGCGCTGATTTTTCCCTCTTCGAGCATTTTGAGAATGGACAACCGCTCTTGGTTCATAACAACCCCCTTTATCGCTGTTTCCAACATTCTTTAATTGGCATAAACATTGCTTTGAGAAATTGTCTAATTTCTCATCCCCCATTTGTTTCAGAGGAAAGCGAAGCATATGACCCATCCCAGACAACTAGGAAACCTACAAACTCTATGTCTGGCCGAATCCTGTTCGCGCCCGGCCCGCACCGCCGGTTACTGCCCGCGTCACTATCAGCAAATGCGTCGCCACGGCCGCCTGACGCCCGAACGCGAATACAAAAAACGAGGCATTCACTGCAACGTTCCCAGCTGCCAAGAGCCTCAAATAGCCAAGGAATACTGCTTCCGCCACTATCAGCAACTCAGGCGCTATGGTAGACTTACGCCTGAAAGGGAACGCATTTACGGGCGTCAACACTGCCAGATTCCCGGTTGCGCGGAAAAGCACGCTTCCCGAGGCTATTGCAAAAAACATTATATGAGCGAATACTATTTGCCCAATCTGGTCGCCCATGAAAGGCCCCACGCGGCCGGTCCACAATTCGAAACCCGGCAGAGCTGAAAAAACTCGGCCTCTACCGGTTTTTCAGCCAGACGAAAGATGAGACAATACTGCCCCACTTACAGGCAACAAGGGACATAACTGTCCCACCTTTCGTTGGCTATATCTATTATTTGCGACTGATAGCCGGCAAGCGCACCGGACGGCCGTTGACCCAGCACCAGCCCCAGTAAATCAACCCAGCCACCAAAGCGCCTTTAATCGCCAGCCAGATCAGCCCCAATACACCGATCACCAATCCACCTAGTGATGCGGCTCCCAAGAGAAACCCTCCCACCAACAGCAGAGCCCCGGCTACTTTAGCCCAGGGCGTCCAACCATTAATACAGCGCCAACCGCCATAAATGAGGACCAGAGCTACAGCGCCCTGGATAACCCCTCCAAGCAAACCGAAGACGCCTCCGACCAAACCACCGATCAGAGGCATAGCCGTCCAATAACCCACGACCAGACCGCCCACCAGCAAAAACGCACCTGTTACTTTGGTCAACATCCTTCTAACTCCTTAATTAAGAAACCACGCCGAACTGGTGGCGATCGAATTTCTCGCTCAAATCGATCATCGCCCCCTGCAGATCAGTCAATTGCCGGTCGATCCGGTCGATTCGGGAATCTACTTCTGCTGTTTTGGTCACTTTGCGGACAGTGCGAGGCGCCGTTTCTAGCCATTCGTGCACCAGACGTCCTTCGTCGTCGCGGAAGCTGCCCACCAGAATAATGATGAGATCGATGAAGGACCAGATTCCCAAACCGCCCACGGTCACTATCATCAACAAGGCCGTGCCTATTTTGCCGACGTAGAATCGATGCGCTCCAAAAACTCCGCCAATTGAGCACAATACTGCGGCTACTAATCTCGAACGCGGGGAAATCTGCTGGTTGTCCATAGTCTCACTCTCCTGACTGGGCTTTGCGGCGCAGAGCCGTCAATTCCTCTTCCACTCGGGCCTGAGTATCGGCTTGTTGCCGTTGAGCCGTGGCGCGGGCCAATTCGCCGTAGACCTCGGCCTCGGCTTCGTCCTCTTCGACCGCTTGGCTCCACCGTTCCAAATCGCGCTCGTGCTCGCTTACCCGACCTTCCAATTCTTTGAACCGGGCAAAACCATCGGGCCGGCGACTTTTGCCCGTATCCTTACGGGTCATGGCCTGATAGCGCGCAATAAGCGTCCCTTGGCGATTGCGCGCATCTTCCAATGCCACCCGCATTTGCTGCAATTCCTCCTTCAATTGCTGGGTGGTAGTCCGACTTTCGTCCAGGGCGGGTTCCATATCCCCAACCCGCCGGGCCCAACCCATTTTGTGTTCAAGCGCCGCTCGGGCTTCGTCCTCGCGCCCTGCTGCCATGGTCGCCTCGGCCTTTGCGCCCCAGTAATCCTCCTGTTTCTTATGGGCCTGGCACTCGCTTTCCAGACGCCGCTCATTGGCCAACGCCTTGCCGAGGGAGGCGGCGGCCTGCTCGACCCCATCCTCCATTTCCCGCACGGCCTGACGCACCATCTTTTCCGGTTCTTCCATTTGGTCGAGAAAATTATTGATATTGGCCTTCCAGATTTCCCCCAGGCGACCGATGCTGGTCTTGGACATGTGGTTTTCTCCTTTGCTAAAATTCTGCAACGCATAATGCCTCAGACTGTTTAGCCCGTCTTACGCAAGTCCTGTGCCAACTCGATAGCCAACTTATAACTATTGGCCTAATCTGCTGTTTTTTATTTAATTCTCTCTGTTTTTAGCAATCCAATAGCAACCCCCAAACGGCTTGAAACGCCAATTAGGCTGGCGCTTGCCGCCACTGTCACGTCCTTTATCACAGGTCTTCCCATGCCCCATTCTCCATTCCACCGCCGGCTTTTCATCTTAAGCCTACTCAATTTGCTAGCCCCGCCCACTCTGCAAGCCCAGGAAGCCCGCCTGGCCCTGTGCGGTACTTCTTTTATGGAGCCGCTTGGAGCTGCCCTGCAAAACGCCGGCTTGGCTTACCAGGAAATTACTGCCGAGGCATTGCTCAGCCAAGGGAAACGCAATTTCGACGCTGTTTTCCTGGCCTACGATGCGGCCGATTCGACCACCCTGCCACAAATTGAAGCCTTTGTTCGGCAAGGTGGACGCCTGTTCACCTTTTACACCCTTCCGCCTCGCCTGCAAAAACTCCTGGGCATTGTCCAAGACGAATACACCCCGCAAGCCTACGACGGCCAATTCGCTTTTATTCATTCCACCGACGCAATTCCCCATTTGCCGGCAAAACTGGTGCAGAACTCGTGGAATATATATAGGTGCAGCCCCGTTGATACTCAAGTCAAAATAGCGGCGACTTGGTTTGCTCGGGACCAGCGCGACACCGGCTTGCCCGCTTTGCTGGCCGGACCTAAAGGCGCTCATCTCACCCATGTCCTTCTGGGACACGATACAGCGGTGGCAGGCGAATTCTACACGGCCTTATTGGCCGTATACTTTCCGTCGATCTGGGACCGCGCCCGCCGCGGTCTCAGCGAGCAGATAAACCGCCTGGGCGGAGGGCCCCGCTTGCTAGCCCAGCGGGTGCGAGCCAACAAAAAATCACGCCAGACCTGGGCTCGTTTGGAAACGAGTCGTCGGCGCATCGATGCCCACCTGCACGCCGACGCGCCGACGGCGGCCTGGCGGGAAACGCACCGCGCCCGACAACTGGCCGTACAGGCTTACGCCCAGTCGCAACCGGCCCGCCCCAGCGAATTCCGCGGTGTCTGGATCCACGACCCCGCCGGTGTCGCCGACTGGGGCTGGGCGCGCACCAGCCGCCACCTGGCCGACCACGGCTTTAACGCCATCCTGGTCAATATGCTCGATGCCGGCGTCGCCGCCTATCCCAGTCGCGTGCTGCCCAACGATCCCGAACATACCGAGACGGGAGACCTGCTCGGCGAAGCCGTCGAGGCCGCCCACAAAGCCGGTCTTGAAGTGCATATATGGAAAGTCAACTACAATCTCAATTCCGCCGACTCCTCCTTCGTCGCCCAAATGCGCGCCGAAGGGCGCTTGCAGCAAACAGCCGAGGGCCGGGAAATCCCCTGGCTTTGCCCCTCCCACCCCGACAATATCGCCCTGGAATTGGCCTCGTTGCTCGAAGTGGTGCGCACCTCTGGGGCCGACGGAATCCACCTCGATTATATTCGCTACCCCCACGCCCAAGGCTGCTACGACCAGGGCTGCCGCCAGCGCTTTGAGCAGCAGACCGGTCACCAGGTCCCGTCTTGGCCCGCCGATGTCCTCAGGGGCCATTTGACCCCAGTCTTCCAGCAATGGCGGCAACAGCAGATAACCCAGTTGGTACAGGCCGTCAGCCTGAGGGCCCGCGCCCTGCGGGCTGATATCCGCCTGTCGGCGGCCGTCTTCGCCGACTGGCCCCGGACCCGCTTCTCTTTGGGACAGGATTGGGTCGGCTGGGCTCGTCAGGGCTTACTGGATTTTGTCTGTCCTATGGATTATATCCCCGACCAAGACCGCTTTGAACGCACCGTACGGGACCAAGTCGATTGGCTCGGCGGCCGCATCCCCCTCTATATTGGCATTGGCGTCTACCGCCTACCCGGCCCCGGCGCCCTCCTCGACCAAATCGCCTGGACTCGCCGAGCCGGGGCCGACGGCTTTGCCCTCTTTCAGTACGACTTGCCTTTGGCCATCCAGACCCTGCCGCTTTTGCACCAGGGCGTAAGTCGCCAACCGACACGCCCACCGCACCAAGGACCCACTCTGTGGTCCGCCGTCAATGCACCCGGCACCCCAGACAGCACCGGCCTTCTATTTCAAGCCGGTCAACCTCTTCCTCTGCAAATACAACTAATCGCCGCTACGCCCATTCAGCGGGCCCAAGGACAGGCCAGTCTGCGCACCCTGTCGGGGCAGCCTGTCCGCAAACTCGGCCCACTCAATAGCCGCGACCAGGCCTGGATGGAAACCACCCTCGTTTTGCCGCCGGGTAATTACCGACCCGTCGTCGAAGGCCAGTACCGCGACAGCCGTGGCGATAAATACCCCTTTGTCCAACGCGGCTCCCTGTTGCGCGTGCGACCGGCGGCTTATATCGATAGCTTACAGCAACGCCTGGACCCGCCCTAAATCCCATCCCACGGAGTCGTGGTCGGCGGTAGCGCCGATATACCGGTCGAATACTCAATCGATTGGCCGATCTAACAATCCCCTCACTGAAGCAGCAAGTAAACCCAGAACAAACAAAACGGGCGGGATCCAGTAGATCCCGCCCGTTTTCCGGATTGCCCCGGTCAATTGCTACGGCCTATTAGGTCTCCAAGCTTACCAGCGGCCGGTATACATCGCGGCGACGGCGGCGGACATAAGGGGTTTCAACACCGTATTTTCGGCAAAGCCTGCCAAAACTGCGCATATTGATACCCAGGGCTTGGCTGGCATCCTGATTGCTCTTATAAATGCGCGCGACGCGTTCGATCTGTTCCCGACTGATCCCTCGTTGCATGGCTTCCTCCTGGCCAGTAAAAGTGGACGGACGTCAAGGCTGCTGTGGGCAAACCAGGCAAACTCTATGCCACACTAGCGACCGATGCCCCCAGAAGAATGCAGCAAAGATCATTAACTCATTATTTTCAAACGCCTTGCCTAAAATTCAACTCAATCCGATCGGCTTTTTTTTCGCCTTACTTGGACCGCTTGTTGGCCGTCTGCACCAGCTTGCGGCGAAATCCGCCATCTTCAATCGATCTGCCCCGCAACAAAACGCTCTTCCAATAACTGGCTGCGGCGCAGCGAGCGCCGGTACCACTGCAGTCGCAGATCGAGCTTTTCCGCCGCCGTCAACCTCCAGTCGAGATCGGAGCGACGAATCTTGGCCGTCAGTTCGCGCAGCATTAGCGCCGCACAGACCGATATATTGAAACTCTCGGTAAAACCGAACATCGGCACTTTGACAAAAGCATCGGCCTCTGCCATAGCATTGGGACTCAACCCTACTTCCTCGGTACCTAACAAGAGCGCCAGAGGCTGTTCGACCTCAATTTCGTCGAGCAATTGGTCATCGCTGTGGGGCGTGGCCGCCACCAGCCGATACCCCCGGCTCCGCAGCCTTGCCAGGCAGGCGCGGGTATTATCCTGGTCGGCATCGTTGTAGCGGATCAAATCCAGCCACTTGGAGGCGCCTTGATCGACATCTGGATTAACCTTATAGGTATTGCGATTTTCAACGACATGCACATCCTGCACCCCAAAGCACTCGCAGGAACGCAGGACGGCGCTGGCGTTATGCGGCTGGTAGATATCTTCCAGAACCACCGTTAAATGGCGAGTCCGCAGCGACAGGACTTGCTCCATGCGTTGGTGGCGGCGTCGACTGAGGAAGCCCCCCAAATACTCGACCAGCGCCTCTTGGGCGACCCTATCCACGCTGAGATCTCACAGAATCGCCGCCCCGTCCGTGGCGCGACACACGTAAAGACGCGGGGTTTCGCCGCTGGCCTGACGGTAGCACTGGGCCACCTGATCGACGAATATCTGAGCCCGCTCGCTTTCGACCAGGGCCACGGCGCAGCCGCCAAAACCCGCCCCGGTCATACGCGCCCCGTAACACCCCGGCTCGCTGCGGGCGCATTCGACCATGGTATCGAGGGCCGGGCTCGACACTTCAAAATCATCCCGTAAACTGACGTGACTGGCGTCCATCAGAGCGCCCAAGGCCTGGGCGTCGCCAGCCGCCATCACTCGCGCGGCTTCTTGGGTGCGGGCATTTTCGCCGATAACATGGCGGGCCCGGCGCCGGGTTGTTGGATCGAGTTGGTCCATCCGCCCGGCAAAGCCATCGGCATCGACATCGCGCAGGGCCGGCACCCCAAAAAAGGCCGCCGCCGCTTCGCATTGGGCCCGGCGTTCGTTATAGGCCGAATCGACCAGTCCGCGCCGGGTTCCAGTATCCAGCACCACTACTGCGACACCTTCGGGCAAGGGTACCAATTGCCCCTCCAGGGAACGGCAATCCAGCAACAGAGCGTGATCCCGCTGGCCCGAAGCCGAAATCATCTGGTCCATAATGCCGCAGTTGACCCCTACCCAACGATTTTCCGCCCGCTGTCCCAAACGCGCCATACTCGGCGGGTCCCAGGGGAGATCGCCCACCTGGGCAAAAGCCCGGGCCGCCGCCATTTCCAACGCCGCCGACGAAGACAACCCGGCGCCAATGGGCACATCGCCGGCCAAGGTCCCCTCCCAGCCCCGCAGGGGATAGCCGGCCTCTTTGAGGGACCAGGCCGTCCCTTTGACGTATTCAATCCAATCCCCGGGGCCAGCACCATTTTCCTGCGGTGCCCCGACATCTAGATCGAAAGCCTCTTCGGCGTCAAAATCGAGGGAGTAGAGCCGCACCTGGTTGTCCGTTGCCGGCCGCAGGGCAATCCACACCGCCCGGTCAATGGCCAGAGGCAACACGAAACCGTCGTTGTAATCGGTGTGCTCACCAATTAAGTTGACCCGCCCTGGAGCCCGCACCAGGACGGTGGGCCGACTTTGATAGTGCCTTTCGAAGGCGGCGACGACATCTTCTTTTAAGGCCATTCTTCCTCTACTTTCCGCACCTCTTTGGATCTTGCTGTCAAACTCGCTCTCGGTAGTGAATTGCCGGCAACTCGCGCAATTGGGCCGCCGCCTTTTCCGGGGTTAGATCGCGCTGGGCCTCGGCCAGCATCTCGTAGCCCACCATAAATTTCTTCACCTGGGCCGAACGCAATAAAGGGGGATAGAAATGGGCGTGCAACTGCCAATGCTGGCCAGCCTCGGCCAGAAAGGGCCTACCGTGCCAGCCCATTGAATAGGGGAACGAAGTCTCGAACAAATTATCGTAGCGCACCAGCAAGCCCTTGAGCAGCTGCGCCAGCCCATCTTCTTGAGCCGCATCGAGATCCGTCAGCTGGCCCACCGACTGACGCGGCAACACCAGTGTCTCAAAGGGCCACACCGCCCAGTACGGCACCACGGCCAGCCAGTGCTGATTGGCCACGACGACGCGCTCTTCCAGTTGGCTCTCCAATTCGGCGTACTCGACCAGCAACGACTGGCCCCGCTCTTGTTGGTAGGTCCGTTGGCATTTATCTTCCCGGGCCGGGCCGTCGGGCAAGTTTGAGCTGGCCCAAATCTGCCCGTGCGGATGCGGGTTGGAACACCCCATGATCTCACCCTTGTTTTCGAATACTTGCACCCAGGGATAGCGCGGGCCCAACTCCTGCACCTGTTGGCCCCAAATCCGCACCACCCCGGCGATCTCCTCGACCGCCATTTCCGCCAGACTTAAATCGTGACGCGGAGAAAAGCAGACCACCCGGCACGCACCGCGCTCGCCGCGGGCCCTGAGCAAGGGGTGACGACTGGTTTCCTCTATCGGCCCATCGTCGAGCAAGGCGGCGAAGTCATTGCTAAAGACAAAGGGGCCGCTGTAGTCGGGGTTGCGCGCTCCACCCGCCCGTTCGTTTCCCGGGCATAGATAGCAGCCGGAATCGTGCGCCGGCCGGTTTTCCTGAGCGACACTTTCCCGGCGCCCCTGCCAGGGACGCTTGCTGCGGTGGGGCGACACCAGCACCCACTCGTCGCTGAGCGGATTGTAGCGGCGGTGGGGGTGTTCTTCCAGATCTAATTCCATACTCTCCCGCTATTTGTCTGCATAGCCGTCGGGGTGGGCCTGGTGCCAGTCCCAAGCACTGCCGATAATGGTTTCCAACTCGGCCTGGGCCGGCACCCACCCCAGCACCTGCTGCGCCTTGTCGGCCCGGGCCACCAGGGTCGAGGTATCTCCTGGCCGCCGCTCTTCAATACGCGCTTCGATGGAGCGCCCGGTAACCCGTCTGGCCGTCTCGATGACCTCCATCACCGAATACCCCCGCCCGGTGCCGAGATTGAAAAAGTCGGAAGCCCCGCCGCTCTCTAGATAATCGAGTGCCAAGGCATGGGCCTGGCCCAAATCGGCGATGTGGATATAATCGCGCACCGGGGTGCCGTCGGGCGTGGGGTAATCGCGGCCGAAAACCGAGAGAAAATCCAGGCGCCCCAGCGCCGCCTGCAGGACATTGGGAATAAGGTGATTTTCGGGGTCGTGGTCTTCGCCGTAATTGGGGGTAGCCCCGGCCGCGTTAAAATAGCGCAGCCCGACAAAACGCAAACCGTAGGCCTGGGCGCAGTCGCGCAATACCCGCTCCATGAAGTATTTGCTCCAGCCGTAGGGATTTTCGGGCCGTTGCGGATGTTCCTCGTCCATAGGCATATACTGCGGTTCGCCGTAGGTGGCACAGGTCGAGGAAAATACCACCTTGTCGACCCCGGCGGCCCGCAGCGCCTCGAGCAGGACCAGCCCCTGGGCCACATTATTATAGTAATAACGGCCGGGCTCCTGCACCGATTCGCCCACATAAGTCAGGGCGGCGAAATGCAGGCAGGCATCCAGAGCATGGTCCTGGGCGATGCGCTGCACCAAATCCCGATCCCCCACCGCCCCCACATACAGGGGTACCGACTGGGGCACCGCCGCCCGGTGGCCGTATTTGAGATCGTCCAAAACGACGACGTCCCGTCCCTGGCGCAACAGGATTTCCACCGTGGCACTGCCTATATAACCGCCGCCGCCGGTCACCAGTACTGCCATAATAGACTCCGTTTAGTATTAAGTTCTGTAGCCAAAAATAAGAAGCTGCACCCGGCCCTTAACGTCAAGGGAGAGGCCCTCTTGACTGGGTCGCGCCGCTTGCCTTCGTTTAACGGCAAGAGGCCTTTACCTCCCCAAACGCGGAGACTTATCTATGTGCGGACGCTTCACCCTGCACCACAGTATGGACCAGATCGTCGAGCGCTTCGCGGTGGAAGATCCGGGCCTGCCCCTGGAACCACGCTACAATATCGCCCCCTCCCAACCATTGACCCTGGCGCTGCACAACAACCGCCGCCGCCTCGACATTGCCCATTGGGGCCTGGTCCCCTTCTGGGCCAAGGATCCCAAAATGGGTCGGCGCATGATCAACGCCCGGGCCGAGACCCTGGCCGAGAAACCCGCCTTTAAAGGGGCCCTCAAATACCGCCGCTGTCTCATTCCGGCCAGCGGCTACTACGAATGGCAAACACAGGGCGAGGAGCGCGTCCCCACCTATATCCGCCCCGGAGACGCTGGCCTGCTGGCAATGGCCGGCCTTTGGGAAGAATGGTCCGCCCCCGAAGGCGAAACCCTGCGTACCTGTACTATTGTGACGACTCAAGCCAACGCTTTTACGGCTCCCATCCACCATCGCATGCCCTTGTTGTTGACCCCGGCACAAGAAGCAGTCTGGCTCGATCCGCAACGACAAAATCCGGCCGATCTGGCCGCTCTGCTGACCAGCAAATCGGAGCTCCCCCTGGTCTCCCACTCGGTTTCCAAACAAGTCAATATACCGACCTTCGACGATCCAAGCTGCATAGAACCGCTGGCCGCCTAACAACCATTTCATAATCGGCAACGCGTTCCAACCCGGCCGTCGCTTCGCGGCAACCAAATCGGCATTGTGCAATCGCGGCTAGCCATTTACCCTCCGGCCCTGCCCCAAGCCTCCTCACTCTTTACTCAAATGCGTTAATTCCCTATACTTTACTGGCGTTGGCGCGGCGCATATTTCGTCCCCACCACGGATCGAATACGGCAGTTCATCGGTAATTGTATAGACAGAGGCTCGCAGTCATGATGGAAACGGGCTTACATCCACATAGACTCGAAGTTATGGCGACGATGGAAGATTTCGTCGCCGGCCAACTCTCCATACTCAAAACGGTGGAAAATAGTTGGCAACCCAACGATTTCCTACCTGATATGACAAGCCCAGACTGGCCCGACCGCATTGTCGAATTTCGCCGCCAGGCCGAAACCCTGGCCGACGAAATCCTGGTGGTCCTGGTCGGCGATATGATCACCGAAGAGGCCCTGCCCACCTATCAGACCCTGCTCAACACTTTTGAAGGGGCCGCCGATCCCACCGGGGCCAGCGATAGTCCCTGGGCCCAGTGGAGCAGGGGTTGGACCGCCGAGGAGAACCGCCACGGCGATCTGCTCAACAAATACCTGTACTTGACCGGACGCGTCGATATGCAGGCCATTGAAGTCACCATCCAGCACCTCATCCGCAACGGCTTTAATCCCTCCATCCAACAGGATCCCTACCGCGGCTTCATCTATACCTCCTTCCAGGAACGGGCCACCCGCATCTCGCACCGCAATGTCTCCCGCCTGGCCCTTAAAGCCGGCGACGACAACCTCAAGACCATCTGCGGTCTGGTCGCCGGCGACGAGGCACGTCACGAAAAGGCCTATACTTCCTTCGTACGCAAAATCCTTGAACTGGACCCCGACGGCGCCGTGCTGGCCTTCAAGGATATGATGCAGCACCAGATCGTCATGCCGGCCCATCTCATGTACGACGGCGAAGACGTCGATGTTTTCGATCATTTTTCACTAATCGCGGAAAAAATCGGCGTCTATACGGCCACCGACTATACCGAAATTATGGAACATCTTCTGCGCCAGTGGAAACTTGAGGACTTGACCGGCTTGAGTCCCGAAGCGGCAGAAGCCCAGGACTATCTTTGCGGCCTGCCGGCCCGTTACCGAAAACTGAACGAACGCCGTCAGCAGCGCCAGCAAAGCGCCCAGCCCATCCCCTTCAGTTGGATACACGGCCGAACCGTATAAAGCCGCGCCCGCCCGGCATGCCCCCTCTGCAGCTCGACCCCTTCTTCCAATTGGCCCAGCAGCCAGATGACCAGATTGACCTGGGTCTGGGCGCCCTGCTCATTGCCCGGGCGGCCAACCCCGCCGTCGACATACCCGGGCAACTGGCCCAATTAGACGCCATGGCCCACAGTCTGGAACCCCGTCTTGAACTGGATGCCCCCAGACGCACCCAGCTGGAAACCCTGAACCACTATCTTTTTGCCGAACAAGGTTTTTGCGGCACCGATCAGGCCGACTACTACGCCCCCCGCAATAGCTATCTCGACCAAGTACTCACACGCAAAAAGGGTATCCCCATCACCCTATCGGTCCTCTACCTGGAAATTGGCTGGCGCCTGGGCCTGCCATTGGCCGGGGTCAATTTTCCGTTGCACTTCCTGGTGCGCTGCGACCGGTCAGACGCGGCCCCGCTCTTTATCGACCCTTTTAGCGGCGGCCGTATCTTCCAACGCCGTCAATTGGAAGCCCGTATGCCCGATTTGGACGAGGCTTTTCTCAATCCCGTTTCGCCCCGCCTGATCCTGGTCCGCATGCTCAATAACTTGGAGCAGATCCACACCAACAGCCAAGATTTTGTCCAGGCCCAGGCCATGGTCCAGAGAAAGACTTGGCTGCTGCCTCACGACCCCCAGAGTTTCCGCATCCTGGGCTTACTCTGCTGCCAGACCGGATCGCACCAATTGGCTCTGGAAGCCCTCGAACACTATCTCAGCTTGGCCACCAATCCAGTTGATGCCGACCAGATCAAAGCCCAAATCCACGCCCTTTCAGTGCGGCTGGGCCGCTACAATTAATTAGCGCCCCGACCGGCCCTTGGCGCCCACAGCCCAGCACCTTATCTTCCAGGCCCAGCGCGCCATAAATCCACCTGAGACTAGCGCAGCAAGGCGGCTGGCCCCGGCCGTACCGATAGCATTGTTGTCTTATCGGCAGCCCCCCGCTCGTCCTGAAAACTCCGCCCGACGCGAAAGGATTGACCGTGACCCGCAACGGCTACCAGCACATGGTCCTCGAATACTACGTCGACCGCCTGCGCCAACAGCGCCAACAGCGCCAACAACGTCTGGACGGCATCGGCAACCGCGCCCAGGCGCACCAGTACCGCGACCAAGTGCGCCGGGCTATTGCCCGAGCGTTCCGTCCCCGCCCCCGCCGCACCCCGCTCCAGCCCCGGATCACCGGCACCCTGCAACAACGGGGTTACCGCATTGAAAAGCTGCTCTACAGCAGTCGCCCGGGCTGCCTGGTCACGGCCCACCTCTATATCCCCGATAAACTCTACGGCCCGGCCCCCGGTGTCATCGGCACCTGCGGTCACAGCGAAGCGGGCAAAAACGACCCAACCTATCAGGCCTTTTGCCAGCGTCTGGCCCGGGCCGGTTTTGTCGTGCTGATCTACGACCCTTTCAACCAGGGTGAGCGCGACCAGTACTGGCTCCTGGAGCAGCGGGACAGCGTCACCAACTGTTGCAACGCGCACAATATGATGGGTAAGCAGCTCGAATTGGTCGGCCAGTGGTTCGGCGCCTGGCGCGCCTGGGACGGTATCCGCGCCCTCGACTATCTGCTCACCCGCCCCGAAGTCGATGCAAGCCGTATTGGGCTCACCGGCAATTCGGGCGGCGGCACCATGACCACCTGGCTTTGGGCCCTGGAAGACCGCTTCACCATGGCGGCACCCAGCTGTTTTGTCACTACTTTCTTGGCCAATCTCGAAAACGAATTGCCCGCCGACTGCGAGCAATACCCGCCCGGCGTTATCGGCGCCGGCCTCGAATTGGCCGATTTCTTTATCGCCCGCGCCCCCGATCCCGTCCTGCTATTGGGACAGCAATACGATTTCTTCGACCGCAGGGGACTGCACCAGGCCTTTGCCGAAATACGCCGTTTCTACGATCTCTTGGGCGCCCCCCAAGAGGACGCCGAACTCTTTATCGGCCCTCAAGGACACGGTTTTTCGCCGCACAACCAGGAAGCCATGGTCGAATTTTTCGCCCGCCAAGCGGGTCTGACCAAACCGACCAGACTGCGCCGCCCTAACACCCTGGCCAACGACCAGCTCAACGCGACCCCCAACGGCAATACCATCGCCGCCGGGGCAACCCCCATTTTCCTATTGACGGCGGCAGCCGCCGACGACCTGGCCCGGGGCCGCAAACGCCCGACTAAAAATCAGCTGGTCCGGCGCCTGGCCCAGCGCCTGCACATACCCGGCAAACGCCCCCTGCCCCACTACCGCGTTCTGCGCGCCACCCGCCTAGACGGCCAACCACTGGCCCGCTATGCCCTTGAAACCGAAAACGGCATCCAGGCCCTGCTGCACAAACGACTGGCCAGCCCAGCGCACCCCCACACGCTCGATGTAGAACGTACGGTGCACCTCTATCTGCCCCACCTGTCCGCCGAAGACGATTTGCAGGACGACTCCTTGGCCCAGCGGCTGGCTACTACATACCCGCTCTACGCCCTCGACGTGCGCGGCCTGGGCGAATCCATCCCCACCTCCAAACCAGCGGCTTTCCTGCACCCCTACGGCAAGGATTATATGTTCCACGGCCACGGTCTCCTGCTGGGGCAAAGCTACCTGGGCCGGCGCGTCCACGACCTGCTCAGCTGCATCGATCTGCTGCTGGCCGAAGGAGCCCGCAAAATCCACCTGTACGGCCGTGGTCAAGGAGCCCTGATCGCCCTCTTCGCCGCCCTCCTGCACGACAAAATCGCCTCGACGATGCTGAAAAACGCCCCGCTTTCCTACCACGAGTGGACTCAAGTCCCCCTGGTCAATTGGCCGGCGGCCTGCTTTATACCCGGAGTCCTGGCCAATTTCGATCTGCCCGACTGCCTGCGCGCCCTGGGCTCACGCGTGCATCTACTGGAACCATGGGGGCCCGATATGCAACCCGTGCCGCCTCGCCGTCTCAATAAGCAGCTGAAAGAATTGGGGCTAAGCAGAATTTCCCGGCGGCAGCCCAGCGCCCCGTGATCCATGTCGCCCTACACCAAAACAGATCTAATGCAGCATCTCAAAACCTTGGGCGTTGAGGCGGGGGACCGGCTCTTTATCCACTCCTCCTACAAAAGCCTGGGCCCCGTCGACGGCGGTGCCGCAGCCGTGGTGGTGGCCCTGCAGCATGCCGTCGGCTCCACCGGTCTAATCCTGATGCCTTCCTTCCATCTTATAGATAGAGACCAGCGGGCCCGCTGCTGGGACTGGGCCGCCACCCCTTCCACGGTGGGCTGGTTGAGCGAATTCTTCCGCCGCCAACCGGGCACCCACCGCTCCGACCACTATTCCCATTCGGTGGCGGCCCGGGGGCCCGGTGCCGCCGATTTTGTCTCCGGACATCGCCGCCAGGAGGGCCTTAGATCGCCCTGGGACCTGCTCCCCTGGGGCCGCACCTACGGCACCCACTCGCCCATGTTCAAGACTTACCAAAGCGGCGGCAAAATCCTCATGCTGGGCGTAGACTACCAGACCTCCACCTATATCCATTTGGTCGAAACGATCTACTGGGACCACTTGCGCCAAACGAATCCGCAGGCTAGCTACCCCGCTCTGAGCCGCCCCCTGTTAGGCGCCTATTGGGACGCCACCGGCCCTTTGAGTCGGGGCCCGGTCGGGGCGGCTCCATGCCGCCTTTTCGCCATAGATACCTATGTAGATACCTTGCTGGCCGCCGTCCTTGCCACCCCCCAGCGCTATCTTTTATGAGCGCATCGAACAACGAAAAAAACACCTGCGGTCTGTGCGCCGATTGCGCCTATATGCGGCGGGTGCAATCGGGCCGGGGCGCCGTATTCTATCTGTGCCAGCGCTGGCGCAGCGATCCGGCCTACCCCAAATACCCCGCCCTACCCATGCAAGCCTGTCCCGGCTATAACCAGACACCAGCCCTTACTCCAAAACCATGCTCGAAACCCTGAGATACCTACTAACCCACCCCTATACCGTCACCGCCGCCTCGCTGCTCATTGGCTTTTTCATCCTCCGCGACGTCGTCCGGGTATTCTTCTACCTCTACGACAGCATTCGCCGCAATCGGCGGCCACCGAAAGACAACCATGAATAGTTTCCCACTGGTAAAAGTGTCCGGGACTTCCTATGAAATGGGCTATCAGCACGGCGCCCAGGCCGCTCCATTGATTGGCAAATACCTGCAGTGGATAGCCCGGTCGAGCCGGCACCCAGTCGATGAACTAGCCCACCGGGCCCTGGCTTTCCGCCCCGCCATTGCGGCACTGAGCCCGGCGCTACTGGAAGAAGTGGAAGGCCTGGCCGCCGGCGCCGCCATTCCCTTTGAGCAAGCCCTCCTCTGCCAAGTGCGGGGCGCCGCCGCCCAGGCGTCCCCAGAGGGCTGCACCGCCTTTGCCCTGACCGGCACAGCTACGGCCACCGGTGCCCCCTTGGCCGGCCAGAACCAGGACCTACCTGTCGAATTCGCCGATGTCGGCATTGTCCTCCACCTCGTGCCCAACGACGGCCGCCCCCGGGCCATTACCTTCACCTTTGCCGGCCAGTTGGGCTATATGGGCGCCAACCAGCACGGCGTCGCCCATTTTGCCAACGGCCTGGGTGACGCCCCCTTTCGCCTCGCCCTGCCCCACTACCCCCTCAAGCGAGTTCTGCTCGAACAAACCGATCTGGCCGCCTGCCTGCAGCTGCTGCACCAGCACCGGGTCTGCTCGGCCGGCAATATGGTCTTTTGCGATGGCCAGGGCGCCATTGCCGATATCGAAATCCGCCCCGAAGGCATTGCCCCGTACGCCGACCAGCACCCCGACTGCCGCCTGCATACCAATCACTATCTGAGCCGCGAATTCGCCCCATTTGAAACCCATTCGCTGGCCGATTCGCGGCCCCGTCTGGAGCGCATTAGGACATTGGTCAAAAACTCTTGGGGCCGCATCACCGCAGTCACCATGCAAGGCATCCTGGCCGACCACGAAGGCGATCCGGGCGCCATTTGCCGCCACGGCGCCGGCGGCACCCACTCCATTTGCGGCTATATCGCCGAACCGGCGGCCGGCTTGTTTCACGTGCGTCGAGGCCACGGCTGCAGCGGCACTTGGACCAGCTATGAGATTTGAGAGATTCACCCTTAGCCGCCCAGCGCGGCGATCCAGGCATTGAGAAAAGGCAACAGCAAACCCACCATGCCCCCCAGGACGGCACCCAGCAGGTTGATATAGCGCAACTGATCGCTGATGATATCCTTGATCAAACGCTCGACCCGAAGCAAATCGAAGGCTTCAATCTTAGTCCGCACCAATCCCTCGACGTCAAAGTGGTCGATCAGAGCCGGCACTTCGCGCCGCAGCAACTGGCCGGCCCGGTCCTGCAGCCAGTCGACCAGAGCCGTCTCGCGCTCGCCCTCCAACCCCAACAAAAGTCTGAACGGGGTGCGGTTTTGCCCCAACCACTGGCGCAACCAAGAGCCGACGGGCTCGGCCCAAGCGGCCGCCTGTGTGGGGGTCAGGCGCAACCCGTCGAGAAGGCGCTGGCGACCGGCGGCCCACAAGCTGGCCGGCAGCAACTGTCCCAAAGGTTGGTCCGCATGACGTCGGTACAAGTCCACCAGCATGGTTTGCAAATGCGATTGTACCTGGGGGCTGGCCAACCAATTGGCCGCCAACGAGCCGAGTTTGTCAGCCAACTCTTCGCCGCGCTCGGCGCCCCATTCCCCCACTGGCCGGCGCAAAAAAGCATCGATAGCGCCAATCAGCTGCTCTTCGACCTGGCGCTGAGTTTCTCCGCTGTGCAAATAATCGTAGGCCACCTGGGGCAGCCGCTCTTCAATGGCACGACGAATCTGCCGACGAAAGACCCGCACCCCCATTTCGCTGAATAAGCGCCCCCACAGACTATCGCCGTCGTATTCCTCCAGGGCCTGAAAAATCCGCTTACTGAGATGTTCTACATTGTCGGGGTCCTGCAACCATTGGGCCAACCGACGGGTGATAGCCGGGACCTGGTGCCGCAACTGTTCGTGCAATACAGCGCGCAATTCCGGCGACAGAGCTTCCTCCAACGGCCGGTCGGCCTGCAGCCAATGCTGCAAGCGGCTGCGCACCTGCTCGGACACCGCCATCTGGGTGCTCTCGGCCCCCAAGCCTCTTCCCAGCGCCGCCGCCCATTCGGCCACCTGATCACGGCTGGCAAGCGCGCCCAAGGGACTCTCCTGCGCCGCCTGACTCACCCAGTCCGCCAGTTGCTGCCGCAGTTCCCGCCCTTGCTCTCCGTCACTCCAAACCGCCAACTGTTGGAGAAGCCGGAGGACCAACCCGTCCAACCCCGGGCCACGCCAGCTCTCTGGCAGCCGCGCCCATATATCCGCCCCGCTCAAATCCAAGCCGCGGCCCAACTGGGCAACGACAAAATTGCGCAGATGCCCCTGCAGGCTGGGATGGTCTAATTGTTCGAGTAGATAGCCGCGGGCCAACAGATCCTGCCCCACCACCCGGGCAATATTATGAGCCAAACGACCGCGATTGCGCGGGATAACCCCTTGCCACCCCAAACTGTACCAACGCGGTCGCAACGGCCTGAACAGCGATTTGATCGCCAGGAAATTGGTGCCGTAGCCGATAAGCGCCCCCAGACCGGCACTGGCCGCCATTTGCACCCAGGAAATAGTCACCGCACCCGCCTCGCCGACCCCGATAGGCCCCCAACGACTAAAAGGCCCGCCAACCAACCTTCCGCTCCCTTGTCCCGTTTTTCCTCCCGAGCTATACTGTAGCCATGCAAGCGCGCGTCCTCCTGATCAACCCGCCCATTTACGATTTCACCGCCTACGACTATTGGCTCAAGCCGTACGGCCTCTTGCGGGTGGCCGGGCAATTGCGCGGCCAGGCCCAACTGCAACTCTTCGACTACCTCGATCGCCAGCACCCCGCCATGAGCGCGGACGCCTCTGTGCGGACCGACGCCTGGGGTCGGGGCCCGTTCCGTGCCGAGCCGCAGCCCAAACCGACTCCCTTAGGCGTTTCCAATAAAAAAGTCGTTCCATAGGGGCGGTTGGGTTATCTTGGGTTCCCCCAACCAGGAGAATCGCCCATGGGACTGAGTGAAGCCGAGAAAGTTACCTATATCGAAACGGCACA
>WLWI01000555.1_pt1 | contig 34142 bp, 19 predicted proteins | sample 6701501 | NCBI WGS metagenome assembly WLWI01 (sample SAMN12718690, study PRJNA515312) | sponge metagenome | isolation source: marine sponge | host: Mycale hentscheli | place: New Zealand: South Island, Marlborough, Capsize Point | collected 2014-11-01 | reverse complement strand
TAAGATTAACATATGATACCATGGAAGACAGGGTCTTTGGAAACGGTAATCGTGCGGCAAGAAATTTCACTTGACCTTCCCTCGTGAAATTGGTTCCAGTCAACCATACTATATGCTGAATATCACACTTGCCATGTATTATATATAGAAAAGGGCTATAGCACCATTGGGTAAGGGGTCATATATATGACTATAACTACCAGCTATTTTAAAGGCTAGATATTATATTATATTTTTTTTGTTTGACCACTCCTATTTCTCTTAAAAATAACCAATCAATCATGCAATCATTCCCCCATGCTATCAATGGTAGCATCATTTGGTAGGGTCAATTTATGACTCTCAGTGCCTCAAGGAATTTATATTTTTAGTCCTTTCAAGTTAACAACCCTTTACTGTACTCATGTGATTGATATTATCAGTGTTTTATATGCTTATGTGTGGAGTAGCACAGCTTTGCAGCTGCCCGGCTAGCTGCCGGCTGTGTGGTGTCTCTCACTGAAGCTGTAGTGGCAGGAGAAGTCAGCAATGGAATGGCCATTGTCAGGTATGTGTGTGGTGCATGTGAGTTTGTGTGTGTATGTGTGTGTGTGAGTGTGTGCATGTGTGTTTGTGTGTGTGAGTGTGTGCATGTGTGTGAGTGTATGGGTGTGTGTTTGTGTGTGCATGTGTGTGAGTATGTGTGCATGTGTGTTTGTGCATGTGTGTTTGTGTGTGCATGTGTTTGTGTGTTGTCACATGTGCTCACATACATGTGTTATACACACATCATAATATTTTGCTAGGAGAGTGACTACAGGCACAGTGTGTATACTGTATTGCTTGTTGTTTTCTTTCTATTGCTTAGTCAAAGAAACACTTATAAATCTGTCCTTCTACATACATGTTTGTGTCAAGTGTGTATTCTCCTCTTCCTGAACTGTAATTAGCTCTTTTGCTTGGAATGTGCTTGTTGGTGGCTAGTCCAGGGGGTTCATAGCTGTTACATATTCATTAATTTGGTGATACTTGACCTGCAAGCTGTGGTGATGGTGAAATGAGTCCGGGACGTTATAAGTAAATAAAATATGATACTTAAAATTTACCCTACACTATCACTGTAGAAATTGGTTTACAGAGTTGTTACCATGCATCCTGTGTTTGATTTTAAGCCATCCAATGCGTAAGCACTTGCTGAGTTATGATTTGTGGGATCACATGAGCTAGTCCTGTTAGTCCTGATTTGAATGATGAATTGAACGAAGAAGTCAGTTTTGCTTATCTTGCTCGACTGCCGCTTTCTTGGCATTTGATTGTGGTATAGGCTAGTTTTAACCCTCCCACCCCCCACCCCCTTTCCCCCCACTAAGGGAGATACCCAAAAAGACGGTACAATTACACAATTACATACGTATAGCTTTCTATCAATAGCATTACAGTTACAACAAATATTTTGTCCAGTGTATTATCTATAGAACTTGCAAGAGCAGTGAGGTTTTATTGGTAGTCTGAACTTGCATAATTAAGCGCTTGCATGAAAAAAGAGCGTCCTACGTTACCATACATGCATATATATTGAAATCTTGACCCTGAGAATGTGTCACTTGATTCTCTTGCTTGCTGTTGAACGGTACAGTATGTATGCTAGTTGTGTGCACCTACTGACCTTTCCCCCTCCCAATCTCTGTTGTTATATCAGTAGATAAACATCACATACTCTTCCATCACCACTTTCTTTATGTTATGTTCTTTAAGTACATGTAGTACATGACCTTATCTCTAACTTAATGTAATGAACATGACACACCTTACCAAACTGCTGTAATGACAAGAAAACCCTTTACCTGATTATACTACATTAGCAGACACACCTTACCAAATACTTACAGGTTCCCAAATTTCACATATGTGACCCGCTCCGTGAAAATCGACCATTTGCAATAAATTATTGAAACACGTAAAGGCCGAAAAAAGCCGAAAAATTTTTTTTTCTGGATTTAAAAAAAAAATTAACAGGGGTAAGTACAAGGGTTTCTCGACTTCTGTGCAAAATTTCAGCGTTAGTAGATAGCGTTTTCATACACTAAACTTACTTTGTCTTTTGAAGCGGTCCGTGAACGAACTTATAAAAAACGTCATCACAGAGTCACCATAACAACTCCCGCGAAATAGCTCCAGCCTAATAGTGTCGACCAATATGGCAGAGAGAATAGCTAACGCTACAAACCTTCTGGGTGCTGACAGCTTGCACTACAGCATATCCAGTTAGTGAACAAGAAGGCCAAAAGGCTAGAAATCTATAGAGAACGTGGTTTGAGTAAACAAACGGCCATTTTTTCCCCGGCAAATGTGGGCGTAACCGTGACGCGGAGAAATTTACGGACTTCAGGCGTCTCACTGTAAAGTGATTTTTCTCGTACAAACGAACGGTTAATTGGTGAAAACGCGTGTAGTGTTTTTGTTTGTATCTTTGCGGAGAAGCGTCGGAGAAAAACGCTTAAGGGCTCATCGTACTTCCTGATAAATTTTGGGCTTACTGAAGCTAAAAAATGAATTTTCATTTTTTTTGCAAATGGTCGATTTTCTGGGAGCCGGTCACTATATTTACTTATATGTATGCACACGACATCATATATATGTGTGTGTGTGTGTTACATACACATGTTATTAGACTCGAGTTTGGTGCTCGACCTTTTTTATGAATTAAATATCTATGCAGACGTAGCCTGTTACATAACATTGACTTTGCCCAAGTATGCCCTTGGTCATTTAACAGCAGAAATGATTAAGGTCACAGTCAAGCTCCCTAGACTCCTCCCATTACGTACACATGCGTGGCACTACAGCCCCGCCTTGCGACGGGCTAGGCCACTTACAGACAAGGCCACATAAGTGGGTCACTGTGTGAGTTAGTTCACTGGATTCAAAGCTTACAATTTGTGTCTGAATTTAATAGAATTATACACATACCTGTGCTCTGTGCTACTAATAATCTCAAACATAAGTTTGTCAATTGTTATTTAAGATTCCATCACAGGAATAGTGTAGCTAGTTTCCTACACGTGTAGTAACATAAATATGAGAGTGAGTGAGAGAGACGAGAAATACAGTATAGAAATTTCTGCAAATAAAGGATTATGGAGAAATATGTGGTAGTTAGAATCCATTGGGATTCAATGTCATGTGTAGATTTCACATGCTTGAATTTATAAGCCAAATGCTCCTGTTTTTTTTTTTATTTTTTTTTTTATTTATTATATATATTTTTTTTTTTTTTTTTTTTTTTTTTTTTTTTTTTTTTTTTTTTTTTTTTTTTTTTTTTTTTTTTTTTTTTTTTTTTAAGTTTTGTTTCTTGTTAATATTGTTATTGGCAGCTCTGAAAGACCTGGCATTTATTGTTCAACATGTTTCACAAGGCAGCAAAAGGGAAGACTCAGTTAGTACCCGTGTACAGGGTACAATAGAACCAAACTTGAGAGGGGTCAAATCAACATTTTTTTTGAAATTTCAGGGGGGTTTCTCATTTTTATCAAAAATGTCACCATGAAGGTCATGATAATTTTCAGGAAGGGGCATGACTATTTGGGGGGGAGGGGGGGGGGGGGCATGTACCTGATATTATGTATAAATTGGAATTTTTGTATCTATTAATAGCTTATATTTAGCTACGTAATAATAATGTACAGCTATGTATGTTATAACCAGGGCTAAAAAAACATACATCTACACGTATGTACTTTATTGAAAATTTGTAAACCAAACGTTTTTTCCCTAAGGAGACTTGTTAGTTTACAATTTGTCCTCACAGTAAGTCAGCTATGTTAAGTGGGTGTGGCCTACTGGAATGTGGTCGTTAGTACAAATGAGTAGTTTGATGGTTCATGTTTTATCCCCGGCAATGACATACGTATGTAGTTGGCCTAATGAGTTCTGCACGTAGTCGCTGGTTAGGCACACGTGCCTCAGGTACACATGACACAACAGATGTTACTGACAGTGTTTGGTGGAGGGAAGCTACATGTGTGCTTGCTGAGTCAAGCTGAAGGGTCCGTCTGCAGCACTTACTGTGCATGTGTGAATTTTATTTGTATCACTCGTAATTCATACTCTTGTACGTCCATAATTTATACCTGTGTCATAGCAACACATTGATTGAAGTCACTAGTTCTATGTCGAGTTACTAAATTTGTAGATATTCTGGTTGTTTTTTTAGGTAACTTTTTAGTCATAATTCTATGTCGAGCAAAGGGAAATTTTATCACATTACCTTTTAATTATTTATTTATATTATGTTTGTTTATTTGTTTATTTATTTTATTGGGCGAGAAAAGCGACAGCCTCACTAACAAGTCTCAACAAATAATTTGGTGTGTGTATGTATATATATTATAATACATATTATTATACATGACAAAGTTCAAAGAGGTTAATAGGTGTCCACCCCCGGAGGCTACTTTAAAGCATACATGTACATTAGCGCGGGTGCAAGAAAATTAGGAGAAGACTTTGAATAATGCCAAATAATTTCTTGTAGTATGTGTTAGTTTGCTTTATGCTGAGAAGTTAACTGAGTACTGGAATTGGAGTTTCGCATTGAGACTCCATACAGATCTCTTGCATGGTTAGTTTCTACTATGAAGACAACATTTCCGTCTACCATTTACATTGCACAGCTATTACTGATAGTTGATTGGTCTGAGAAATGATTTTGTAATAGTTACATAGCTAGTGTATAGTAACACTCACAGTTAACACCTTAGGTGCTTCATTAATATTGATTACAATGTTGTACTGCCACAGTGATTCACAAATCATTTCCAAGACTTCATATATATCTTGCGCAACAGTACTACGTATGTATCCATGAATGTATATAAGTACCCGCCCACCTATTGCTGTACAGTTTTGTTTATAAAAAATATTTCTTTACTGGGATAGATAGGTACTTGACCTTTAACCTGCAGAAAGAGGACCTATAGTGGGCTGTCAGATGCTGCCGTGGTAACGTAAATTAATAAACATTGCCCTCCTTGTTAAAAGTGTCAAGTTCAACGCTATTAATGAGCCTGATGTGGGGTGTTAATTGGATTCATAGTCCTCGGGTTTGGAGATAGCCCTGGGGGTGGGAGACCTTTACCATACATCAATGCTGTATGATTCTTGGTAAGGAACTAGTAAGGACACTCTCCCACTTAGTGTTTGTTAACTAGAGGTCACTCACACCTGCACTTGTTTTCACGAGGGCATAACAACAATGATGATGGGTTTCCTCTTAACTTGTGAGTAAACACGATTTTCCACAAGATATGCTCGCTAAAAGTTTGGCCATTTTATGGTCAGTTGTAGATGCAAAGTGGCTATATACATGTAGCATTGCATCATTATCATCATCATCATTACAGTCTTCATAATCATCATCATTATTGTCATCATAATCATAATCATAATCATCATCATTCTTACATAACCGTTCAAAAATATTTTGGCATACCCAGAGCCTATACGAAACGACTGCATTCCAATGGGGATGACATTATTTCAGCTATATGCAATGCATTTTTTTAATCTAGTGGCACAAAGGAGCTACAACTTTTGCAGCCTCTGATTATATATCTGATCAAATACAAATTCTACATGAGCTATGCTTGTAGATATTGCAGCAAACTCAGCTGCGAGACTGAGTTCCTTATTAGCCTTGGCGGAGTCCTTAGCAAACATCAACTACATGCTGATCTTGGCTACAAGCTAGTAGACTAACAAATTGCCTCTCTTGTATTTATAGTAACGAAAAGTTCGAGAATGTTAGTGCCTTATATGGTCAATTGTGTTGGGATGTACATAATCTGTTGGACAATTATGATTTGAAGGTTTATAGTTTAGCTATGTTGACCTGGTATGTGTTTATTGGATCATACATAACTATGTATCTGCTAGTTGAGTGTGGGTGTGTAAGATTGTAAAATTAGCAAATATTTAAACTGAATATTTAAATATAAGTAAATGCAAGTATGAATTTCGCTTCACTTTTATAATTATAAACTATAATTTCGATGGGAAATTACCAACAAAATCTGTGATGTAAGGTTTATTTACCAACTGTTCAGCTTGTTTTTGTTGTTGTTGTTTTCCACTCCTATCAGTTGTTCAAGGATATACATGTATCCTTTTATTTTTTAATTTATTTTTGATGCATAAGGGTTATAATAATTTACAAAGGAGAGATTGGTCATCCACAGGTACATAAGATTCTCTAAAATTAAAATTAATTTAATCCATTTCAAATTTTATGAAGTCATGTGATTGGTGAGTGATGAGGTCACAGACCACAGGAAGCTTATGATAATGGAATCTCTATACCAACACCTACCACTGGCATCCAAGTTATGATAAGAGCGGCCTCTTCCTCATGATGGAAGTGGTTTAGCGTACGCCACTGGAAGTCGTACCTGCTTAAGTGCATGCCACAAGGTTTCTTTATGGAGGCATCTATTCCCAGAGGGTTTGAATTTGGGCTCACCTTGCTGCGTCTGGTGACTCACGCAAACTGGAATGGCTCAAAGTCTACTCGACCCTTTCCTGTCTGGATGTCCTGTCTGGCTTTCCTGTGACAGCCATGGATTGTTGCCTGGCCTCCATTAGTGGCCACCTGGCCTCCATTAGTGGCCAGACCTTCATCCCTGAAGTGCAGCAGAGGGTGAAGTGGCATTGTGATAACTCCCATTGTGCCTTGCTGACCTACCCCGTGGTGTTATCATAAGTTAATTAACATCCTTCGCTTATCATAAGTTAATTAACATCTTTCGCTTATCATAGCTGTACACAATGGGCTAGGTGTATACGGTATGGTTTATATCCGACTGTTTACTATGCGTTGTGCTATCTCTTCATTAACCCTCAGCCTTCATGGCACCTACACTTCCACCCTTTCCTGTCTTTCTGTCACAACTAAAGACTGCAGCTGATTTAAGTGCATTAGAAAGTGTATGTATGTATTTGGGGTTTCTATAGCCACAAATATACATACATAGGTACAAGAAAGCTTTTCAATTGTTTTTCTTTGTTGGGTATTGCTATTGATTTTTGTAAGGGTTATAAATAAATACCACCCACAGGACAACCAAGTACTTTATTGCATATATCACGTTATATTTTGTACCTGCTGTTCAATTAGCTCCATTAAATAACCTGCCACTCCTCCTCTAAAAATATCACATCTTACATGACATACACAACACTGTTGGAGCATTGCAGCAAATAATACAATAATAGGTGGCAAAGGTCACATTAATAGATTTTTAAAGGATTAAGACTTAGCTTTGTAAGGAGAAATAATTTGCACTGGCTTGAAAGTTTACACAAATCATGATAACCCTCTGGTATACCTGGTCCAGACGGAGTTAGAGGTTGGATAAATTATCGTGACCTTCACACTCTGATAATTGGAGCACTAGTCAAAATAAATGCCAGCTTAGCATCAAATTAATAAATAGTATGTATGTAATATTTAACATGCTCATTGCTGAGTCTGATGTTTGTCTGTAACTGTGGAGTATGCAGTAAATAAACACATGACTCGACAACTGTAATAACATTTTTAGTGGTACAAAGTTGAAAACAATATTATTTTTCAAACATTTCAACTTACTCAAGTATTCTTTTCTGTGTTTAAATACTTGACTTGACTCTAGTGTATTACATGTCTATCTTGCCAGTACTGCTCAACTAGAGCTAATATACCTGGTGGAGAAACCATATTGAACAACTTTTCTGGTTGATTTTTAGGCATATCCAAATATCTTCCTCCATCCAGTCAATATGCCCCTGAAACGTTACCTTTATTGCTTTTAGTTTGCTTGGGTGACCAGTTTTGGGAATGATCAGCCTAAACATGGCGACTTATAATTTATTCAGTTTATGGGTTGATTTTTTTTTTTTTTTGGAAAAAAAAGTTATGACAGAAATGACTGAAACAACTGTTAGCACCAGCTTATGGTGCAGTTATAAGTTCTGGCGAGCTCTAGAACTCAAGCTATGAGGTTAGGAGCCCTAGCTGGTTAGACTAGAAATCTTTTGGCAGGCTATTTACTTACCGTGGGAAAAATACTTGTATCTAACGTGTTCACTTGTCTACATAATCTGCACACTCTCACTATTCTTGCCGTATAGCTCAAGCATTGTTTCTCAAAGGGACCTAAATGAGCTCATAGCAATAATAAATTGGAAGAAAAAAAATACTGAAGTGTTGTAGTGCGCAGGGTGAAAACGGGTGTGCTACAACTTTGAAATGTGGAGAACGCCATTTCCAGGCCCTTTGCAACCTAATAGTAAAAATAATAATAATAAAAAAGCATTATATGCTGCATTTAGGCCAATTTCCCCCAAACCACCTGTCACTTTATTACATCAAAGCAGCTGCAATTCTGTAGGAAATAAATTATGTACTTGGTTCCTTGCCGCCCACACACATCCTCAGACCATCCTTTTCTATTCACTTAGAATTGCCTTTTGTTGTTGTGGTCATGTAAAGATCAGCTCAACTTCCATAGCTGTAGTTCTGCAGAGGAAGCTATACTGATATGTATGTATGTATGTATGTGTGTGTATGTATGTATGTGTGTGCATGTATATCCAAGCACCACCTCACACAATGTAAATAATCATACATACTTACACACATACATACATACGATCTGAACAAACATATGAAGCAATTTTGGCATCAAGTGAAATAGCTACACTAGCTGTCTGACCGGATATCTCCCGTGGGTTGTTCCTGCTTTCCAAATTTTTATAACAGCTTCCGCAAATGGACATTTTAATCACATTATTCCACAAACCACCTTTGTAAATTTACAACTAATACATGGTTGGAGTAAAATGTTTCATTTAATAATTAATAAGAAAACCACGTGCTACTATTCGGCAGTGGGGGTGTGTATCCCAGTGCAGTATAACAGCAATATCCTGCTGGGTTAGTTGATTAATTTTTTTTATGACAGCTAGCTGTGAAGATGTTGGTGGAAGTCTCATTTCCAGTACAGGATGTGTAAAGTGTGACTTCTCTTGCCATCTTCCTGTGTTTATTACACCCACATGCAGCATCAGAATTCATCCACCCACTAAAACACCTGAAGATATTATAACTACTTCTCTAATTCAATCTGAATGACAGTTCTAATTAAATACAAACTCTTCAGCTTAATTAGGTGGACGTCTAAAAAATGGAGGAAAGATTAAAGTGGATGTGAGAGCGAACTGCTGGAGGTCACAGTTAGTTAGTTAGTTAATTAGTTATTGAGTTAATCGTGCTTGAATGCATGGGATTATTTGGTGCAGAGGGAGTGTGGTAGTATAAAAGGGGCAAACGATCTTCTCTGTTGTGCACTGGCTCCACCTCTTATGACAGCCAAGTGTGCAAGCTACACAGTAGGCAGTGTGGATCCGCCCCTTCACATGATTGCAATGTCATAAGCACGTCAGGTTAAATTTTAATTTTATATACAGCATATACGTATATATATTTATAGGTTACACCACGACATGGAGGTTGGTACGAAATTTACACCACCGAGGATTGAAGGCCTGAGGAGTGTAAATCCCGTACTGACCAACGAACAGAGGGGTGCAACCGGTACCATGGCTCTAGGCTATAGGAAATGCATAAAAACTAAAAACTCATTTTTGATTGGACAGTTGACTTATTCACCTCCTAGGAGGTGGGTATGAATTATATTCACTGCGAATTGAGAAATCTGATTGGACGGTTTGAATGTACCATCCAGTACAATTATATAACACACACACACATACACACTCATCAGAAGCTACGTCTAACAGAAAGTAAATAAGAATAACTTTTTACTTGGCTTGTGTTGCCATAACTATGCATTTTTTTGGAAGCGGTAAATATATTTATATTTGTTTCATGTAAACTAGTGCTGATTACAGCTGTAAATTCCTTGGAGCAATAACGGTTTATGATTGACAACAAACTTTGATTCTTCCAAGACTGTGGCTTACCCATCAGAAGCCAAGGGTCAGGAATGGGAAGGATCTGCATTCACAAGACCTGAGAGCTTAGGAAAATGTATGCATTGCTTACATGTAGTTAATCATTGGTTTGCAAGAAAGAGACATTAAGTACTACCTCTTAGGGACCCTCTAACATCCTAATCGAGTGGCCGGGCTTGTTTGACAAGACGTCCGGGTTAGCTAAGTTGTCGGAGTCCCCCAGACTCATTCTAGGTAACTGAGGTTGGGTATAGTGAAGCTTAATATGAGCAAATATTTTGAATTTCCATCATTATATTACTTATCTAGAATGGAGTAAGTCACATTATAGTGCTTGGTTTTCATACAGACACTCAATACTTCATCTGTTTACTCTGGCCGGAGTCAATTGAAGCTACTGTGTTGTGCAATATATCTGCTAGCTGTTCAGGAATGGACTATCACACGTACTAGCTGTATTAACCCTCTAGGTCATTGAGTAGGCTCCTGATATGTCTAGCCGGTATCAATCTTGAGGTATTCCTCCCCAGGTAAGAGTGGCACGAGGTATGCTGTAGTCACATGGAGCGTGAGTGATTTGTCAGGAATCCCTGTCATAATCACTTCACATTCAGAAGACTCAAAGCCCAATTATAAAGTGCAAGTGAAATACGATACATTATATATATATAATATGATTCGCTTAACCAACAGCAGATGTCACCAGACATAATTTTTTATTCCAGTAATTATTTTTAATTAAACAATTGAACTCGGGGGTTTAATTAGAGAGTAGTGATTCTAAGAAGTCCTGTATAACCGGCAATACCATTCGATGGAGACACGAGGTTTCAGGAATGTGGTGTTTCAATGGAATCCATAACTGAGGAAGAGGTTAGGGGAGGGAATATACTGTTGAGATTTGTTTGTCCTTTTCTCATTGGTCTCGTGTCTTAACCTTGCTTTAGCATGTCTTGTGTCTTAACCTTGCTTTAGCATGTCTTGTGTCTTAACCTTGCTTTAGCATGTCTTGTGTCTTAACCTTGCTTTAGCATGTCTCGTGTCTTAACCTTGCTTTAGCATGTGTTGTATATTTATTCCTACATTCATCTTATACAGAAAGCTTGTTGTATTTATACATGTTAATAAGCTTTCTATCACATATTTCATTAGATTAGCTATGTATGTATGTATGTACAGTATGTATAGGTTGCACCATGACGTGGAGGTTGGTATGGGATTTTTACAACCGAGGGCTGAAAGCCAGAGGATAGTGTAAATCACATACCGACCGACGCGGAGTGGTGCAACCGACTTGTACCATGGCTCTGGGCTATATGAAGTGCACAAAAACTAATTTTGATTGGATGGTTTACTTATTCACCTCCTAGGAGGTGGCTATGAATTATATTCACTGCTAATTGAGTAATCTGATTGGACGGTTTGAACGTACAAGTAGCTCATTTAAAATGTCACATTACTCCTGGGTTTTATTAGGGCGTGCTACTATTTATAAACACTGCACTATAGCAGCGGCACATTCACGATAGCAGAGAAACAATAATATCCTATTTGGCTTGTTGATTAATTATCATGGCCACCCTAGTTGTGAAGGTGTTGGTGGAAGTCTCATTTCCAGTACAGGATGTCTAAAATGTGACTTCTCTGGCTGGTTTCCTTTGTTTATTCCACCCACTCGCGACATCAGTAGTGTTACTATTACATCCGCCCACTTGACACCTTATAAGATTGCATTCTTGGCATAGCAACTTCTTTAATTGCTTTGTAAATAGTTGTTTTGGTTATTATGTATGTGTTTAAAGAGCCACAAGCTTGTGCATGTAATTTGGGCAAAAAGGGTGTTAATATTTCATTGATTTACTGGAGTCTATCATGTGTATATGTATACATGTATATGTGCTTGTACCATGGTACGTTCAAACCGTCCAATCAGATAGCTTAATTTGCAGTGAATATGTTTCATATCCACCTCCTAGAAGGTGAAACAAGTGAACCGTCCAATCAAAAATGAGTTTTTATGCATTTCCTATAGCCTAGAGCCATGGTACAAGTCGGTTGCACCCCTCCGAGATTGGTCCATACAAGATTTGGCCCTCAATTGTGTAAATTCTGTACCGACCTTCACATCGTGGTGCAACCTACGTATGTATGTATACGTGTTCATCCCAGCATGACTGACTAACTGACTGCTTACATTAAGATATTCTTCAGTAAGTCATGTGGCTGGCTTCAAGTGAGCTTTTGAAGTTGCTATTTGGTGGAGACTTGTATTGGTAGTGTGTGTCTCTATAGACCGTGCCATCTACATAAAAGAGGTTGTATTATGACGGGGGAGGGGGGGGGGGGGTTCAAGTGTAGTGTGTGTTGTGTAGAAATGCCACTGTCTGAGAGAGGTGGCTCTGGTATTTCTGATGGTGGTATGTGGTGGTGATATATGCATGAAACTTTCAGTGCCTTTATGTTTGATCACATGCATGATTTTACTACGCATACAATTCAACTTTAGCTGTTGTACTATATGATCTTACAAAATTGGGGGGGGGGAGGGGGGATTTTAACTTCCCAACAAATTCTGGGGGGTTAAAGGAGGAATTGCAGCTGGGGGGGGGGGGGGAATCCCAGGGTGCCCCTACCCCTGTATGAAGCCCTGTTGTGATTATGGCAATTGTGGTGGTGGAGATGATAAATGGTGCTGGTTGTGGTTAAAATGTGGAATGATAATTTACAACATGAAGGATGGTATTTGGTAATAATGTGATGATAATTAGTGAGGGGGTGGTAATTATTATGATGCTCATTATTTTTTCTAAGCGACTTACAAGTCCAAATATGCCAATCTTTTACTTTGCATAAAACTCATCTACTTTCCATGCACAAATGCAATCTTTATATTCCAAGGGATTTTCATGTATATCTAATGTTTTATATTGGCTATTCCATTTCCTTATTTACAACAGCACCCGTAGCTCTGCAAGGCTTTGTTGTGCATGGCTATGTTTTGCCATCTCCTTTGGTTTCTAGGAAGAGACATGACAATACCAGGCACAGTGAAGGTAGTTCCACTACATCGTGTTGCCATGGAAGCATGTACATTGAGTGGGTTATTGTTTGACAAGATGAGTCTTTGTTATAAGGTTGCTGGAGTTCCCCTGCCTCCTTTGGGACTAGCAAATTTCTGATGAACTGTTTCTCCATAGAAGTTTTTTTGTTGTCTTTTACCAAAAGCGCATTTCCTTCGAATCTGTCTTGTCATATGATCTTCACACACACACACACACACACCACAGTCACTCATTCAATATAACGTTATTAATGGACAGAATAGAGAGAGTCAAGTCATGTTATCATTTCAAACAATTCCTTGATCAGGTAAATTTTCTACTTTATATTAGCATAGTTAATGTAAGGCATAGGATGATCAATATAGTGAGTATGGTAAAGGATATTCCTGGTATGGAATGGCATGTGAACAATTATAACTTCCTGTGCATGCCAGTTTTGCATAATAGCTTATAATTATGAGCATCCACTATCAAATTCTCATTCCCAATATAATTCACTTATAGTGAGTAAGTATCTACCGCCACACAATGCGGATTTCTTGGGAATCGAAAAGAGTACTGGAAAAATAAGAAATAAGGAAGTAAGCTAGTCCAGAAGGGGTATTATTCATTGACTTCCTGTATTAAAAAGTCCATAATAGTAAATGCAAACCTCTTCCCCTTTCCCGCGATGTTATTGTGAATATCATGAATAGGGTCTAAATGATTTATAGCTGGGGAAAGGTTGTTAATGGAATGGAATGGCATGAATAAGTTAGTAGACTTGCTGGTCAACTGCTTGTTTGCTGGTTGGTATATATGATAATTTGCATAATTGTGATAAAAAAAAAAGTAGCTAGATATTAGGAAGCCATAGATAAATAGTTATTATTAGAAACTATGTTTTCTGTAATAGAAGAATCTAAGACTGTGTGCGTTAAAGTATGGACAATTCCATATTAGTCATGCATGATTGACCTTTGAACTTTGATCAGAGTTCTACCATGTGGCCAGTGAGTGGTGAGTAGTGTGGTAATTTCTAGCAATGGAGAAGCCAGAAGAGTGTGTTATCAGCCATAGGTCCCAACTTTTGGAAGCAACCTGTAGGGACACTTGCTGTGAGGGGGAGGAGGGGGAGGGGGGGCGGGAAGAGAGAGGTACGTGTGATTTTTTTTTTTTTAATACAGTGCTGAATCAGGTTTTTTATGATAATGATTGATATAAATATATTTTTTTACAGCTAAACCAGTTGCTTTTTTTACAATCTTTTAATAAACTATCAGGAAGTTCGGAACTATATAAATTTCATTGTTATGAGTGCTATATTGAAGAGTGACTTATCTTAACATTGAAAAACCAAAGCTCTGGGTCAGCATTTGATGCTGGAATAGTTAACTCATAAGCTTAGTTAAAACTGGGAAACCTGGGTTCACCTTTGAATGGTTCCACTGGCATCTTACTAACACGAGGCTTCTCTGCTTCCTCAGCTGCTGTGTATTCCATAGGTTTAGGAAGATCAGAAGGTGATAAAACATAGTCCATACATTCATCCCTAAGCTTGTCAAGAGATTCTGAATCAAATACATGAAGCTGTGGAAAGTGTTTTGTTAATGACAAAGCTGTGTCTGGTTTGAGTTTCCTGGCAGAAGTATTTCTAAGCCACATGTCACCAGGCTATCACCAAAAAGAAATTTACTCATCATTTTCTTTAAATAGTTTTCATAAAAAGGGGAATTTCAAATAATTCATCTCAGTTTGTCCAGTATGTGGCACGTAATGCTGACCACAACGTCAGAACCCGTGATGGAGGTGATAGTTTCCATGGAATGGGAATGAATGCTATTGTAACTCCTGGAACCAAGAATACCAAGCAAATTCTCAGGGTGAAAGCTTCACCCAAGGATAGAGCTGCTGTGGGAGGAGTTCCAGTCTTACCACAAGGAAGAAAGAGTAGGTATGACTGCTGTGATCACTGAAAAAATTACGCAACTTTAAAGCTGAAGAACCTTCAGCTTATCTTGATATCCTCGGAAAGATTTCTACTTCCATGGGGCGGGAAAAGTATGAAGGAAGACTAATGCCTGCCCTATGCAGACTACTGCACTTTGAGGTGTACATGCTGGAACATAATGCTAAGTGCACTCCTGCTCGTGGGAACTGCAGAGGATCTGACAGTCTTTCTTTCGATGAGGAAAAGTGATGAACTTTCTGATTAAAAATATTTTTATTTTATTTGTTTCTAGTATAACAAATATTTGCAACTTCACGCTTTGGTCACAATAGAATGGCTAGATTTAACTAAAAAAGCGCATTAAAGTTAAGTTCAAATTTCTATAATTTCCCCTCAAGGGATGGATTTCTTAGGACTTTTAGTATAAAGCACACATTTTGGTACTAACGAGTGTTAAAAATGTTTGTGTTGCAATTTGTTTAAAGTCAACCCCCTTATTTTCATAAAATGGCTGGACTATTGTATCCACTCTAATGTGTGTGTGTGTGCATGCGTGATATGTGGACCATTTGGCCTATTATCATGTGCAATCGCAATTACATACCTACCAGCCAGCACAGGACTGTCATGTCTGTGTGATGTTATAATTCATTATGTGTGCTCTAAGAGTTCCCTGTGTTTTATAACAATTACTTGAGAGTCAAACTATAAACTATTCAAATAGCTTGGTTGTTTTTTTTATTGTCAGCTATTTCGTAATGTTCAATTGTTGACAAGCATCCATTTTCCATTAATACTTCAGTTTCCCCTTTGAGGCATGTGACTGTAGAAACATCCAGGGCTTGAGGGGAGTTAGGATATCCTCCTTAATTCATAGCTCATGTCATCCTTACAAGGCTATCCATACAGCTGTCCTAAATTAGAGGAACTTGTGACAGTGTACACACACATATATACAAATATTTGTTTGTTGATGCCTTAAGCACTGGATGACTTAATCCAGGCAGCATTGAGCGTAATTACATGGAATGGAATGCGGTGATTAAATGTGGAATTGAAAATCCTGTGTTCCCTAGTTTAGCAGTCTAGGATGGTTTAGAGTTGCAATTCCATTGGAACTATTACCTATAGCCCCTTATCTGAGGTCGTAGTTATGTATGTTTGTGTGTGCATGTGTTTCATTTCATCCCTCCAAGTCTCAAATATTTGTGGATTTAAATATTTTGGAAATTAATTAGTGATGGCAAAAATGGCAATATTGAACATAAAATTGCATGTGATTTCAGAGACATTGGACTGGATATCTCGTGACCCTCTTACAAGTAGAATTCAGTATTCATACTTTGCCCATATGTGAAAGAATGGATACAGATTATAATATAAAAAAAGAAAAAATTCAATATAATTTGACCTAAACTCGCACATTTCCTGGTCGGTACTGCAAAACTTTGTGTTTAGCAAATTCATGCCTTTTCCTAGAGCCTGTCACATATATGTATATGTGTGTTTTCTTTTGTTTGTAGAAGAAGCAGTCTACTCAGAACTCATTTGAAGCAGTATTCCGGCAGTTGGGTGTGGTTGAGAAGGAGTACTTTGCGTTTGAATATGAAGATGACCAGAAGAATGTGGTAAGTATCACTAGTTTTACTTTGTTAGTCCTAAATGTACTCTACTCAGTTTGCTATATTGTAGACATATGTAGCTAAAGCATGTAATCAAAAGTGGAACAGCTGCTTCTGTCTGACGACTGTAGTATTGGATGGAATGGAATGAAAATATTTTGAATCTAATGTACCATTTTACTAGAAGCTGCTCCTGTCTTTGTGAGACAATTTAATAGTTTAATGAATATTAACTTATTCTTAACTGTGAGCATCATTTCTGCAGTATTTCTCTGTAATAACAGCCAAATATAGTTAATAAATAAAACCCTAACGAGGCACTTTAATTTTTCAGGGGTTGCTCGAGTTGGACTGCTGTCAATCTCTTTTTTTTCATGAAAAAAAAAGAGCCAAGAGAATTGGGCTCATAGTATTTTTGGTATCCTCAGGAAAAGCTTAGCTGTAAAATGTGTCAGCCAAAGTCCACTATTTAAAATTTTCTAATTTTATGTAGTAAAAAGCAAAAAAAAAAAAAACGAAACCAACTAAATTGCATAATCTGTTACTATTGGAGCCAGTGCTATTTTGCATTATTTTCTCTTCTTTTGATGGCTACCATCAATTATGTCCAATACGTAAAATGGCGTAACTATACAGCAGTATTATCTCACCCGTCCTCGGCTCCTAACAAAACAGGATGTCTGTGATTAGAAGCCACAAGGGAGATACTACGAGAGCTATCATTTGACTCCTCTCAAGAGGCTTTATGGCCGACACCTCTGACCCAAAACTACCTCCCTAATTAGCCCACTGATGCCTGACAATCGTTCAGGAATCTCACACTTGCTTTTCAGAATGACTCATCTTTGTCGCCACAACTTTGCGGTTGATTTTTTTCCTTTCATACCTGAAAGTTTATTCAATTAGGCTTTATTCTCATGGCGGCGAATACCCTTTAAGGCTGCATGGCTCGTGGCGTGTGGAAGGTAGCGTATAGCAACGTGTGAAGTTTAGAGGTATCTGTAGGATAGTGGAGCAGGTGATATCAGATTCAGTTTGCATTGTGACGCTTCGTCTGGTGTAATTCTTCTGCATTTTTGGGTTTATTAATTAAGCTCAGAATCTCTATTCCCAAGTTGAGGTGTATTCAGGAAGTGAGGGCTACTGCAGTGGAACAATAGAAAGCCGTTGGTAGTCTTAGCTCCGTCTCCAGGCAACCATTCCTCTAGCTTGCGGAATGAACTCTGAAAACGTCATTGTATGTTATGCTCTTTGCTTCAGACTGTTTTTGTTTCTTTAATTTAGTTAGTAAATATGTATGTTTTGTTTAAGACTTTTCCGTGAAGGGGACAGTTAAAAGATAGCAGGACAGGGTAATTTAGAGTACATGTTTGAAAGCAGTGGGGCTATTTTAGCCATCATCATCATCATCATCATCATCATCATCATCATCATCATCATCATCATAATCATCATCATCACTGATTTTTTTTTTTTCATTATTATTCGTGGGCAGAATATTGGATTGAATTTGAGCATACTTCATTAGTGTATTGAACTATTAATTACTTTTATGAGCAAGTTTAGCTGGTTCAAACCTAGCATTTTATATTCGGTATGTAAAGTGCTTGCTGACAATTGTACGAGTCAGCGTAAAATATGGTAATATTGTAATTTAACGAGCTGAAAGCAAGTGAAAATACAAGTGTGAGAGTGAAATGCCCCCTCCCCCCCCCCCCATATTGTACAACGCTGTATTGAGAGAAATGGGAAAGAATGTAAAAATCTGGTAGCTGGTCTTCTCTAGCGAGAGCTTGGATAGGAGATTCAGGAAAAAGAGTCGTGCATTTTGACAGACAAATAACTTGTACATATGTAGGTATCGCTGGACACTAGTAGCAAAGAAAGGGTGCCATTTTGACAAATCCAATGGATTATTACACACATAAAATACAGCTTATAAATGTTTAGAGGCAACTGCCATACTTAAAACATTTTTTAGTTGTCTAGAACTACGCACAAGCGTGTTGGAGTGTTCAATATTAAACACTTGCGTGATGTGGAAATACATAAAGAAAAATATCCAATGTACATAATCAAGAATAAATTTGTTTAATAGGATTTTTTAATATAGTTGGGCTCTTTTTTTTTTCCATGTACATAGATTTGGTTGGACTTGCAAAAACCTCTCAAGAAACAAGTAAAAAGTGAGTTTTGAAGCCGTCATACATACATACATACGTACGTACATACATACTTGCATACATACATACATACACATTATGTTGAGAAAGGTGAATCTAAACCCCTCAATCATGAGTTTGCTCCAATGTGGCAGAGATTCCTAAAGGTTGATTCATTCTGAGTAAAGACTGCAGGAAGCCAGAGCATGTACATATAGAGTGGTCCATCCATATGGACTCACATTCTCACACATCCAGCTGGGGGAGTTGCTCTGTTTGTGATGTTCACAAGCTAAAAGGGAATCTATGTATACCAAACAAAGTTAAGGAACTTGAGTTTCTTTTTGGGGCTTCATTTCCACGAGGATTGTCCAAGTTTGGGTTTCCAGCTATCATGCTACAATATATATGATGCATTGTAGGTACAATTATGGGCTTGTTTTATTCCTGAAAACCCCCAGTTACAACTGAGTACAACCACGCACATAAATACATAGATGGCTGTCTGACTGTCCTACACCAACACTGTCCTTCCTGTTACGTGCAGTGGGGGCATTCAATAATGCAAATGTATATATATATATATATAATACTTATTACATGAGTCAGAGTGTGATATGGTGAGATATTTCACAGCAGGCTAATTTATTTTCACTGAAAATAAAGGCAGTGAAAATAAAGCCTGAGAGTGAAATATCTCGCCATAACACTCTGACAAGTGTAATAAGTGGTTTATTCCACACTAGATATCTTCACTGCCATAGTTAGTACTAGAGGTAGGGTAACTCACAGAGTAAAGTTGGTTGTAGGGGGGCTACCCATACCCCCAGCTGATATTTTAGCAGGTGCTCTAACCCTGTTGAGTGGGGTACACCCTGGAGGGAGGTAGCAGTAAAAAATCCCAGAGAAAATTGAAAAGTTTGGCCTGTTGCTATAACTACGTTGCTATAACTACAAGGGTAATGGGCTTGTGCAGTACAGCGTGAAATAACAGCGTAAAATATCGTGAAAATATTGTGAAGATATCTAGGGTGGAATAAAATATCTTCACAATGATATTTTTAGGTACGTGACCCACTCACGATATTTCACGCTGTTATTTCACGCTGTACTGCGCAAGCCCATAACCCTTGTAGTTATAGCAACCCATATATATATATATATTGTTCACCACAATTTCAATTTCCTTACTTTCATTTATTTATTTATTTAAATTTCTTTATTTCTTTATATTAATTAATTTATATTTATTTATTTTCTTCATTTTTTGCTTTTGAGACTAGGTATATTATATGAGAATGGAACTAACTTCATTCATTCATTCATTCATTCGTTCATTCATTCATTCATTTGTTTATTCATTCATTCATTCATTCATTTGTTTATTCATTCATTCATTTCTCTTTCCAGAATTTCCATGTGTAGTCCAATTTAAGGTGAAGTTCTATCCTCTGGATCCTATGATGCCTGATCCATCTGGCAGGTAAGACCGTGCTACTACATATACTATTTGGAAAAAGCACAAAACACGCACAAAAAATTGAGCTATTGCTAAATGGCTATTAGCTATGATTGCAGTAATCTTTAGTAAGTAGCTACAATGTGAATCATATTATATGAATATCTAATTATTAATATTTTCTATGTAGATATATACAACTTATGAATTAACATGGTTGAATTTCTAGTAGTACTGTAATATAATCCTTTAAAATCCAGCTAGATAGTTGGTCAGTGTAGTGTTCAGTAGCCTAGGTGGTTACAGTACTTTACATAGGACAGTATATTAAGTTACCACGGAAATAACTTTCTCATTTCTGCTAAGTAAAGGACAGGAAGTAGAGATAATTGATAATTAGAAGTTCATATTTTCCGTTGAGGCATTCCCCCAATATTTAATATCTACGAAGTGCATTGTTCCTTGGGCTGGCTTACCATACTATAGTTGCCCCAGCAACGGGAACTGTATCAGATGACAATAGAATTGAAAAGGAAAACTCATCATAATTGGATTAAGCATTTTGTTCTCCAATTTCCTCAAACTCACTCTTATTTATTTATTTATAATGAATCTCCAATACCTAAATATAAAATGTGTTTCTTTGTGTCCAATCAACTGTGTTGTCCTGTGTTGGTATCTCTAAGGAGAGACAAGGTCGTGTGTTTGTGTTGCTTTGTATGAACGGCTGTTTCCACATGGCGCATTATAGTATTTAATGATAAGTTGTCGTAGAGAAGTCATTGAACCGAGAGTGAGTTTAGCGCTCATGCAGCGTAAATTATGCTTGTTTATGTGTTTTACTAAAATTACAAATTATGACGTCACCTCACTTCTATCCAAATATACCTGGCATACTAAAGTAGCAGAGCCAGACGCAAAAACAGTGTATTTGTTTGTTTTGTTTAAAAAACATTTTTTTTACAGCTATGTATAATCTTGATTTGTGTAGTTCTAAATTATTAGTTGGACAAAAGAGTTTTCAGTGTGTATATTACCAGATATATCTCTACAGAAGTAGACGATATTGCACTTGGAAATATTCTATCTCTTTTTGCTTCATGCCAAGTCAACTACTTCAACTTCCAGGATTTCACTTGTCTGTACCTTCTTCTTCTTTTTTTCTTTTTTTTTTTTGGATTGGAGGGGTTGGGTGTGGTTTCATGTGTTGAATAGGTGAACTGTATCCCTTAATGTGCATGAACTCTGATTTAATGTCTGACTTACCTATTCAGTCATGGAATTTTGTTAAAAGACAAATTTCAAGCGATTACCATTTTAGACAACTAATTTAGAGTTGTTCATAATTGTAACTTCAATTGAATACTCAATCTCAAAATTTGTACTACAGATTACCTCGGTGTATATTTTAAACTAAAAATATTCTTTAAATTTGGCTAGGAATGCCATTAATGTACATGCCCTTGAGAAGCTCCCAGATGAGCAAGTAGTGTTTAGGATATGAATTGAGCTGTGTCGATCCATCCATATTTAGGTGTCTTACTGCATGCGGCAACAATCGGCTAATATTTGTAGGCTGGGATATTTAATATCCTGAATAGAATATTTGGAATGTTTAAGTGGTGATATTAATGCTGTAAATAGGTATCTAGTTCCAATTATGTAAGGAGTAAAAGATGTACTTTTGTAACAGTGCATTCTCAGACGGTTGAAGAGTAGCTTGTGTTACCATCCCTCAACCAGGTCCGAACATTTGTATAAAGATTGACCTTTAACATACAATACATAATAACTGTTTAAAGTACGTATGTATGGCTTGTGTTTATGACTGTTTTGTTGTTGTTGTTGTTGTTGTTGTTGTTGTTGTCTTTGCAGAAATCATTTTTACCAGCAGCTGAGACAAGATATTATCACTGGATGTCTGAAAATTCCGCCTCAACTTGCACCTTGTATTCTAGCCTACGTCTTACAAGGTTTGTGTAGATGAAGGAGTGCAGTGTGTATGTGCGTGCGTGCATGTGTGTGTGTGTGTGCTGGAGAGGTCACAGGTCTACTCTAGAACCAGTCCGTACTGCCAATCAAGTTGTTATTCTTTATTCTTTTGCCTTTTTAAATCCATTCTTTATCCCTCACCTCGATCGAGTATTATGTATCTGTATATGATGTTTTCAAATACACTTTACAACCTCTTTACTCTTCCACTTTAAACTGGCTTTCTGATTATATAAACAGTGGGCCCGTGCTAGTAAATAGCAAAGTTTTTAGTGAGTGAACTAGTTGACCTGTAACTTTTACCCTTCCCAGGCAAGCTGTGTGTGTGTGTGTATGCATGTGCGTGTATAAATATCTATGTACACTTCAAGTATAATTACCAGTAGCTCGCCTAATGTAAAAAAAAAAATATTGTACATATACATGTGGTGGCATAGCTCTTTGTTTTATTGGCAAACTTAAGTCACAACAAACAGTAAGAAGACAAAGCTTTCATCTCTGCGTTTTCACATCATGTGCTGACCTTGTGTAACCTTCCTGGTTCAACCATAGTGACAATATTTTCAACAGCTCCATATATTCTGCTCCAGTTGGGAACCGTTCATGTTAATTAGGGTTTAAGGGTCAGTACGGTGATCAATAGTGACAACGTGTGGGCAATATACATGTATAAATATTTAATTTGTGGACTTTGGGATTAACATTGCTGGAAGTTTATTTGCTGCGTGTATCATTGCAGAAGAATATGTCAGTGTGTGTATATACACGTGGAGTGTAGAAGTGTTTTAGATGCGATGTGCACTAAAATTTCCCCATCTCCCTACCCTTTCCTAAGACACCACTTTTCTTTTTGTTTCTTTGTTTCTTAGTTTCTTTGTTGTTTGTTATTGTTTATGACTTGCATTCTACTAATTGTTGTCGACATTCCAATCGATCAGTTCAGTTGCTAGGTATATACACATACCGCATTCTAACACCTACAGTTAAGGCTGTGTTGTCGGGCATCTTGTCTCCCTAGAGACACAAAGTCAGTGCCACCTCATTAGCTGAGCACCTTTGTAATGGAACCCAGTACGAACCACCACCTCCTCAAGTCTAATTGGCCGTCAGAAAAAAAATAACATGGGTTATTGCAAAAAAAAAAAAATGCTGCCTTTAAAGTTCATGATATCTAGTTACAGTCCATGGCTTGAAGATAATGAAGTTCAATGTCTCCTAGCAGCAGGAGGTAGACTGGTTGGGATGCTGGATATTGGTTTTACTGCTATTGTTTTCCCAGTCCATACATGGTAACAATGGAGGTGTTGATGTTTATTTGTGTATTGATCAGTAGCCTTGGTATGTAGATATTGTTGACAAACACATGGCAACATAGTCCTGACTGACTGACTGACTGACTGACTGACTGACTGACTCTAAGTTTGGGTATGTGAGACTATTTGAGATGCCATTAGGAATTTTGTATGTGATCATTGCTTGTTGTTGTCGTTATGTATTGGATACAACATACAAGCATTTGTTATCTAGCGAATGTCTATAAATAGACATTCGCTACTGAAAAAAGCATATTTTCAGAAAAGTTATTGCAAGCTAGAAAGGGTAAAAGAACTTATTTATTTGTGTATTTATTTAGCTGGATGATAATATTTAATCAGCTTTCGTAGTATGGTATTTTATTGTTTCTAACGTCTGATCTTATTCTCAGCATGCATGCGTGAGAGGGTTACAGTACTCCACAGTTTGTTCATCAGTCATTCTGTCACACAACTAGAAGCAGACCTCGAAGATGGCAACCTCCCGAATTGAAACAAGAATCTAAAAATTGCACTGGATATTTTAAGTCCCTTTAATGTGCCAGAATTTTTCGTTTTGACTTCTTCTTTTTTTTCTTCAGAAAAAAAGCTAGTTTGTTTTTTTAAACCGTGTGATCGTAACCGATTGTTGCAGGTAATGCCTCAGTCACGCCATACTCTTGTGAGGAAATAGTTTCTTCGCTGCCTGCGGTAGTTTAGCATTACACTATATTCTCAGTGGTTTACCGGAGTGCTCAGAGTTTTCCGTTGAAACTACTGGTGAGGTGAGTGTTGCTTGTATGTTAAGCTTCTCTTATGAAGACAACATTAACGTCTACAGTTTCATTGCACAAGACTTGCTCAAGCTTTACATATTGACTTGCTTGAGCTGTACACATACTATATTGGCATAATGTTCACATTGATTTTACTCAGAATAAATTAATCTATTGGTCCTTGTAATGCCTAGTTAGTGTAAAGTAACACTGAGGTTCACATCCTTGGCACGCTTCGTGTTAATTGACAAGCTAACTGAGGAATAGGTATACACGAGATGCCCTTGGAATTGTTATCTCAAATTGGCCCTTTCATCCCACACAAGAATGACAATGCATCTCAACATAAATTCACTAGAAACTCTATCGATAAAAAAAGACGCACACTACAATTTGGAAAGATTTAGTGATTCTAGTCGTGCTCGGCCTGATGTCACACTTTATGTTGACCTCAAATGTGAAAAAACAAAAACTAAACTAGACAAAACCACAAGACAAGTTGGATGTGTGATTGTGCACTGCGTGGCGGGTTCACGTCGGCTTAGAATTGAAGCGAGTTTGAGAGTGAGGACAATCAGATAGAAGCCAAAGAATGCACTCGAACAAACAAATTCCATTGTGCCCCTCCCCCTCACTGTGATGCTTGATGATCACATGATCCTCCGTTAGGCTTAGAAGTCAACAAATGTATGCACACATGAATACATACACGCATCTTAATATTGTACCAAGTGAAAGAACTCCAGGAAAAGAAATGAAGCAGGGGGAGGGAGTGGGGGGTGGGGAATGACTGTAACTCCTTAGTTCTGTTGCCGTGCCCACATATCAAAGTGCCAATGCAACACAAGCTAGAAAGAAACCTTGTTGATTGTAAAACAAAGATGCACATGGCAATTCCAGAAGATTAGTGATTCTCACCGTGTTCAGCCCCTCATTATGTCACATTCTCATTTTTTGCTGCATTGGAGTGTGTGTTCAATTATCTCATTCGCATGTGCCAAAGAAAATAGAAACCCCAAGACAATTTGAACGTGCCTTCGTGCATTATGTGGGCGGGTTCACGTCAGCTTCCCAGAATTGAAGCAAGATATTTCAGTCACATAATTCCCTTTGTGTAAGCTAAAGGCATGGTTTAGTAGGGTGCACTTGAGCTTGTTATCGTGAATTAGCTCTTTCTCCCCCACTCCACCCAGGTGTGGCTGGTGATTGCTTTACATGAAGACATAGATGATTGGAAGTTGAAGGACTTTAAAGACTAAGGTTTCGGTTATATTGCGTTCGGTTAGGAGATAGAAGACTTCAATACATTGTTAAGGGGGCTGCACATATCAACGCGCACTGCCCGTAGACAGACATTAATTTATTCCCCGCCAATACCCCACCATTCGATAATATGTGAGCAGAAACAATCGCGCAGTAGCAGCAGAAGTAGGAAGTTGTGGTGTCTTGCTTCAGGTTGTCTCATAGCCGTTTACAGCAACACTCCATACAGTAGTCCTTGTCTGAGCTCACACGGCAAGGTGCACTAGGCTGCCTCTCCTCCTGTAGCTGTTCTCCAGGCTCTGCGCATCTGAGCTCGAGCAGATGGATCCAGCAGGCTCGATTTCTGAGGAGCGAAGACTTCCCAAGCTGCACAGCTCTTCACCCCGGGCTATCCCAAAAACACTGCTCTCTCTTTCTGACTCTCTTGTAATTGTTGCATACTGCAGATGTTTGTTTACTCTGGATATAGGCGAACTTTTTTTAGAACCAATATAAACAAACTGAAAAAAATAGCTCGCATACTAGAGTGCGAGAAATGAGGGGCGGGTTTGAATAAAAGTTCCAAATTTTGTATCGGCTTTTCGTGGATGAGAATAACAATTTTTTACACACGGGTAAACCTAAAAAAAATTGAACTGCACCACAACTTGAAATTTTCAATATCTTATAAAAAGATGCGAATAAAGTAATATTGAAATGAAAAAGAACTCGTTGTCTTGCAGTAGAATTGGCTTGGCTAGTGGCTAGTGCACCGAATAGCGGAGCTCCAACTTAATACCACACTGCTAAAAAAAAATCGCTACAAAGTTTTATAACCGGGCCCCAATTCCTCCAGATTCACTCTAAAATGAGTGTACTTTATCCTTGTGTTGTAGTGGAGAAGCTCCTGTAAATATATATTAAAAGTAATCGTGGATAGCAACCATCAACAAAAAGTTGCGTAGTCGGTGTGCAGCCACTCTTAATCTACATATCACATAGAGCAAAGCCTGTAAAGGGATACTTGTGAGCCAATCAGAATGCATGAACCTTAACCCACAGCACAGTAGTGCAGAATATTGCACCAGTCATTCTCGGCTGAAATATATAATAATAGCAAATTTTTCTCAATTAATCTTTTGATCTTTGTAATGTCTAGCTAGTGTAAAGTAACACTGAGGGTTCACATCCTTGGTGCTTCATTTCTTTTCCTGGAATTCTTTCACTTGGTTCAGTATTAAGATGCGTGTATGTATTCATGTGTGCATACATTTATTGACTTCTAAGCCTAACGGAGGATCATGTGATCATTAAGCATCACAGTGAGGGGGAGGGGCACAATGGCATTTGTTTGTTCGAGTGCATTCTTTGGCTGGTCCACACTCTCAAACTCACTTCAATTCTAAGCCGACGTGAACTCGCCCATGCAATGCACAATCACGCATCAAACTTGTCCTGTGGTTTCGTCTATTTTTTTTTTCACATTTGAGGCCAATGAAAATGTGACACAAGGCCAGGAGTCGAGCACAACTAGAATCACTAACCTTTCCAAATTGTGTGCGTCTTTTTTTATCGATAGAGTTTCTAGTGAATTTTTATGTTGAGATGCATTGTCATTCTTGTGGTGGATGAAAGGGCCAATTTGAGATAACAATTCCAAGGCATCTCGTTTATACCTATTCCTCAGTTAGCTTGTCAAATTAACACGAAGCAGGGGGGGAGGCGGAAATGACTGTAATTCCTTAGTTCTGTTGGCGTGCCAATATATCAAAGTGCCAATGCAACACAAGCTAGAGAGAAGCCTTGCTGATTGATGCACGCGGCAATTCCATAGTGATTCTCACTGTGCTAATCATTATGTCACACTCTCATTAACCCTCAGCGTGCATGCGTGTGAGTGCAGTTACAGGTAGTCTGTTTGTCACTCATTCATTCTGTCTGTCTGTCAATAGCATTTCTTGACTCCACGTTGATGTAAGCAGTGATAGCCATATCAAACTGCAGCACTACACGAAGTAAGTCCCTTTAAAATTCCAAAAATGTTTATTTAAGCTTGAGTTTTTCAGAAAAAGCAAGTGAAATTCGGGGCCAATGCTTTTCTCTATGCGTGACGTGCTTTTCTCTGTGCGTGACGTGCTTTTCTCTGTGCGTGACGTGCTTTTCTCTATGCGTGACGTGCTTTTCTCTATGCGTGACGTGCTTTTCTCTATGCGTGACGTGCTTTTCTCTATGCGTGACGTGCTTTTCTCTGTGCGTGACGTGCTTTTCTCTATGCGTGACGTGCTTTTCTCTATGCGTGACGTGCTTTTCTCTGTGCGTGACGTGCTTTTCTCTGTGCGTGACGTGCTTTTCTCTATGCGTGACGTGCTTTTCTCTATGCGTGACGTGCTTTTCTCTGTGCGTGACGTGCTTTTCTCTATACGTGACGTCCTTTACCATACAATTTGCACTTGAATGGTAAATACTTAGCAGGCAGTACCTTTGCCGTTTGAGTGTACAGTTGGAGGAGCCAGGAAGTTGGAAAGAGGTCTGCTGCATAAGACTGTAACAATATGTTATGTAATGTGACATAGCTTAACCTTTAAAACACTTTTACCCAAGCTTGTAGCTAGCTAGCTACTATGGCTATAGCTGCATCACATATAGTTAATTTGGTCAATTTCACTGAAACAGAGCTGACCTTTAGCTTCATCATCAAGATAATAATTTGTTAATATGGCATTGTATTAATTGTTATTGTTATTCATTGCTTTTCAGTGTGAGTGGATTTTTTACTTTCTTTGCCAGAGTGGAGTATTGTGTTCAGTGATTTTAGAACAGAGCTAGACTTCTGAACAACTTGCCAAATCACTTTGTCCAAAATGGTAGCTACTACTAACTAAAGATTAGACTGAAATTAGATCACTGATTGAAAAATAAATCAACAAAATATATTCTGCATTATCTTGATATTCAATTAAATGAAACTGAACACATTCCTGCAAAACAAAAAATAAAATATGATATTTCCTATTCATTTTCTGGTAAGCTGCAAATAGAAGCACTTTGTGGTTCATAACTACAGCAATAGAGTTCAAACTTATGAATGTAATTAATCCTCAGCGCACATACGTGAGAGGTCTGTCAGCGTTCGATTTCATGAACGACCTAGAACTAACCTTTAAAACAAGTATGAACTGACGCAGTAGGAGAATTTAAGTCCCGTCGGGCCACTTTTTAAAAGTTCGAGCTATTCCGAGTGAATGTGGAGAAACTTCAGCTCCAAACAAGCGCAAGCTAGATGCAACGGCCCTTACCTTTCACATACATCGGTATATGTCGTACAGCAGTCGTGTGATCACTTATAGTTTGCATATTTTCTCTTAACCGCGTGTGTCCTTGGTAGTTAGAAGTCAAAGTAATCCGAAGAATCTTTAGTTGTGTAATAATGTGCTGAGGGTTCGCACCCTGGATGCTCTAGTTCATTTGAGTGTGTGTTCAAATATCTCATTCACATGCATGCCAAAGAAAAGAAAAGAAACCCATACAAGACAAGTTCGGGCATTGCGTAGGCAGGTTCACATCAGCTTCCCAGAATTGAAGGCAAGATATTTCAGTCACATAATTCCCTTTGTTTAAGCTGACAAGCTAAAGGCATGGTTTAGTAGGGTGCACTTGAGCTTGTTATCGTGAATTAGCTCTATTTCTCCCCCGCTCCACCCAGGTGTGGCTGGTGATTGGTTTACATGAAGACTTACGTTGATGAATGGAAGTTGAAGGACTTTGAATACTAAGGTTTAAGTTGTTGCGTTTGTTTGGGCGATAGAGGACTTTGATACATTGCTAATCTACATGTCACATAGAGCAAAGCCCTCTGTCTGTAGGGATACTTGTGGGCCAATCAGAATGCATGAGCATTAACCCCACAGCATAGCAGTGCAGAATATTGCATATTGCACCAGTCATTCATGGCTGAAATAGTGGTGTGCTTGAGCACAAAATAGCAAGCGAACCTGCCTAGCTATGTTACATAAAACTGTTATACTAGTTATAGCCATTAACTTAATTAATAAACAAGCATAATATAATTGCTTTCTTACCTCAATTTCCAAAGTAGTGTTAGATTCTGTAGCATCTATTTTTTAACATTCTGATTGTCTGAATAACCAGTAACGAAATTTCTGAATTTACGTCTGGTAAAGGATTTTCAATGCCATGTAACCACTCACAGCAACTTTTTATGACTTGAAAAAGGAAAGCATTTCTAGGGAACTTTCGTACAGTTGTGAGCCTAACCCTTCTTACCCTGAAAAACTGGGGGCAAGCCCAAAAGGCTGTATTTTTGGGAGAAAAAGAGCCCGTGTGTGTGTTTAAACAATCCATACACACGCACACACACACACACACACACATTATATCTGAACATATACCTGATTTTCAATTGTTTACCCCTAATACTGTCTCACTCGCTCGCCAATAATAATAGCAAAATTACTCAGTTCTAACGGTATATATGTTCAATTAAAACTTAACATGGTGTTTCAACTTCTTTTACCCCTGAAGTGGACTATGCCAGGAAATTAAAACGTCGGGTAAAGTTTTAATTAAACATTTGGCTGTTGAATTGAGAGAATTTGCTATTAATACTGCATATTGTCCATAATTGTACAAGTAGAATAGAAGTCAGGGTCCAGGGTCCAGCCATTGTGCATTTACCATCCTAGCCTGTTGGAATTAATTCTGTCCACACATCAAACTTTAAAAAACAACCGAATTTTTTTTTCACATTTTACCTTTGGTTTTTTTAGACCCCTTTGATTGGGAAAAGGTTCATTTCTAGTTTTATGAAGTATCAGAACTTGATAATTTCTTGTTTTCTTCATTTTTAAAGCTTCGTAGAGTGACCTTTAGAAATGAAAATGCCAGTGGAACTGTGCAGAGTGTGCATCTTTGAAGGAGCCAGTGTTCTCAAAGAATTTGATGTGATCATTTTTATGGGCAGTGGGAGAACTAACTAATAAAATAAAGTTGCACTTGTTTTGGGCACTGATTATCAGCAGCTGGGTTCTGGAACCAGGAACATTGTTTTAGACTTCCCAACAGAAGGAATTCGTTTTTAACCCTTATCGGCAGGTTTGTGACAGCCAAAAATGTATTATTAACCCTCAACGTGTACGTTGTAGTAGTCATCCTGTCTGTCTGTCTGTCTGTCTGTCTATCATGCTCTGATTTTGGAGATTTCTGACAATTAATCATTGATTAGGTATGAACTTACTCAGAATAGTCTGGCAGCATAGTTTGAAAAAGGGTTCATATTGTGCATTTTGTGATAAAAGCGTGAAATTTGGTACACAAGCCAACCCCAACTACATGGAGATGGAAGCTGAGGGTGTGGAAAGAGTGCTTGGCCCCAAATATGCCCACCTTGAAAAGCTGCCCTTTTCACGTGCTGCTCCAGAGCAGCATGCGTTGGTGGCGTCCTCTGCACAGATGAGGTTTTGGCAAACACTTTCTGCCTGGCCTTGTCCACATCTGTACAAGTGCTTGTTCTGTCATAAAGAAGCACAATGAACCTTTCAATGACTTTCCGAGTTTGTTCTGTAACCTCAGTAGGTGCATGAGCCAGTTCAAGCAGTGCATCGGTAAGTTCTGGGAATGAATTCCATGTAGACCATGCGCTTTTCTTGCCATGTCCGACAAACCCTGACACTGTGTCGCAACCTGTTAGAGCATGAAACATAGGAAGGGCAATAGACTTCTCTGGTCCCAGAGAAGCTGCAATTTGGTGTGCTGACAAGTAGCAAAAATTCTTTCCAGTTCCAAAAGCAAGCCACACTTCATGTTCAAGTGATGGTGTTTCAGCTACCATCACAGTCAATACAACTACATCAGTGTCCACAGACGCACAAGTATTTTATGATGCCCATGCCGTGCTGCATGAGCTACATGCAACATCATGCGACTGTCTGCTTCTTCGTGATTGCAAGGAACAAGTGAGCGTATGTCACGCTGTGGTACACTGAGAACCTCTTCACCATCAGTAACAATCAGTTCTTTGGAATCATGTGTGAAGGATTCAACAAGTGCTTTTGAGAGAAAGGAAAAGAGTTCTTTCATGTTGAGGTCAGTGTGCAAAAAGCTCTGCCAGTTTCCAGGAATGGGTGCCGAAGCAACAACATGACGGCGGATCCCCTTACCACGTTTGGCCCTGGCTGTTGATTTGAGAGAATCTATAATGTAGCTGTCCCACACTAGATCCAAGCGTGATGCAGTATGAAGTTGACCAAGCATGTAAGGGATGAAGACCTGATGAACATAATCTTCAAAAGTCTTTGCAGCACCAGGCTTTAGCATCTGAACTAGAGCAGCCCCATCAATTACTACCATGGTAGTTGTGGGTGATGATATAGATTGTGCCTCAGAAATACCCTCCAGACACACTAGCATATCGCTCTTGGTACCTAGATGAAGCTTCCCAGCAGTAGAGAGTGAAGGAGGACACGCCTGATTCTCATGTCGAAAAAATTCGTCAAGATTGTCTGACAACTGATATACAACCTTGAAAATAATTGAACATCACACTTTAGCGAGTCAATCTGTTTCTTTCCTTTGGAAGCTTTGGATGGTAGTGTGCTGAACAAAGACAACTTGTTGCGGTGAATTGTGTCACTGACTGGCTTGGTCCTGTCCACTAGACATTCCTTAGTGAAAGTGTCAAACTGATCCTGACCAATACTTTTGGCACTATTGACTGTGGTCACTACATCTGGGTGTGCAATCTCTTTTGTGTCAAGAACAAGTAAGTCCGGTTTCCAAACTCTTCCATGACAGCTAGCAAAGAGCGAACATCTCTCCCAAAGGATGTCTGCACACTTGCAGTTTGATCATGGGGAAGAGTGTCCACTTTTCTGTTTCCTTGCATGCCAGACCTTTCAAACTCTCCAATTACTCTGGCAACTTCAGGCCCAGCAATCATCCACCGGCGCAGGGCACTTGGGTTTTCAGTGAGGTCAACTGCACCTCCATCACCCTTGATACACGCATTTAAATGCTCGTGTGCTTGATCAACAGGGTTGCAGAAAAAAACGTGTTTGGTCTTCTGTGTGGTGAAGTGGCCATTCTTGAATTCCAGGTAGATATCTGGGTGCATCTCAGTAAGTCCAGCCATGTCCCTTAGATGCACTGGTATCCAGCGGGAATAGTTGGTATGATCTAGCGCATAAAACCAGGGAACGAGTTCTGTTAACGCATCTAGATACATAGCAAAGTTTGCTTCTCTAAGCGATCACACAAATGTCAGAATGCTAACCTCTAGTTCCATTACAGTTGACCAGTAGTGAAACTGAGGGCAATTCCTTTTTCTGTCAGCACACCAAACATCAAAGTCCAATGGAGTCTGATTGTCTCTTGAACAGGTAAGAGAGTAATGGTCATAGGTTCGGTACCGAAGGATGTACAGGGTAACATTTGTGATTTGATGAGCCCTTCTTGTGCGCATAACATGTGATGCTTTGTGGAGAGTCAGCTGCTCCTGCTGTTGCAATTTCAGCATGTCTTATGCCACTTTGCCTTGTTGGCAACCATAGCAGCTTGAATCCCTATAAAATTAATGGCACAGAATCTAAATCAAGCCCTGGTTGTTACAGTTCAGAGACTTACCCTGGCCTTCATCTATTCTGCTTAACTGTAAACTCCTTGGTAGCTTTCCCAGAGCATCAAATTTTGCCAAGTTTTCAGCCAGTGATTGGTATCCCCTTCTAACATCTTTCCTTCTTGACTGTAGAGGACATATCAGAGACTCCACAGTATCTTCCTGGCAAATAACACAGAGATTCCAGTTTGTGATTGACTTCTTCTTAGAAGTGGATGCTTCTTCCCAGGTATCTAGAAGTTTGAAACCCTTGGAGGAAATCTTTTACCTCTGTAGCTCTCTGTCAGCTGCAATTGCCAGAATAAGCCTGCACCAGCCTGTTACTACCACATGCAGCTGCATGCACCTCTAAATGAGTGCCTGTGTTATTTGTTGCTGCATTGTACCTTACTTGCTTGATAATTGGTGAAAATTGTTGCCATGGCAACAAGGGGTGTAACTGATATCCCAAAATGTTCAGCACACTTTACAATACCAATTTTCACAAAGTGCACAATAGGTTCAACAGTGAATCATGCTGCTAGACTATTGTGGTATTTCTTACTGTGTTGTTATGGTTACCAGGAATGAAACCATAAATGCCTCCATATGCAAAAATGTTCCAAATGCATATATATAACGGTGTACCAAGTGTGGTGCTTTTATCATAAATAGATTAGACCACCGAAGTCCTCAATAAGTTCGTTCGTGGATGGTGTGGTATTTTGTCAAATACATAAATGACTATAACTTGTGAATGGTTTGAGGTATAAGTGTGATTTAAATTTTATATTACTCCACAAAGCAAATGCTTTATTTTGATACCATACATGAACACATTTGATCAACAAGACTCCACTTCACTATAGAAATCTGCCGGCAATTTCCTTAATTAGAGTCTAGAGGTCACCAAAGGTCAAATCGTAGGTGCCTTTATATCCAGTTTTGTTCCTTATGCAATTTCGTCCATGTGTACCAAATTTCACGCTTTTATCACAAAATGCAC
>WLWI01000553.1_pt1 | contig 34176 bp, 30 predicted proteins | sample 6701501 | NCBI WGS metagenome assembly WLWI01 (sample SAMN12718690, study PRJNA515312) | sponge metagenome | isolation source: marine sponge | host: Mycale hentscheli | place: New Zealand: South Island, Marlborough, Capsize Point | collected 2014-11-01 | reverse complement strand
AGTTGACAAATAATACCGGCTATTGGGAATGATCCACCATTGTGAATCAATTTAGTGCCTTATTGGTAATCTAAGTTACATCAAAAATAGACTTTTGTAAGTATCCATACACTTTATATGACAAAGATACTAGACTTCCTTTATGACAACTTTTGCAGCAAACATGAATACAGCAATCAATACATAATTATTCACAATGAATGCATTTATATAGACAAGCCTATTAAACAATTAAGCCAAGCATAATAAATAAGGAAGTAACCTCTTATATAACAATAATACATGTCTCAGAATTAATATTCGGCTAATGCTTATACTGAAAATTGACATCAAAATTCATAGATGTGGACGCGGTTAAAGCTATTCCAGAACTGCTGGTCTTCTTCATTCTATTGCTGGGTTATATGTGATACTGCATCTGTATCTAGTATCTCTATCACTGAGTCCTCTTACTTCAGTGAATTCTGCAGTGCTGGTCCTAATGAAGTCTGATGACCACACCCTCACAAGTGACTGAGGATCGGACCATGTCCAACTAAACCTTCCCTCTCCTCTCACTGTGCAGGAGAGAGGTGAGGTTAGGACTCACATCATCTGAAGATAGTATCAATGGACTGGAGAGAACTAACTCAGTAGCAACACTTGGAATAATAACTAGAATATGGCAATGTTATGGTTAATACTGTTATAAAATTATACATTTTTAGCTGTGATAATTATCACACTCAAAATGGTTGACCATGAATGCATGCTTCTAATTACATCTACACATGCATTATAATCAAAATATAACATTAGTTATGTTTAACCGATTACTGGCCAAATACGCCATTTTGCGTACCTCCGTATTTTGTCCCCGAAAGGTCGTGGTTACAATTTCAACAAAGGCAAAGCAAGAAATGGTACAAAACTAAATAAAAATAAAATTAAAATAAATAAAAATAAAAATAAAAGGGGCTACACCACCCCATCTCGGGAAGGAGGGAGGGTGGGGAACCGGTGGAGCCATAACGTAGAGTTCCCACGCCAAAGTGAAATGGCTAGGCTGTGAAAGAGGTGCCTGGTGGTGGAGTGAAGATCTATACCATAGCCGCGGTCAGAAATAGCTCTACAAATGTCTTTGACAATGGTTATGGTGTCATGAGCCAGGCCGCCCAGAGTCTCTGCAACTACAGGGATGCACTCAATGCCAGCTGAGCGACATGAAGGGAGGTTGGAGGCCAGTTTCCGCTGGACTCCCACTTGGAGGGCATGACCTGGGGTGAACGCAGCCTCAGCGACTAGCTGCTCCTGGAGAGGGCTGATTACGTGGATGTCGAGGGCCGCAGGTCGACCAGAGGTCCAATGAGGGAGGTAGACGTCTGCTGGACGGGTCTGGGAGCTGGCGACTAAGCCAAGGACTTCCTTTGTAGGTCCGAGGGCAGCGCTCTGTGCAGCGGAGAATATGACGTCACGAACAGAGTTGTGACGAGTAATCCTGTCACCACTACCACCACACCCGACCTGATGGTCGCCAAAGATGTCAGCAGAGCACTGGCATTCGGGGCAGGAGAATGGGATGCTGTGAAGAGGGACACCAAGCCAATAACTTATACAACATCGAAATTCACGATCATGCAGATGGAGGCCCAAGGAGGTGGAGGGCATCACATTAAGCCAATCTCCAGCGTGAGGAAGGCTAGAGGAGCGAGCTAGAGCACGCGAGCGGGTAGTGGGAGCAGAAACCAGCAGCTGTTGGAAAGTAGCTTCATCAATGGCGAGAGAGAGGGTCCTCTGATGGAGGGGAACATCTATGTCACAAGGTACCCGCCAGTCAGAGCGAGCGGCAGCAGAAGCTAAGGCTGGTACTACCGATTCCGGGAGGATGCCGGGACTTGGGGTAAGGCCAAGGATCTGTTCAACCAGTGGCCCAGCCTGGGAGCAAGAGGCGAGGAAAGCAGCTGGAGCATGGAGAGAGGCACAGCGCAAGTTGAGGCCACCACGGCTACTTGGAAGAGTTGCCTTGAGCCAGGACCAGTCAGACATGGGTCCCCCGAGGATGGACTCTAGGGTTTTGCGAATGGCAAGGTCAAAAGACGCAGTGGAGTTATGGAGGTGACTGGGGGGGCAGGCTCGCAAAATAAAGGATATCTTTGGAATATAGTATTGACACATTCACACGCAATTTCCACAGCTAGCATATCATCTAGAATTGAAATTGCTCCAGCGTAATCCTTGTCCCTGTGGATTTTTATCAATGATTCAAACCACATTAGCACAACCTGACAGTCAAAATCAAAATCTTCATGATTACTTCTAATGAAATTTATGAGGGATTCTAAAGCTTGACGACCAAGACTGAAAGATATCCAAAGTTCTCTTTCCATCTTCACGAATCCTTCTTCTGCTATTGTGTCATCTAGAACGATCATATTAGGGGATCGACAAGGTGATGAATATGGTGAAGGCAAAGGAGTTGTCACGATTTTTCTCTTTACCACTGTTCAGTTGCCACTGTGTAGAAGATACTAGATTAGTTATAGTTAGTATTCTGTGGCGGTTAATCGCTAGGAAAATGAACACTGGTTGATCTAGCATTGGCAAGTTGAGACAAGAAATTAGTAAATAAAATATGGCTAAAAGAGATTAGCATAGGCTCCAAGTTTTTCAGCTTACTTCGGCGACACAAATAGCCACAACTATTTAATTAAATGGACTAAATTAAAATAAGTCGTACCCCTAATTAGAAAATGCTAGCTAGCTACATCCCAAAGTCTACCGGTCTGAAAAAAGAAAGAAAGATAACTATCATACTTGTGAGTCTCAGGATGCATTACTAAGTTATGTAGCCTTATTATAAGCAGTTAGAAATCTTATTTAAAATACAGTCCTAGCAGCATTTTCACTGTTAAAATTGTATTGCTAGCTATTCACGAGTTATGGTTGATTGATTCAAAGTTGGACATTGATCTATATGGATATGGCCCACTTCTACAATAAACTCTGGTACTCTGGGGACCACGGACAAAATTAATAAATCGGGGACTACTTACTATCCTCAGAATTTGTGCACACAAGGTATAGAGTAGCTCAAAAAGAATTTAATTTATGGCAAACAATTTTATTTTATTTTGTAACGTTTAGTAGCTATCTCATATAGCTACTAAAATACACATTAGTTAATTTTATTTATGTTTGTTAAACATAAATAAAATGGTGAATATTGAACTAATGGGTCCACTAAGAAGTTATGTAGAAATATATTTTTAAAAATACATTCTTTGAAACATTAAAATAATTAATTTAATGCACCTATTAATTAATTCAATTTCTGATTTAATGTTAAAATGTAGTCCTTAGCAAGCAAGGCAGCATTCTTAGCTCCAATAGCAGACATCTCCATAGCACTGGCTGCCTTCTCTATGGCATTGATGTAATACACTCCATCATCTAGAACAAATGGAGGGATCTGTTCTGGTGGAGAATAGTGAGGGTAGGCCTGCCAGTCGTGGACTTGAGTGGACTCAATATCAGTGAACATGAGCTTGAGCTGCTCTTCTGTTAGAGGCTGTGGGGAGAAGACCTTCCACACTCGCTGTGGGTCATCACCTACATGCTTGGAGTAGCTAGCAACCTCAGCCTGGGAGATATCAGATGGGTATTCGACTGTAATTGAATTGAATAGGAAAGGAGCTCCATCTGATCCAGTAGTTAGAATAACCAAAGGAAACTTTCGTTCATCTGATTTTAAACCAAAAAACTTCTGGTTTATTGTGCCGTGAACTAAAGTAGCTATAATTCTCTGGTAAGGTGTGGTTGCTGCTGGTGAGTAGAAATCGGTGGCAAAGTTTTCATATTTGATAGAAGATAGATTCAATGGGTTAGCCACAATAACAACATCATAGCCATCGCTTACCGTTCCATCTTCGGCTGTAATCGTAAATTTTGCCTTACCATTATTACTGGACATTTTCTGCACACTCACAACGTCATCTGCAACCAGAGTAGCTCCCGACGCCTCCAGGGCCTTCTCTGCTATTTGCCGGTTTCCTCCAACCACACTCCACAGACTCCCATCCTCCATTCCAGCAAGAGAAACGAAAGCAGTGAAGACATTAACGGTCAAATCTTGTCCATAATTGGCTCTTGTAGCACACGTGATCAACTCGTTGACAAGCCGCTCGCCCAATTGAGCAGTGTCGACCATGTATTGTCTTGTAGACACCTGAGTCTTCTCATACATGTCCGATCCACCCATGGCTTCAAGCATGTCTTTCACAGTGGCAAACGATTTCCCATTGGCTTGCAATGTGTATATATTTTCAAACTTATTCATCATATTGGATACGAGTCGTTTCATTTTGAAAAGGTCAAATCCATACCGCCACAAAATCTGAAAGGCTGAGTAAATCTTGTTTGAGCTTATTTCCACTAGAAAAGAAGTCCCATCATAAATTCCCACAGGGACGTCTGGATCTGATTCTCCTTTCTTTTCCAATTCTATTACAAAAAAAATAACCAGAAAATACAATATAGCTATAGCTATATTATATACATATAATTATACATGTACATAATACATGTAATAGTAAAATTTTGAGGAATTATTGCTGATATTTAATTATTCAGATCTCCAGGGCAAAGCCCAAAGAAGAGGGGGCATCAATAATTACGAGAGTTGCCATGGTTTAACAATTTGATACCATAGTTACCATTTCAAACAGTGCAAAAAAGACCAAATAAACTAAACATGTTCAGAACTTACTAAATTCTTTTACTGCATCTGACATATACTTATTTTTAGAGTGTATAATAGAGGCTCCTGTCTCATAGGTGTGGCCAGCTAGTTCGGTAGTGGCCGCTCTTCCTCCAACTTTGCTGTCTTTCTTCATCCACACGTGGATGTCCAGCTTATCTCCGCCATTTTCTCTGAGGAACTTAGCAGCAAAACAACCTCCCATGCCAGCCCCTAGGATGGCCACTTTGACAGCAGGTAACTCCTCCACTGGGGGAGGGGCCTGTTCACGAGAAAACAAGGAAGATACATATCTAGAAACACAATGAAATATAAGATACCATACGTAGCTAAGGGTTATTGCGTCCAATCAAAGTTTTGTTGTTGTTGTTGATTGTTATACTACATAGTACTGAAGACAAGTAAATCATACTAAACGCGTCGTTCACACTATGCTGTGTGCCTATCTTAATTTGATGTATTCTGTTTATGCAAGTCAAAACTTTCAACAGTAGTGAAATGCCTCTACAATATAAAAATTTGTTTAATTATTCTGATAATTAAGCGAAAGCAAATATACAGTGCGTACATTCAACTACTAATAAAATAACTACACCAACAATTAAACCACACCCATGACCATGCCTACATACGGAAAACATACATTCGTTACTTAATAATTCTGCCAAGAAAGACCATTAACATACTTTGTTGTGACACTTTACACAACATAAAATGTATGTATGTAGTTGGTGAGCAAAACCAGCGAGAAACACTTACCGGGGTAACACAATTGAGATTCTGCAGTGTTTTACTTTTTATTTGCCGCTTTTTTTCTTTTTCTTTGTTTTTGCTTATTTATATGGTTACATTCGACTTCCTTTCTTGCCCAAAGGTAAAGCATTCCCCTTGCTGTGTGGGCAGGTAGGGATGCAGCTGCTCTAGATTTCTGTCGTATTCTTTGGGGGAAAGTCTATTCGCTCGCCATTCGTGCTACATATTTGAGCAAACCACTAGTATACTATGTATTTAACTAGAAAATGCTCGTGTAGCATTGGTTGGGCGAGCGAGCGAAGTTCTGGAATGCGCGCGCGAGCTGAGTTAACAATAACAGAATTACCTGAATAAACTTAGAAAGCAGTGGCAAAGAAGCGCAGTTTGACAAAGACTTCACAATTGTTTCAAGAAGAGAGTAGCTATAAACGTTTTGGTTGAAACAGAGTTGGGTAAGGCAGTGCAGCAGGATTCTCCGCGCTCGTTAATTGAAAAATACTGGAACTGTGAACGCTTTACCTAACTTACGTAATTAGAAGCGCGGGCGAAAACAGAGGTCTCACGTACTCCATAAACAGATAAATAAATCGTGTAGCATTGGTTGGGCGAGCGAGCGAAGTTCTGAAATGCGCGCGCGCGTTTAAACGACGACGTACGACGTGTTTAAAGGACGACGTATTCAGGATTTCCATAGACTACATCTTAGAGTTGCTCGCTCGCTTCGCTCGCTCGCCAATAATATCTCCCTTTGCCTGACACTACAACATAACACTAATCTTTCTACCAAAACCAACAACAAACAACAACAACAAACAACAACTAAAATGTACACCTTCAATATGATAACAAATCATTGCAGCATACAACAATAAGTAACCTAGACAACTGTCTCGTTAACCAGCCGCTCTCAGAGAACATCTGGTAACTTTCAACAGGTTTCCATGAAATGCCGGAATGCAATTAACTTCATTTTTGTGGTATCATTCACTTGCACATTATCTACTGAGCACATATTCATGAAATAAAGCACAGCAAGTGGACAGTTGAGTAAATTGAGTAAATAGGGTCAATGCGTAAGAGTGACGTTTATGTAACTGGTTGCTAAATTGATTGTCCCAACATTTTGGGACAATTTCACGAAAATCTGGCAAAAGGCACCTGTTTTTTCCATCCCCTGTGCCCCTTCCCTTTACATGTGGAGAACAGCTGGTTTAACGAGACTACCATAGACTTGGGTTATTAAACAGCCCACTTATTACTCCAAATGGTAAGGAAATGGACACTTAATTTAAAAAAAATGGGCGCTCAGGGAGTGGCATCCTAAAAGCTGGGGCTGAGCGCCAATTAGCAGTAGACAGAACACGTGGAGTGCTTAATAAAAAGTGCTAATAACACAGAAAATATCGGTGCTTAACAAAAAGCAAACAAACAGCGTTTAACAACCCGCATCTACAGTACCTAAATGCCTCCTTTTAATGCTCTGACACAATTCACCTCTAACTTAACCATTGAATTTATCTAATTTCCTTCCCTAAGAAGTTCAACTTCTCTAATTGGTTTTGATAAAAAAATTTAAAAATAACATTGTTTAAAAATAAAGAGCAAAAATGCTCATAAATAGGAACAAACAAAAAAATTAAATAAAATACACAAAAATGAATAAAAAAATAAATTGAATAAATAAATTAATTAATAAAATGGAAATTTAAAAAGATAGCATTATGCAGAGCTAGTCCACTCATTTTATAGAAACAGTGGCCATTTTTTGCTGACCATTATTGGGATTGGATTCCACAAATTTAGGATTATTTCATTACCTAGCCAAGGAAATCTAGAGATATTTTGTGCTGTAGTATAATTCCATGCTAAATATTTTTCTTTTTTTTTGTAACTCACAATGTCAACTGAATAAACTACAATGTTCACATTGACTATGTAATCTCTCTATGAGTCACATAGCAAGTATCTAACTGAAGTATGCACGATTCTCTTCCAGTTGCAACCAACTAGCTCACCAAACGACATTCAGAGGAGGATCTGATGATGTAGGTTTATTGTCCGCTACTTACAAGTTGGAATTACCTTTTCTAAACCCTCCCACACTTAATCACTTTAGCCTAGATAAGCTATCCATCCGATTTTCGCTTTCCAGAACTGAAACCCTCCCTTAGTAACTCACCGCCACATAATACCGATTGAAAGTATCAGATTGCTCACGATGAACACAACTCCACAATCTACAAGCCCTACTTGAGGCACAAAAACATTCGAGGACACACCCTCGCAGTTCATTGAGTTGTCGACCGTTTACCAAATACATTTAACATTATGATTTTGCTGATGTATAAACAAATAAATAATAATTTTAAAAAATTATGTCGTGCATTGTTTCAAAATGTAGTCCTTAGCAAGCAAAGCAGCATTCTTAGCTCCAATAGCAGACATCTCCATAGCACTGGCTGCCTTCTCTATGGCATTGATGTAATACACTCCATCATCTAGAACAAATGGAGGGATCTGTTCTGGTGGAGAATAGTGAGGGTAGGCCTGCCAGTCGTGGACTTGAGTGGACTCAATATCAGTGAACATGAGCTTGAGCTGCTCTTCTGTTAGAGGCTGTGGGGAGAAGACCTTCCACACTCGCTGTGGGTCATCACCTATTGGCTTGCAGTAGTCCACAACCTTGGCCTGGGACACATCAGATGGAATCTGAACGGCAACCGAATTGAACCGGAAAGGAGTGTCCATTGAAGCAGTAGTCAAAACAACCTGAGGAAAGTTTTGGTCACGCGTTATGCCACCAAAAAACTCCTGCCGGATCTCGCCACATACAAAAGTTGCCACTGTCCTCTGGTAAGGTGTGGTCGCAGCTTCGGTGTAGAATTCGCAAGGAAAATTCTCATACTTGATAGTGGAAAGGTTCAAGGGATTAGCAACAATAACGACATCATAGCCATCACTCATAGTTCCCTCTTCTGTGGTTATTTTATACTTCATACGTCCATCATCGCCCGTGACTTTCTGCACACTAATGACATCTTCCTCAGTCAGAGTAGCTCCAGATGCCTCCAGGATCTTCTCCGCTATCTTCCTATTCCCTCCCACTACACTCCACAGACATCCATCCTCCATTCCTGCTAGAGACACAAAGGTAGTAAATGCATTGACAGACAGGGCCTGGCCATAATTCATACGAAGAGCCCCACCCACAATTTCTTCCATGAGGGTCTTGTTCCACCGTTTAGTATCGAGCAAATAGTTGTTCGTGACCACCTGAGTCATTTCAAACATTTCTCTCCCACCCATGGCACAGAGCATGTCTTCCACCGTGGAGAACGTCTGCCCACTCGCCTGCAACGTGTAGATGTTGCTGAAGTCTTTCATCACAGCCTGAACTGAGCGGTTCATTCTGAACAAGTCCAATCCATAACGCCACAAGACTTGGAATAAGGAGTAAATCTTTGATGTCCCAAACTGAATCGAAAAGGAAGCTCCGTCGAAGATCCCCAGTGGGACATCTGGATTAGTTTCTCCTTTGGTCTCCAAGCCTACAGTAATAACAGTAGTACAACACCAAGAGTAGATGATGATCTGCATATCAGATCTGTCGTATAGATTATTGACTAAGATCCCTGCAGGCTCTTGACAATAGTTTTTCTACAAACTGCTAACTAGTTTGGCTTTGTTTCTACTAGCTCCATATAAACATTGACTAGTTTTATATACGATTAACCAGTTCTATTTTTAGTTAAGTTGACATCTCATATTGAACGTACTCACTTGACTTAAGTAATTGTTCTCAGTCCCCCTTACATTCTTCCTGAATAGTCAATTTATCAAGTTAAAATTCCCTGACTGTATGGCACTCACAAACATAATCTTTAAAAGTACACTTCCTTTCTAAATATTGAACTCACTGCCTCTTAACAAAAAGATAAATAATATGATTAGTAGAAATACCGAGCTCAGTCACTTAAAATGTCCCTAATAAAAATTGTAACAAAAATAAATAATAGTAAACTGATTATCATTTAAGTTGATAATGACACCATTGCTAATTTTGGTGAAAAAAAATACCAACAAATATTTTCTAGTACACTATTTAGTACATAATAGTCCATTCTAAAATGAATGGGAAAAATCGCTGTTCAATTGAAATCGCATGGGGGAAAGTGAAATAGCGCGTAACTAATTGAAATCCTCAGTAACTAAGTGGAAACTAAGTGAAATACCTCGGTAGCTAAGTGAAATAGTACGGATAAGTGCGCACGCGTGCAGCGTTAACCTTGGAAACGTACAGTTCAAGTAGTTTCTAGTTGGAGACAATGTCATTCTTTACCACAGAACCTCTACCCGTATTAGACGGAATGTTTTACAACAGATTAAGGAGGAGATGTACGTTGAAAACAAAGTTCCAGTGGAAGCTAATCCTGAAATAAGGAGATAGCGAGTGAACGATACAGTGTAGCTACAATTGCAAAATACTTTTTAAAAGCTGGCCTACTATTAGCGAGTGATAGCACGGGGAACCAGTGCTATTAGGGATCAATAGCACTCGTAAAGTAATTGTTCAAAATAACACTTGGCTTCGCCTCGTGCTATTTCAATCATGTTACTCATGCTATTAATCCCAAATAGCACGGTTACCCGTGCTATTACTCATACAAATACAACTAAATATTACCATACATGAACACAAACTTACCAAACTCCTTGGCCGTTTCAGACAAATATTTATTCTTAGAGTGTATTACAGAAGCTCCAGTCTCGTAGGTGTGGCCTGCAAACTCAGTAGTAGCCGCTCTTCCTCCAACTTTGCTGTCTTTCTTCATCCACACGTGGATGTCCAGCTTATCTCCGCCATTTTCTCTGAGGAATTTGGCAGCAAAACAACCTCCCATGCCAGCCCCTAGGATGGCCACTCTGACAGCAGGCAACTCCTCCACTGGGGGAGGGGCAGGAGGAAGAGGAGTCTGGAAGAACGAAGACAAGTAGCTACATAAACAATCACACACTAGTGAATCAAATGGCACAGTGATTGCAAACTTTCCCATACTTGCCGGGAAGTTCAACTCTATCTGTCTATCCCATCCCAGTGTATGGATATGCTGATTTCAGATTCTGTTTCTGTAGTCACTTTCTATTTCCTCCAAATAAATTGATAAGCCGGCACAATAATTATAAAAGTTATTTGGTACATGTCCTTAACTGTTTGGTACACAGGAAAATCAAATTTCATTGAATGGAAGTTCCCTAAATCAAGTGCGCACTGGACCAGATTCTATCTGGACCAGACTCTATATGAATAGAGAATACTATTTGTAACATGTAACTTGAATGATTGGATTACACTGTAAGTTCATTATAATGAATGTTGTATTGGTGCAACTGGCCAGAAATTAGATCTTTGCGTGCACATTAGGTGAAAATTTAAATCCTGTAATCTACAAGTAGGACTTCATTCAATGGGACAGCAGAAGATAGTACTAATAAGAAATACATGTACACATCAATTGTTCAATCTCAAGTGCAAAACCACATGAACTTAACAAAATTTACCACACAGGTGACGTAATCATTAAAATCACTCATTCCCCCCCCACCTCTGCGCCATATAACCATATATACGTAGGAAGGTGATGGAGTCCACTCTAATGAATGGAAAGTAGCCTGCCTGGAGTGTGCATGATATGAATACACTTAGAAGAGTGATTGCTACAGGTACAGGCATGCAACAAATATAATCGAAATGAACAAAACTGGAAAGTTCCTCCTCATCAGCTCACTCACACAATACACTCACCTCCACATCAATGACCGAATTCGCAGTTTGCTGCTAAATTTGTTTTTCCAATTCCGGTAGAGGTCGTTGCATTGAATCGAAAAAGGCGCGGTTTTGGGTAAATGGTCCCGCCCTACGACATTCACCATGGCAGCAGCAGTGTGCAATCAACAACTAGTAGAGAGCGGTGCGCAATGGACTCGGACGCGGCGAGTAGCTCGAGCTTTGCGTCTGGGTCTAATATGTCGGAGACTTACAGTTATACAGATACGAGTACAGGGAGTAATATCGGAAGCACTTTAACTTCTACTTCTAAGGTAAAATAGACTGGGGATGCTCGTATTTAGTGGAAATCTGTAGCTATGATAGCTACCTGTGCTGCAATTGGGAATACAATGGTGAAAGCACTTTACGTTAGAACCCTGAGGCTTGTTAAAGTCATTACAAAATAGTGATTAGGAGACTCCTTGTCGAAGTATTCATGTGTAACTATTTTCTCAAGGATGGTTTGTTATTATGTATGTGTATAGACCTCCAATAATTCTGAAGTTCATCAATTTTCAGAGCCTCCTAATCTCACCATCAGTAATGATGACAGCCGAAGCAATAGCTGCAGCCAAGTGTATGCTAATTTTAGTGGCAATGATGAAGACTCGATAAACTCTCCAAGTCCTCAAGTATCTTTAAGCACTACTCCAATGACCAGTGATGCTAGTGAAGAGGAGGAAGAGGGAGAAGAAGATTCAGAAGAATATGATGGTGTATCCAGCTGTAGTGAAGACCAATCTATCTTTTCAGATTCCATTTCGGAACATTCTATAGGGCGCTCTAAACTTGACCTTGCTTTACCTGCTGATACATTATACAGTGATGTGAATGTGTTTTTAACTGAAGGGAAAATGCAACAAACGGTTGAAATGATGAAAAGGAAACAAGGCAGGAAAAGTGAACCAGCTATTATGAAGTGCAGTAGAGATGACAATATTGATGCTGTCAAGAAATTAGTGTCGTCACAGGGCCAGGATGTGAATGAAACAGATGCAAATGATCGCACAGCTCTGCATGAAGCTGCCAGTTTGGGTCGTGTTAAAGTAGCCAAGCTTCTAATAGATCTGGGAGCAAATGTAGATTCTTGTTCTGCAGCCGGGAAGGCACCGCTGCATGAGGCATGTATAAATGGAAGGTATGAGGTCTTGCAGCTATTGATAACAGAAGTACTAGACTTAGACATGGTGGACTCCAGTGGACTATCTGCAGCACATTACTGTGCTTTAAATGGAGAGGAAAAATGCTTGTCACTGCTGTGTGCTCAGGTAAGGGAATTGTTCATTCGTGGTGGTATTTGTTATGCCAATTCTTATTTGTGTGACTGTTCTTTTCCACTCTGTACCCTCTATCAAATTCGTGCATGCTTTAGGAATATTAGCTATATGTAGGCTTTTGTCCCGAGTTGTTGCTTTTTTTCTTATGTGTACTATTTTACAGTATGTGCTCTTTTCTGCTGTAATTAGGTATAGCTATATCCCTAGCTAACTGAGCGTTTTACAAGTGTACTATGGTAAGTTATCTTTGTCAAAATGAAGCCGGATGGATAATTGAAGGAAACTTTTTTTCTAGTCAAGCTTTCTCACAAGATTTGAAAGGATCATGCAAGGTCTTTCGGCAAGAATTCATAAGCTCTTGCTAAGATTTCAAGATTTTCCAAAGACCATGCAAGATGGTAATAGAATTTGTGAAAATTGTTCTCGGGAGAACTTACAGGATCTTGATAGTAGCAAAAATTTCGGTAGGGAATATATAAAATTATAGCAATATAATTCTTTTAGCCAGGAATGACATGCTCTACTGTTGCAAATCTATCATCTTTCTTTGTGTCTATCCGCTATACCTAATTATATTTAGGGATGTGACATTTGTCTTGAGGACAAACAAGGCAGGACTGGTGTCCACTTGGCCTGTGTAAGAGGCTATGCTAACATCATTGACTGCCTCACTCAGAGAGGGATGGAGCTGGATGCTGTCGACTACACAGGGAAGACCCCTGCTCATTATGCAGCCAGACATGGAAGCCTGGAGTGTTTAGAAGTGCTAGCTACTAACAATGTGGATCTGAATGCTGGTAGGAATCCATATAAATTGGTAGTGGGTTGAATTATTCACCTTAACTAGTGAGGTGTCAGATTGTGATGTAAGAAGCAGGAATGTTGTAATTATTTGGTCAGAAGTCTACATTATTGAGTTCAATCAATTTATATACAACCAAAGGGTGGTTTAGTCTGCTTCATTTTTAATACATTATCATGTTCATTTAGTCATCTACATAAGTAAGGAGCATTGAGATGATTGTAAATTCTACAGCTGCATTAAATTGTGATTGAGCTTAGCTGAGCTATTATGTTTTATGTTGTTTGTTGTCTTGCCTGTTTTTCTTCATAAATAATATACAAACGAAACTTTTTAGGTATGTCTTACCAATTTAGGTGATAATGAAGGCTCCCAGCCCATCCATGAAGCTGCAGCCAACAATCAACTGAAGTGTGTGCAGTTCTTACTGAAGAAAGGAGCCAAGAGGTCAGCTGTAGATAAGAAAGGCCAGACACCAGTTCACAAGGCAAGGAGAACTATATTATAATATGTGTGCAGCATCAATATTCATAGCTTCTTATTTCTACTATAGGCAGCACATCACGGAGCCCTGAAGTGCCTCCATTGGCTTTTGGATAAAGACAAGACACCTGATAGAATGGACAGTGAGTCATTGGTATTGAATACTATTAGCTGCAATCGGCAAATGAGTGTAGTTTAACATAATACTCTAATGTCCCTTGTGGTTAGGTAACACTGAAATATTAATGATGTGCTTTAAATTCAGTTCATGATAGCAATGTAAGACCGCGCCCATTTTTTCTATGCCCTGTACATATGAAAGAGCAGTAATCCTGTCATACGTTATCCATCTAATGAAATAAAATTAGTGGTGTGCTGTGTGTCATTAGTAAAGGACAAATACACTTTGACTTCAGACGATGGACTCATTTTGGCAAAGTCAGAGTGAAGACAAATCCATTTGTTTATTTGTGGCTCTTAGAAAATTATTTTCTGAACTATTAGCATGTTCAATTTGTTATGAATATGAATCTTCTATAACTAATGCACTTGCCTTTGATGACCCATTAGTTGAAGTGTAACTATTTGCCATTTAACAGCATGCACTTAGAGTATACACAGTATTGAGTAGCTACAGCAAGTACACATGAGTATTATGGTACCTATACAGACGTTATACACAAGTGGGTACTCCTTCAATGCCATGTATAACATACACATATTTTGCATGAAGAACCTGTTTAAAGTTGACCTAAGTATTGGCATATTTGTAGGCCACTGTGATATATGACATAAGATGGTGGGAAAAAAAGAAAGAAAAAAAAGGAAGAACAAAAGAAGAAAAAAAAGAAAGAAAAAAAAAAGAAAAGACTGCCCAAACATTTTACATTGGCTAGCTATCATGTTGCTGCTTGTGTAAACTTCGAAAGTGGTACATACATCAAGTGCAAAAAAAAATTATAGTGCAATTTGTCTCATATTTTTTTCTAAAAACTATACCTGTAATAACTAATACCTTATACTCCAATATTTAAAGTTTATTTCAAAATAGTAAAAGGCATATGCAGCTTACGAACTCAGTGGTGACTCTGAGAACAGTATAAAACACTAACTATAATATAAGACACAACAAAACTGCCAACAACCTGTAGTAACTGTGGTAGGAGGTAACCAGAAATTACTAAATGGTGGTTTTAATCAATGTGTTGACTGGTGCAAGTTTTAATTAAGTTATTTACATACATCTTGTAAACTTCAATACTCTCACTCAGCTAAGCAGTTATTCACAACTCTCTAGGCATACACGTGAAATAACTTTGCTACCAACATACATGTTTAGTACGTATATAGCATGTAAATTAGGTTATTGCTAATTGCAAAGTCATTAGATGATGCTCAGCATAGTAACTCTATATGGGCAACCTCATCAACCCTAATGGGCATGCTCATTGCATAAAATAATTTTATCTAGAACAAGTCCATGGATGGTTCCATAGCATAGCATAAGGACAGTCCAATCCATGGACCTTCATACCAGCTTATATATTCATTGTGCAATCTTAAAGCTATAATCCATTTATTCTACATTACGTCACGTGCATCTATCACTAATTGTTGTGTTTACCATCACGTGACATTGTTGGTCCAGAGCTTGGCTGGAGTGGTCTCCATCATGCAGCTTCCTGTGGCAGAGCCAAGTGTTTCCACTGTCTGTTACAACACGGAGCTGACAAAAGTGTGCGCAGTGTGTCTGGGGACACACCCATGGATGTGGCCAGACTGAACGGCAGGCCAGTGGCAATCAGTAAAGCAGGTAAAAATAATGCAAAGCTAAGCTTTGTTTATGATTTTCACTTCAGCTTAACTGGCTTACATGATCATATTCAGTACATCTAGATATAATTAAGTTCTGATATTATTAAAATTATATTCAATTCTTCCTACTTCCCCCCCCCCCTCCCCCGCCCGCCCGCCAATGACTGTATTTGGCTGCAATTAGTGGAGTTGTGTGTGTGTGTGCATGTGTTGTAGTTGAGAATCAAGTCCTATGCGAGCAATGTGAGGAGAGAAGACTGAAGCTGTTGAAGGAAGAGGGAAGAGCCAAACCTTCTTTTGTGCTGGCCAAAATGCAAGAGAATAAGAAAACGTTGTTTGTGCACAAGCCATCGACGTAAGTGTGAATAACTCAAGAGTATTGCATTGAATAAGAGTAGATTAAAAATCTGACAATCTAACATAATCACCACATCTTGAAACTCACGTAACGTGTAATAAAATTACATGTGTGAACACACAAAATAAAAATTGAACGTCATGACAGTTGGTACATATTTCAAAATAAGTTTGTTAACCTTTGAACAATAGAAGGCTTTTTTCCAATAATAGTTTACTTCTGATTCAATCAGAAGTATTTGGTAAACCAGTTCAACATTTGGGCATTAAATGTTTTATAGGCGTGTGCATCAAACTATACTATAATGTCAGAATATTTCTAATGTCATGAGCACTCAATTGTTACTTGGTGCATTCAATCACATGTATAAATGCAGCTTTATTACCTGAAATTCACGAAATACTGCATGAGCAGATAACCGTACATAATATGGAACCACACCCAATATTTTTTGTTTACAGCGCATGTATCTATGTATGTAATTACTCTGTGTGCACTCATTTTATAGAAATTCTTCCAGGAGCATCAGCAGTTATAGCGGTCCCAAGAGATCCACTTCTCGATCTAGTAAGACGCCCTCAACTAGTCTGGAACCTCCACAGATGCAAAGAATGCTTGCAACAAAATACTACGGGAAACATTGAAATTACTAAAACTGGTCCACAAAAGGATGCGTTTTTTTTAACCAGTATAGCAGGCAAAATAATCAGTGAAAAAAGACAATTCAGAAAACAACAATGCATTCAATCGCTCAATTACATTCACTGTTTTTTTTTGTTTTGTTTTTAAAATAATGATTGGCCATACCATAACACACAAACATGTACTAAATTGTGTAAAAACAAATAAATGCTAAAGGTACATGAATAGAATAACAAAATGTGTTCAAACTTAAAATTGAAGGGAAAAAATTCTAATTCCAATTTAGCAGACATGCTAGAAGTTTTGCCATTAACATTAAAAAAAAAAAATACAAAAATTCAAAGCAAAAGTATTCCTACAGGTCACACTTTTACTTGACCTGCTTGCCACGGGCCATGAGGCATGCGAAGATGGTCATGCACATTTTCTGGTTGACCTCGACAAGATCATCAGGGAGGGCATACACACGGGCACCAATCTTACGACACATGGAGATGGCGTACTTAGCATTGGCCTTCAGAGACTGCAAGAATGATACAATATATGCATTATATGAGATCAGATAGCAATGTCAAACAGTTGTCTATCAATAGACCTCCAATATTCACTGGGTAGAATCATACACAGAGACAAATATGGTGACAGTTGTAAAGCCTGATATGTGCCCGCCATAACATTAAATCAGCTTACAGCATAAAAAACAACAACACCCAAACACACACACACACCTCTTCATCAGAGCCAGCCTCAAACAGCTCATAGTTGACAGAGCTAGGCTTAATGGAGTCCACCAAGTCCAACACTGGCTTGCTGGTAGCAATAGAAGGGTCCTACAGCCACACCACCACAAAATGCAGTTACCTTTGTAACAACTTATAATCCAAAATCACAAACCTTGAATCCTGAGATAGAGGAATCTTTGCCACCCTCAGAAAGTGTCTCATTCACCCAGGCCACAATCGCGGCATCAGAAATGGGCTTGTCATCCTTAGCCAGCTTTTGAAGGACAGAGAGTGTGTAAGCACGCATCAACTGCCAAACAACAGCTAAAGAAGAAAAAATTATTAGATAAGTATAAATTATGGAAGTACTTTTTTACACTACGTACATAGTAATTATACCCTTAGTGCAGCAATTGCTTAATGACATACTTTTTTTTTTTTAAATTCTATGCGCACCTAGTGTAAGTGTCTTGTTTCCTTCTCTGATATCAGTGCCAGCAATGCCAACCACAGAGAACTTCATCTTCTGAGCCAAGTCAACACAATAGTTGCAGTTCTCCAATCGCTTCATGTTGCCACCAATCTTCTTGAAGGGCCTTTGGTTGACCTTATCCCAGTTCACAATCCCTGGCTTTACCTTGTCAAACAGCTGTCACACACAGACACACACACACACACACGTGTGCTCATGATAGCATCTCCACACAAGTGTAAGCATGCATCAGTACCTGTAACAAGACGAGACCATCATTCAAGTCTTGGTAGAGGTTGTTAACAAAAGGATTGACTCCCAAAGAATTCATCCAGTTTCTAAATGCTGCACATCAACAAAAAAATAAAAAGAAGTGATATTTAGGCTACCTCAAGTTGAAACAAACAAACAAAAAAAATAGACAAAAAACAAAAAACAACAACAAAAAACAAACAAAAAAAAAACAAAACAAAAAACCTCACATGACAATATTATCTAAACTCACTTTTTTCCTCCCTGGTCTCATTGAAGTCCCCAATATCAAAGTCTGCCAAACTATCATCGACAGGTTTGAGGGCTGGGTATGTGTTGAACAGGTTAGCTACGTAAGCAAGATTCAGACGCTGATTGCCCTTGACTACATCCTTTGGACGAATGAACTTGCGGCAGCCAATCTTGCTGGCTTGCTTGAGCATACAGTCAGCTCTGGTCTCTGGGTCATGCTACAAACAAGATACAATTAGGACTTGCGTTTACTGAAGATTACTGACAGTTTACTAACGGAAAGAAGTTACTCCACATACAAAACAACTTTGCTACTTTTAAAACACAATCACACCATTCTCGCGCCCACCATGACATCATAACCACACCCACTGACCTCCTGCATGGGGCTCATGTCCACTCCTGATTCCTCAGGAGCAATCTGGTTGAGTAGGACAGTGTATGCCTCGGAATCCTTGATGTCGCCAGAGAAGTTGTTCACCCTCCTCGAGCTGCCGGCATTTTCCAGATGGTAGTTGAACCAGCGCAGCAAGATCTCCTCAGGGGACAAGGCAAGCAAATCTGCCATTGTTTCACCTGGAGAAAAATCACACACACACACACACACATATAAGTACATGCACACACACACACACACAACCAGCTGACTAAAATATTTCATAAATATTGCTTGCTTATGATAGATTGTTATACTTTTATCATTCTCATCATCGTCATCGCTTTTATAGCTATGTACCTCTTTCTATACATTGAGTATACAAACCCTTATGAAAGAGTCGCAAAGAGTGACGACAACCTGACTAGCCTTAAACGCTTGCTCACTGCTTAAGCTATATCAGCATGCAGTTCAGGTTTCCTCATACATACATACATACATACATGTACATGCACGGAACCTTTCTTTACATTCCAATACTAAGTCTTGCTCCTCTAATTCCACAACTTCCCCCTGTTATGTACTTTCCCTCACCCCAAACCTAGTGATATGAGACATACATATGTACATACATACGTACCATCCTTCAGCAGTGCTCCCAAGTTAGGGCAGTTCTGGAGAGAGATCTTGGCAAATAGACCAATCTAAAACAACACACCAGGCAACACATGAAAATAAGGAAATCTGCATAACTGGGAATGCTGGCACAGAACCCGATAACATGGCAACCACAGAAGATGACCCACACAAAAGAACACAAGCAAACAGACACCATTTGCAGGTCAGTACGAACACTTTCACTGTTGGTCCGCCACACATTGCCTTATATGTACAACACTTTCAAAGGGAAGCAGAGAGGAAGAAAGGGAGAATAAGAGTGGTGGGGATATTGTTAGTCCTTCAAAGGAAGCTTAGCTGTTGTGCATTTGAAGTTCCAGGTTGACTGAAATCTTAAAACAAACAAAAGGTCAAATTTACAAAATATTGCATTCGATGTCGTGAGTGATGCAAGCACAATGAGGAAACAGATCATGCATGTACTTGCATGTGCTGGACATGCTCAGAAGCTCTCTATGAAGTGGTGAACTCGAGAAAAAAAATCAGTGAAAGTAAGAGTTTCGCACTTCTCTGAGCAAGCTGAGCTAAATTGCGACAAAAGAAAATGCATTAAGCCGAGAATGGAACGAAATAAGGTCACATTGACTACTTGACATGTGAAAACATCAACACTTACATGTGAAAACCCCCCCAACAAACTTGGCCCCAGTGTGTGTGACAATGCGCGAGAAATGTGGTTTCATCTATTTATTCCCACACACATTTACCTTTTTATGGAATTTTTTAAACAACACTTTCCCACCAGTTCTAAAGTTTTGTTAATAAAGATTCTGGACCATTTCAGTGGGAATGTTCACCCAGCTCTTCCAGTTGTGTAGCTAGTTTTTACAGCACCAACTCGACTGGAACAAAGTATAGTCACTCCAAAAAGTAACTAATACAATAGTAGAACCACAAATAAATTGGATTTTTTTGGTGTATATCACGCCTCTCGTTAATTTAGTTTATGGGATGGAAAATTTCAGCATTTAGATCATCTTTCTCTTTGCCTTAAAGATGTTCCAACACTCACTTTAATGATCTGCCAGAGTAGACCCAAAATGAGATGGGACGCGCCCTCCATGATATCGGTGGCTCCAATGTTGATGATGTTGCAGCCAATGGAGCTGGCGGAGTTGAGGGCCAGGGTCTGGTTCTCCTGGATGGTGAACACGTTCAACTTGCCCTTGTTAATGGCTCGCTCATCAACCGTATTGGCCACCGAAGTGTTGACGAGTTTGCTGGGGGGAAATACAGCGGCAATACATTGAAAGCAGACTCCCATTAGCAATACTTATAAACAAAAGAGCACCTATATATAACCTTATAAAAATACATTATTTTAAACACGGAGAACATTAAATAGGTTTACAATACATTTTTTTTCATATCTGAACAATCTAAGGTGTTCATAGATTAAGGATTTATGTATATCTCATGACACATTCAAAGAATGCTCAGTAATTACTGATAGAGTATTTGCTAACCAATACAGGACAACACAAAGTCTTACAAATTGTCCAAGTATCCTCCCTACACAGCTAGTGAAGGAGTGCCCAAAATCAGTCACAGGAGATTCTCACTCCTATTCCCTTTAGCTATTACTGCTGGGTCAAGGACACACCACCCTAATACACCCACACACTTACTTTACACACACACACACTCGCACACTTTACACACTACACTCATTACACAAACATTACACACACACACTATACACACATGTGCACACACACACACTACATACACATGTGCACACTACACATACTCATTACACAAACATTACACACTATACACACACACACACAGTATTGACTGCAGCACTCACCACAATACAAGACCATTGTAGCAAGCACTGAAGAGGGCACCTCCATCCTCCTCAATGGGCAAGATATCCTTGACATCTGGGTCATTCTCCAGTTGGAAGTTGATCCAGTCGACGAAGGCAAGCTTCTCCTCCTCAGAGAAAGAGTGGGTTGTGCCCTCAGCCGAACCCTCAGAACGCCCACCAGTCTTGACGAGTTTCTTGGCCTTGTCAGCTTGCTCTGCCAGACCAAACTTGACCTTTCCATGCTTCACCTTAATGTACATCTAAACACGTTTGCAACACATAACAAAAACAACAAATAAAATAAAAATTAAAATAAGTACATACTAAAATTAACAAAAACAAACAACAACAACAAAAATAACAACAAAACCTTTACTAAAATAAGATTATAGTCTGGAACTCTAGATAAGCTTGGCAAGGGTTTCCATTCACAAAACTTTGTTAGGGTACCAGTGCCAATGAGACTCAATAGCCAAACTTGCCTCTATACTGCATGCACACTGACCACTGTAGCTTAAACTACAGTAAACAGCCTCCAGCGAGCCTGGAGCCACATGGTTATGATGCAACTGGACAGGACCGCAGGGGCTAACTAAACTGTGCTATTCCAAACTTCCTTGCATACATAAACTTTCACTGTACCAAGGATCCTTTCAGGGGAGATACAATGTATAATATACATACATACACACACACACATACACACACACACACACACACACACACACACGGAAGGGGTGCTTTTGCCCCCACAATATAGCCTTCACCCCCCTAGAAATCCTTTGGTACTACTTTTGGTGCAACATGATATTAGCACTGTTTCTAAGCATTGCAAAGGTCTTCCTCCTATCCATATAGATTCTGTACTTTACTCTCATTGCCCCTCCTAAAACTAACGAAGTTGATTTCACCCCTCCTAGATTCATTTTCTGCACACAGCCCTGTATAGATACGTATTACATTGCGAGATGGAAGGAAAGGATTATGCCAATGGAGAGCAGACCTTTCTTATTCCTACTACCTCACTCTCTTCTCTCTAAACACAAACCACACCCAGACATCGCACCACAAGGTACAATAACTATCCCTAATGGTAGCGTCAACATTTCCAGTGTCCAGTAAAGAGGAGATCCCATCACACATACTAGAGAGCTGCACTAGAACATTGTCTTCATCCCACAAAATTCCTCCACTTAATTGAACTAAACGATGCATGAACACAAGCAATTCCATGTTGGTTCTTCACACAAAATTAAAAAAAATTGAATTTTTTTCCTTCAACATATTAATAGGACAAAACAACAGATCTCTACATTACACTCGAGTCAATTAATGGCAACCCCCATAGCTCATACATAAGAATAGTTAGGTTTGCTATGATTTGCCATTCAAAGGATGACAATCAAATGTAATTCACACCTATTAGCATGCCATATATTGCTGGCAGCCATACAATGAATATCATTACACACCTTGCCACCTCTACATTCATATAAGGTCATCACGCTGCTTGTGACACACCCACTACCACTCTGTGTCGATCGCGGATTACCAAGAGAGAAACTACTACAGAGAAACTACAACACAATTATAGCAACTAGGATTCTGTTTCATTTCATCCAAGCACTGACCATCATTTTTGCCACAAGAATAAATAAATAAAATAGTTTATTTAGGCTTTCCTATTAAGACAAGGCTGAATGTCTTTACAATACGCTCTCTGTGAACTCACATCACTGTTGATGTATTCCCTCCACCTTCCTCCCAGCTTCCCAACCACCCCCATTGCAGCCACTGACAAAGATTTTATCTGACAACCATCCTTCACTTCACACTGTAAGGGAGTTCCTTCTTCATTACTATTAAGTCAAGTCTGATCTCTTGCCCAATATGCTTTGTGACCTCACACCACAGTTGCTGTATTCCACATATAATCACATACCCCCTCCCTTCCCCCCACCCAATGTTGTGCAACTCACGGCCTCAAACTCATCAATGTTGACCATCTTGTCTTCATTAATGTCCACTTCCTTCACCATGTCTCTGATCTGGTAGCCCTGCACATTCTCTCCCAACTGCTTCATGAGGTTGGCTATCTCAGTCACCGTGATCTGGCCGTTACCATCGGCATCAAACTACAAGCAGTTAATAAAATAAATATACATTCCAAAGAACACATTATTGGATAAGACTAGGCTGGGGAAATAATAATGTAAAAGGGCTATGAAATAAAATAGATTTTAATAGAAACCTCTTACATCTTGTAAACATAACATAAAACAAGAAAACAACAACAACAACAACAACAAACAAAACTAAATCATTTAAGTCAGATCCTCGAGTCTTACACACACACATACACTCACGCACATACACTTCAAATGACAATATCACAGCGAAAGAACAAGCTGTCCAACACCACCACTACTACTACTGCCATAAACGGAGACAGAACCTCAACTACCACAGGACATCACAAGCCATAAAGGACTCTCTCATTCAGTCCCGCTCCATCACACGTACACAGCTATCCAATTATCCCCGGACATCATCAATCGCAGCACACCGCAAACATGACAGGTGATAACAGACCAAGTAAGGACAATGAAGGGGAAAAAAAATTATCTGAATGACTCGGTATCATCAAGAGTGGTAAATGAATAATAGTGATGTGTGAGGAGATGCAAGGTGAAATTGAAACCAAAGGCACAGAGTTAGCAAACAACCAGTCCCCAAAATAATAACATGATAAGAAACCAACCATCTCCCAAAACAATGAAGGTGGCCCAAGATATCATTAAGCCTCAGCCTAATCAAATTCCAATTAATGCTCCGTCTCCAGCAAGAATATACATTTGAATGTGCAATTAAAAGCACAAGAGGTAAGTCTTCCGAAGTAACCAACAATACCTCATTTCCACCACCCTTTCACTGGCTATGTGGAGTTAACCCTATAATGTGGAGTTAACCTTATAATGTGGAGTCAACCCCATAAACCTTCCATTAGTAAAGGCACCTGTGGCCTGACACCTGCTCTTTCATAACCATATAAGGGAACACAACAGCCCAGACCACAAGAATCACAACGAATGCTGATCTACACAAACTGGAATGCTGATCTACACAAACTGGACGAATAGCAACAACAACAACACAATAAAGAAAATAAAGCTCCTCTATTTCCAAAGAACAGGTGGCAACCTGCTTACTGAAAGATGCTGCAAGTGTTGAGGCCACTGTGCTAAATATCTCACTTCCTAACATATAACTGACAGAAAACCACAAGTATGGGAGACACCTTTCACTTAGACTACATCTCATCACACGACAACCCTACAAAAAAATTGGAGGTTACCACTTGCTGAAGAGCAATGCATACGCAGTCTAGTTTCTTCCTAATAGGGTAGATATAAACCATGACAGCAAAAGAATATGATCGTTGTTGAATACATTCTTGGAAGTCAAAACACGTGGAGAGTTGGTAAATCCACTGGGGCCTATACCACTATCGTTAATACTTCTGTATAATATACACGAATAGTACAAACAAACACATGCACTACAAACACATGCACAAACCCCTCAATGAAGTGAACACGCAAACACATTTCATTCAAATACACCCAACACCATTATTTTCCTTAACAAAAAACTGTCCCAAATGACTTCCATAAGGAACAAACCTCAGGAACCTATCTCTTAAACCTACACACACACTTTCCCTTCATATACAACAGAGAAGACCCTAGCGTACGACAAAATTAATGTCAGCTCAAAGCATACCTATTCAATTTATACGGAATACAAAACTCCCTTTATGTTTTTAAAAGTTCCGCAGGTAATGCCCAGGTAAGATCCTTAGCAACTATCACACAAACATATAATTACCATCAGCACTTGTGAGATCGAATGGCCTCCACATTAGACTGGCTTCAAACATCCTTGCCGTGTCACAAATAAAAGAAAGACAAAGAGCCCAATCAGAGAAGGATCGTATTCACACTCCTGTCTGAGACATGATTATACCACCAGTAATTACTATAATGCTAAATTCACATCCACCACATTGTCTTGTGCTATGACTAGAGTAGTATAAAAATATGCCATTGTTCTTGTTACTAAACACCAACCAGCAACAATAGTACATTACACATGAAGACTGTCACACTCACACACACACACACACACATACACATTCAACAACATACACGCAACAGCGCAAACATGGAATTAGGTCATGATGTAAATGCTTCACTCCAAAAGTGGCCTTATATGGTAATGAATGAGTATTGCACACAGGATTCAGAAAGGAAGAAACTTGGCAAATGACACTGAGCAAGAAAGGAATACATGGAGACACACCCTAACTGGTAGCACACTAGTTGAACATCCTAAATGAGCTCTTTGATCTTTGCCATGCAGGCAAGACTAATTTCTTAAGTAGATACTTCATTACAGTACAAGGAGAAATTTGTATTTATTTACATAACAAACGAGGTCATCATAGTTCAACCCTGGAAAATGTCAAAGAAATTAATGGAAGACAATGTCAGAGCTTGTACTTATTATCAATCCAAACTAGCTAACATAAGGCTTTAGTTCTCTCCAAGGGTCTACAGAAAAAGAACATCAAGGTAACCAATTCAAAGTACTAGTAGCAAGGTTCTTCACCTGAGGAAACACAGCCGCCCATGACAGCAGCTGCAAATCAGCTGAGGTAAGGTATTCCACTCCTCAAGTCTGTATACTAAAGTGTTTATTCTTTGGTATATTATAATATAACAAAACCCCTTTAGCTGCAAACAACTGAGTGGTGATATTTCTCTCAAGTGAGTATATCTGATAGAACCCTATAGCTGCAAACCTGCTGAGGTAAGGCTTTTCTAGGTATTTCAGACAAGACCCTTGTAGTAGCTACTTACACAGATGTACCTAACAACTACACAATTAGTAATTCAGTTATGATCGCATCTACGTAGATGAAATGGCATAATCCAGCAAACCCTTATCTCAGGGTAGAGCCTCTGCCCTGCCAATTAGTAACCAATGCTACCAGTTAAGGCTGCTAAAGTTACCTTCTTGAAGACTTCTACCATCTCCGCACGTTCATCGGCAGTCAAAGACATCTTGGCGGTAGGTGAGGAGCGTTGGTCGAGCTAGGGGCACGAACTACGTCACAGCAAAACGAGAAGAGAGAGGTTAGAATCAGCGGAGTAAATCTTTAGCCGAGACCTTTACCTTTTTATGGGTAGAAACGGTATCCGGTACAACAGCGCATGCTCAGAGTAAACGAGGGCGTGCCCTTTGCTGCAAATATAATGTGGGAGGATCTGAGCCTCTTTAGTTAGTGTCCTGTGCAGCACCCCGAGATATCGCGAGTACTTCAGCATGCCCTTCAAACGAAATAAGTAAGACACCTAATCGAAAAGTCAGTAGCGGGATAGTTCACTTGCTTGAATTTATTGCAGGGATGAATTTGCTGGAGGTATACCCGAATGGATGAGGGAGCCCGAGCCACAAAGTGAGTTTAGAGTGTACTGTAAATTTGTATCCTTACGAATAATTTTTACCCTCCCTTTCTTCCCATCCTTTTCACCTGATTCTTGGAACTCTGATTCTTCTGTGAATGAACTTACGTTTAAGTAATGGTAAGTGAATTGATTCAATTAATGCTTGGATTATTTAATGGGTATAGGTAGAGGTGAGAACTCAACTACTCCAGCTGTAGTTGTGCTTGCTATAGTCTTTCAGTAGCAGAAAACATTGCAGATATATTTTAATCAAATGTCAATCTAAAGATGTGATATTTAAGTTTATTATTATTATAGTTTTCTCAAATAACTATAGCCAGTTATGAGAATTTTGGTAAACTCTTAGCTACTCACTTATTAAATATTTGGTGTTGTTATTGATATTACTATTATTTGTGCACTTTCACAGCCAGTAGGAAGCAACCCAGACCTATTGTCATCTTATTCCAACTTTTCTGGATTGAGGTGAGAATGTAATAATAGCAGTTTTTCTCAGTTTTAGAAACAAATGTATGTTTAATTAAAACCTAACCCGACTTTTGGATTTCTTGCCAAAGTCTTCCTCAGGGGGTCGAAGAGGTCAAAGTAAAATTGTTGAGAATGAAATAAATTTAATTTGTATGTTAAAAATCACTTCTACTAAGCTACAAATAGCATCCAATACTCCAAGTCTCAATTAATTTGGTAGTAACCGAAGCATAAGTGCCACGCCCTTAACTCTAAATCATCAATATTGGCGATTTCATCAATATAATAGAAATAACACTGATGTCACCCAAGAGACAATTTTCAAGCTGACACACTGTTTGTCCACGATATGGCCTACATTCATTACCTTGTTGACCCACAGAATAGTATTCATGGCTGTGTTGAGCACATTCATTTGTGTCATTCTCAGCAATTTATATGGTGGCTCTGTATGTGCATGCCACACCAAGCACACATGTTTTTCAGGTGAATATGAGCATGCCCATGGTGATCAAAATATTGACATTTTGAATTCTCTCTTCTCTCTCGAAGCTGAAAGAAATTAAGTGTCTATATAGTTATGTCATGTGATAATTATTATGAGAATATATTTTTACTCTACTTTTTGATATTACAGCCAACAGCCATCTTTTTCTTCACAAATTCCAAGCCTAGCTGGAAAAATGCCAATTCAAAAGAAGGTTAGTTTCTACATTGAGAGATTATGTACTGTGATGACATTGTCAAAGTAAGTTTTTATAATACATCAGAGATAACCCTGATTAATTCCGTGGTTACCTTTCTAGGTTCAAGTTTAGACACTTAAGGAAGCAGCATAGGTATTTACCAAGCTGTAATAATGTTGGCCTACTGATACCTGATAGGTATTTATATGCCAAATGTAATTGTCTGAGTATTGATTTAGTAATATAGCCAGCTAGTGTATAGTAGTGCTGAGAGGTCCTTGATTTTCCTGGTATCTTCTCCCACATAATTATGTCTGCTATTTTCTCGACACTAAATGTGATTTAAAAAATTCATTCAGTAATTTTTTTTCAAGTTTGCAAATTTCACATGCGTGGCCAAAATATGTTTCGTCTTTGTATTTCATTTTATCATTCAAATATTTTCCAGGTGGCCTTTGAAGGTCCAGCACAATGGCCGGAGAAGGGAGTGCCTATGGGAGTAAAAAGAAACAAGAAGGAAAAAGATAAGAAAAATAAAAAGAAAGACAGTAAGAGAATTTAAAATCATTATCCTTGTGGCCATTAGCGATTGTTGCTTACCCCCAGAAAACAAAGACGTCAAAATCTCTGGTCCAGTCGGGAATGTTCACCATATCGGAATGCCTGGTACAGGAGTTATGCCAGAATCAAATTACATGGAGGCAAGTTAAAGACTCGCTGAACTACACTGTGTGAATGCAGATGGTACACATTATTGCTGTGGTTGTCTCTATCCATGTATGAACTTATAAGTAAAGAGAAAATGCATCTCTGGAATGAAGTATTTCACAAGTTAGAAAAGAGAGTGTTCACTCATTTCACTTATCTAGTAGCAGGTCATTGCACTAAATAAAAACAACAACAAAAAAACAGCAACCCTAGCCCTAACCCTAGCCTAGTCCTAGCCTATCCCTAACTCTTTGTATTAGTTAAGAATAATTGTAAACTGACTGAATTAATGATTTTAACAGTATCTTCATTGCAATCCACAAATAATTAAACTAACAAATCCCAAGTACTATTGGCTGTTTATTTGCTTTTTGTGCAACTGCAGGCCCAGACATCTAACCATCCACTCGGCCCTGGTGGAGCCAATTGGATTTTAGGAAAGCCTCAATCAGATCTCATACAACAAGCTCCTCCTGCCAGTTCACCTTTTCCCTCTCTGCCACCTCCTCCCTCCCATCCTCCCCCATCCATACCACCACCTTCACAGCCCATGCTGCCACAATCTCCGCCTCCATCCTTGCCAGCGCAATTTCCAGCGGCACAGCCCAATTACAGCCCCGTTATGTCTCAGCCGGTGTACCAGGGCTCTCAGAATCAGCAGTATGCCATGCCAAACTTGGCTGAAGCACCGCTGGACAACATCAGTGTCACATCTGGATCTAGTGTGAGTGGGCCCTAGAAGTATGGATGCTGGAATTTGCATGAATCAGCAATTGTAATTGTAGGAAACAGATTTCTAGTAAGAAAAAATAAATGGTACATATCATAGGAAAAGTTGTGATATTCCGGAAAAATACAAGCATGAAGAGTGATACGTCTAGACTTTGAAAGGAGGAAACGACAAATGGTCCCTTAATTCTCATTGTAATTTGATGTCAGTGGGTAGATAAATTCTTGATTGCTTGGCTCTCTGAAGGTGTGTGTACATAATTATGATGAGTAAGAGTTCAGTTGGTCAAACTTTTGAGTTAAAATTGAAGCCTAAGGAATGTAGCTTCAATAAGCAACAACAAAATGTTTTAATAATATAGTAAATTCATTTGTGTACTGATGTGGTGTATAATAGAGAACACAGTACCAGGACAACAGAAGTCTTACAGGAGCAGGATCCAATGGGAATGCGTTAAATGTGAGGAGTGGAAGAAACAACACAGAAGCAGAAATTAAGAGAACAATGAAGGCCTCAAAAATACAGCGAGATGTGGTAAGTGCTACAAAATAATTATAGCTTGTCAGATCTTGAACACCTGGGTATTTTATTGTAATTGAGTTTTCTAATAATAATAACTTGATGTGCAGGATATTTTGAACCATGTTCTTCAAGATCTTGAAGACTTTATGAAGGAATTGAGAGACAAATCTGCAGCATGGGCTGAACTGGAGAAGTTGTCCAAGAAATCAAGAAGAAAGAAGCATGATGGTACATATAGCCTTCAGTAACTTCCATTACACAATTAATTTAATGGGTTTTTTCCTTTTATTTAGCAAATGTTGAAGAACTGAAAAGGCGTGCAGAGCCACCGAGTGAGGAACAATTTATTGTTACATTTCAAAAGTGCAAATACGGCATAAATCTCATCGCCAAATTGGGTCACCACCTCAGTTCTCCGTCACCACAGAAACTGCTGAAGGGCATACTGGTGTTTATAAGAGACATGGTGAACCTCAATAAAGGGTATGTAGCTATTAAGATGAGAATTTAGCTTAAAAAAAAAAAGAATAAAAATTTTTTTTGGTCTATCAGAGTTGAAAATATTGCTAGCTAACTTTTTTCTATTACAACCTAAATATAATTTGAATTCAACATATCAACATCTTGCTAAAGTCTTCTTCTGGTGTTGCATTATCTATAAAGCTGCTAAAAGATATACTGCTATTATTGCCAAGATGGACTGAATCACTGATAGAACAAATTAAAGTAGTTAAATGACACTTGAGAGTAGTAAGCAAAATTCACAATAGCTGTGAGTTGCTGTATATTAGCAATGGCAGATAATCAGAAACTAGCTAAATGGTGTGGTAGCATAGGTTAGTTTATTTTCATTATTGTAGGCGTAGTTTATTATTACAAATTTGTCGGACTACTTTACTGTTCACTGAAAATAAGACCATCATACTTTTTTTACATACACTTAAGCTGAATAGGTACAGGAATTTTGTTTCTAAAAATGCATTTTTGGAGAAGAGTGTAATTTCATAATGTTTTTTTTTTTTGTTGTTGTTGTTGAAATGATTGTGCTTGTGTATTCTTACTGGTTAGCTAACAGCATTGAACAGCTGTGTAAGAGTTGGACAGCAAGTCTGCCTCAATTGCTACAATAGCAAAGTATTTTGCTCATAGCTACAGCCACTATAAATTATTTATCAATTTTAGTGATAATTCTGCCAAGAATGGTAATTGTGTTACAGTGAAGCATCTCCACAATGTCCACACTTGGGGCAAGTCTTTTGACCCTTGTAAAGAGTTTGGCATCTTTCAGAGATTAGTATTAGATCATTTTGTTCAATTTATGCTGGCTGTTGCTGAGAGTTGGGTTGTTTTTTTTTGGAGTCCTTTTGTAGACAGAAGTTCCACATGTAACTAAAACCAAAAGTTCTACTCTTGTGTTTATCACACACACACACACACACACACACATCTGCCATCATGAACACATGCTACAACCTCACACAACATATGTAGCGTACAATTTAGTGTGTGCCACTATGTGCCTGAACAATGTAATTCTAAGTATACTTAGTGAAGGCGGAGGCAGCAACTATTGACCAACCATTTGTTGAAAAGTTTGTTTTAAAAAATGATTGTCTAGTGCAGGCTAGAAAATATTCCAGGAAAATGTTGTATCTAAAATAGCTAATAATATGCATGTGTATTAATAATGATGACTGTGTGTGTTCATGAATAATTCATGAACTGTGCTGGATTGGTAAAGCATCATCAAAAGAGGTGGGTAAAATGTCAGCAAAGCAGATCAACAAAGCGTCATCAGTAATAATGATAATGGTGGTGTATGTGAATAAAGCTGAGCTTGGTTGGTAAAGAATTGTCAGAAACGAGCATACATGGCCAAGAAAAGTAAGTGAGAAAATAAGTGAACAGATGGAACTAAACCAAGTGTTAGAGGACAAAGGACAAGAATACCTAATTTGCAAGTATGTGTACATCAAGCGTCTCTGTGTGGTGGAGTACCTGCTAGTATAATTATTATATGTCAATTTGTCATCACCACGTTATTTTTTTTCAGAACTGAACTTGCTGCCAGTGTTCAAAGTCCTCTCTTCACAAAAGCAGCTTATGGCTTGATGAAGAGGAAACTGGAGCCCAAGGACCAGGAATTATGGGGCAGTCTGGGAGCAAATTGGCTTGTTACAGAGTGAGATGTCAATTTATTATGCTGCATATTATGCTAGTTTCCTTAACTTTGTATTCCTACACTACATTCCTTTACAATTATTGTTAACTAAGTAAAATATAATCAGAAATTATATTATATAAATAGTATAAACAAGAGGAGTTAGATTCCACTGAAACACTCTTGAGCCTAATAATATATACCGAATATTTGAAATGTTCTTTTATTTGAAATATTTTAATAGAGACCAGTGGCCTTCTCCTCCACCAGAGTATGACATTGTTTTCACCGATGGCTGCGTCCCAGCTACGCTCCACAATTCAAGTGACTGTCCTTCCAACTTCCCCACTTTAGACACTCTTCCAAGAGAGAGGAGGAATGAGGACTACTCTGAGGCCTATGATGGGGACAATGCAGAGAACAAGGGTACTGGAGGTCTCATGATCAGTCCTGCTGTCATGTACCTGATGGGAGCTGTGCCAAAGAATTCACAGAACACACCTCCAGTGCAGAGACAAAAAAATGTAAGTGATGATTACAACAACAACAACAACAACATAATAATAATAATAATAATGTGAATTAACCGGTAAATTACAGGTAGCTAGAATCTGAAGATTTAAATAAACATTATGCAAATTGAAATCTTAATTCTCATAGTGTAAGAATAAATTTCTTGTAGTGAATACAATATATTAAATAGTGCACATGCCTTATGTACACCTGAATTATAAAAGCTGGTGCTTTTTTTTTTTAAAATCAAAACAACACATTGCCATTCTAGGCTGAGCCCGCTCCTGGCCCTCTGGTGGCCACAAGATCTCAGCAGAGTCTCCTTTCTACAAGCAGTCAGGAAAATGAAATAAAAAAGGCCAAGGTTATATTTGACTACGAGGTCAGTGATATAGTTCGTATTTTATCTAATTTTATACAATTATTATGTGTATCCACCAAATAAAGTTCAAAGTAACAAACTTATCATAATTTAAATGATAATATGCTTTGTTGTCTTTAATACAGCAAATTTATTAGCAAAAAATGGTCAAAGTTTATGACCACTAGTAAATATCTTGATATTCATGTTGTCAAAAGCATTTTCTCACGAAGAGATTAGATTTTGATGACAACAGTTAGCGCAGTTTCTTGTTTATTGTTTGTGGTTTCTAATCATAGATTATAACAGTGGGCTGTTGATAGTGTTACAATATAATTATGAAAAGAGCATACATAAAATCAAACAACAATTATAATAATAATGCTATTAATTTGAGTACACTGTGCCATCTGTAGACCACTCTACCTGGAGAGCTAACTGTGAGACGAGGAGAGACTCTGGAAATACTAGAAGAACCAGCAGGTAACTTCTGGCTGGCCAAGAACAGAATGGGGGCATCAGGATATGTTCCTGTAAATACCATTGAAGTTATTTCCAGAAAGAAGTCCAGAGGTATGTGTTTTTTTAATTGTACAGTAACAGATGGAATAAACTCTAGACTGAGAAAAACATTAGTTAGATTAGTTGAAGTGATTATGTACAGGAATTGTAGTAATCGAGTGACATTTTGCCTCAAGGCTTAGTCCACTGCAATGATATTGATGCTAAAATAGGATATAACACATGATTTGATTTAGCTATTCATTTTAATCTTACAGTCTACATAACTCTTGCTTTTCCAGTTTCCTGTCATGAATAAAAATGCTTTAATGGGTATGGATGATTTAGGTGAGAGGTCAGCTGAGAACTCAAACATGATTAATTTCCATGGAAAGATTGTGCCACCTCCTCCAAAGAGCATCCCACCACCAATTCCCGGAATGATGGTAAAGTAATACTGTGTCAAATTATACCTGGCACATTAATTATTTCATAACGATACACTTTGCAAATTCTTCCTCTATAGTCTTACATACACTATTTAATCAATTACATCTAGTTGCATTACTTTCTGTATTTTACTTCTCCTCCCCCCCCCCCCCCCCCCCCCCCCCCCCCCCCCCCCCCCCCCCCCCCCCCCCCCCCCCCCCCCCCCCCCCCCCCCCCCCCCCCCCCCCCTCCCCCCTCCCCCTCCCCCCCCCACCCCCCCCCCCCCCCTCCCCCTCCACTCCTTCCTCT
>WLWI01000551.1_pt1 | contig 34225 bp, 13 predicted proteins | sample 6701501 | NCBI WGS metagenome assembly WLWI01 (sample SAMN12718690, study PRJNA515312) | sponge metagenome | isolation source: marine sponge | host: Mycale hentscheli | place: New Zealand: South Island, Marlborough, Capsize Point | collected 2014-11-01 | reverse complement strand
TTTCCGTATACTTAACGGCGTACTCCGCATACGCAATTAAATCGTACAGCCGCTTTTTAACGGCGACTAACGAAGTTTGCGTAGAGTTCTTTTTAGCTTTCACAGCGCTTCACAGCCTGTCTTGTCGGAATCCTTGGCTACTCTACTCCATGTAGTGGTAAACTTTCAGCCAGAGGTAAGCTGTAGATTACATGCACTATTCTCAAAGCTATGCCGTTTTTTTAGCTGCTTGTTTGAAACTCCGCCCATTCCCCGTTTATTGTACTTCGAGAACGAGAGAGAATAAAAAGAAGCTTGTCTTTCCACGGCACGCTTGGGGTCTTTTAAGTTGTTTCGGCATTTGAAATTTGGCATAGACTTAGAGTAAGGGTCACTAAGACTAATTCTGCAAAAAACAAAAATAGGAGAAAGAAAGAATTTTTCCTATGACTTACTTTTGGAGCCTATATCTCAATTTCAATTTTTAAGTGAAGTGCCCCCTTTTCCCATAGACTGTCACTGTTTAGATAATGTTTGTGTGCTAAATATTTGTTTTATCCACAGTTGCAGTTTCATTCAGTTATCCAATGTTAGTTGTGTGTATCATTTATTTTTGTGTGTAGTTTGAACTTGGAAGTACATGCTGAGACTTTTACGAGAAATAAAAAAAGAATACATTATTTGGTGGTACTTTTTAGGTGAAATTGTTTATAAACCCATAATACCAACTTTCTTATAGCTAATAATCATTAAAGCTATATATATATAAGTTTAAAATGCCTTCAGCAACATTTGAAAAGGAGTATAAATTATACAATGCATTCTTAGCATCATATTCATATAATTTTTGAGTAGTTATGAATTCATACTATAAGGGATGACCAATACTAAAAAAATGTAATGTATTTTAGGATATGAACAATATTTGTATAAAAGAAGTTATGTTGAACTAGCTATGTAGTACCTCACCATGCGATAAGTGAAGTAGTGCTTGACTTCTATCAGATAAACAGATAAATAAGTACAAAATGTTATATTTTCAGAAAAATAACAAATAAACAACACATACATGCTATAACATGTGCAAAATTTTGTACTTTGGACCCTCTGACATAAATTCACCTACACCCCTTCATAATTATAAATGAATATACAGTGTGAAACACTGATGAAATTTCTGTGATAATATATATTATATTATTTGTCACTTATTTCTATGTTTAGATACATCCAAATTGCCCAATGTGTAGGTGTGGTATTATTGATCACTAAAACTCTGAATGTAGCTGATTATACTAATAATTTTGTGTAAACAATTATATGTACTAGGACAAACAGCTAGCTAGATCATGTTAGTGTAACTATTATTGTAACTTCTATGTGGTCAAAACTGATGTGGGGTTTTATCTAGAAAATTTTGTGTGGGAGGACTGGGTGTGTGTGTGTGTGTGGGGTGGGTGGGTGGGAGTTGAGCAAGTTTACTACCATCTATAATAATTATATTAATTATTAAGTTACAATACCTAATTATATTTTCTATAAATTATTAATCCTCAGTGTGCATGCAAGAGAGGGTTATATTAGTCGTCTACATTGATACTTGATTAGAATAATTCAGTCATTCTCAGCAAGATTTCTGGAGGGTACGCTTACTGTTTATTGTATCCTATTTGCATGCAGCATGGACAGCCAGCATCCTGGAAGCTCTAAAACTATGTCTCTGTTAAACTTGTTGTTGTCAGGTGTCGTCCATATGTGTAGAGCTTCCTTGATCTTCAACTCACGATTCTTACTGGCTCTGTCTACACCTCTTACCTCTTCCTGGGGTGATGCTGCTGCCAAGCATGTTCAGCAATGGCTGAAACCTTCTCATCACCTCTCTTACAAGCGTTTTGTGTTCTTTTGCTCTCTGCTCAAGCCTTCTAGTTGTTTCACTTAATTTTACTAAAACTGCAGGTTTATGTGATCATAGTGTCTTACCCAACTTAAATGCTGTTTTGATGTCAAAGTTTCTACACACTCTCTGAATGTTCTCACTCAATCCTGCTATGTATGGAATAGTAAGAATCAAGCCTTTCTCTTGCTCAGTGTCTGTGTGATCTTTAGAAGGTAACTCTTTAGAGCCTGCCCTAATGGTTGCGTTGTCATAACCATTACTTTGAAGAAGTGTGTAGGTATTTCTCTTCTTCCTTCAAGTTATCACTCATATTAGTTACCCTCCTAGCTCTCTGATACAAGCATCTCACTATTCCTCTATTTACATGATTAGGATGATGAGACTTAAAGTGAAGGTATCTATCTGTGTGTGTAGATAGAAGGTCTTGCTGAGTTTAAATGGTCCAACAAATGTTTTCACTTCCTTTCTTAACTATGCAAAAGGTGTTATCTGCACATCTTTTCCATAACACAGGTTTAGCTGGAGCTGAGTTTAAAGCTTCTTCCTCAAAGAATTTGGCTAGCTAGTGTATAGTAATGCTGAGGGTTCATTAAGCACGTGATTATTTCGAAGAAAGATGCTGTAATTTTGGGTTCAGCTTAATGGCATACCACCTCAGGGTATGCAAATATTACGTGTATGGGGGGGGGGGGGGGGGGGGGGGGGGACGCCCCCCCCCCCCCCCCCCCCCCCCCCTTTCCCCCTTCTCCAGTTTATATATAGTACATTAGCTAATGTATGCATTCTCATCAGGCATGGTCATCAAAGTAGTATGAATTTAGAGTGGGGTGTGGTTTAGTGCACGCAGTGCCTAACCCTGAAAAATCTGTAAGAAACCTTCCTGTTTGATCACATCAAATGTTGTAGTGGTTCCCTATGCGTTCAGCAAACTTCTCCATTTGAGTCCTCATTGGTTCACTTTGTCATTATAAGTGCATGTATAACCTACTAATATTTGTGAACTTTTTTTTGTACTGTAGACTATTAATATTTCCCTTCTCATTGAGCGGTATGTGTGTGCGTGTGTTTGTGTGTGGTCATCAAGCCTGGACATGTAGTGTGTGTGTGTGCAAGCATTAGATTACATAGTACTACTGTATTTATGTGTTTATGTAGTATACATAGCTAGTAATATAGGCACACGTATCCGCCTTCCCAATCTCTTAATCTCGGACAGTGTGTATACCATAGCAAGTTATTGTCTCGTTGGACACAATTGAGAGCCTTCTATTCAAAATATACCGCTCAGAGTGTATCAAGCCCCATGTTTTCCAATTTGCTATTGTGTTGTATTAAATTTCTACCGTGTTGTATATATTTTCTATTGTTGTGGTTTGTGTAGAAGAAGTACCTCCTCCAGCAGAAAACGAATTGCCAGATTCTAAGGTACCTTCAAAGAAGAAAAAGAAAGTGTCTTGGGCCTCCACTGATAAACTCACCCAGACATTTTACTTTGAGCTGGATGAATCTGAGAGAGGTAAGGAGACACATTTTTGTGTGCAAGTGTGATTATCCATCAAGTCTTACAGGCATACATGTATGCATTTAACTTCTCACTTATATAGTTTGACTTAATTATGTACTTGCAATAACACGCCTTTGTAAGGACAAGCGTTCACATGAATGTGAACATTTTCATAAGCTCATTATTCTAATGCAAAGCCAAAATTTTCGCCCATGTATAGGATGATTTGATCTGAAAAAAAAAATTAAGATCTTTATTTTAAAGTGGAGTATGGTATGTTGACTCATGATGGGCACATGCCTTGCTCACTTGACTTGCGTATATATCTATAATAATATGCTTGTGCATCAGTAATGTCGATGACGAAGGTGTGTATTCGTGAATAATTCATGTGATTTTAACGAGTTGGTGAAGTATCATCATTACTAGGATAAATAAAAGTGTTGTCACATTCAGTAGAAGTCAATTAATTGTGACTAAAAAAAATGGGTGGAATTGGCGAGGTAAGGTGGCGTGGGTTTCAAAAAGGAAGGCGAAAGTACGAAAGAGAAGGCATAAGTTTCGTGAAGCCTAGTCCACCATCATGATACAAGAACAGAGAGATTCAGAAGCATGAGAGATAGACTAAGGAGGACAAGGGGCTCCATGACTAGAGAGCAAAGAGCTGAAGAAAGGAAAGGTGGACATAAAAGCTTTTAAGCTACTGCATTCTTACTTTGCAGTACGTCAAGCGCCCCAGTGTGGTGGGGTACTGACTTGACTTGAAATTTCAGTAGATTATTATCCTATGTATGTTTTTATTCCTTTGTGTCTTAGTGAATGTAAACAAGAGTTTCTTGGATGCCGCCAACAAGGAGAAGCTGAGAGAAAGGGAAGCTCTAGAGTCTGGCCTCATGTTCAGCAGAGACCGGCTCTTTGAAATGATTCCAGTGAGTACATTGATTTGTTACACACTGATTAGTGTTCGACTTGGTACATTATCATAACAAAGTGTCTTACTTGGTAAAGGATCGTCAATAACCTGTTCGTTTGGTGATGCTTTACCAATCACTCTGAAGTTTTATTGTTCCAGTCAAGTTCAAGCCTAGCCTATTAATACAGTTACTAATTATTCACCAGCAATAACAAATAACAGCCATAAAAGTCTGGCATTGCTGTCAATTGTCCATTGGTATTCTGGGAGTCCTGTACATGTCCTATAGTCAAACTATCATATTTGTATCTGAAAGCATGTAGCACAGTGATACACTTGATAGCAGTCTGAAGGCAGTTGGTCTATCCCAGTGTAGATAAAAACTGACACGGTATGGGTTGTGAAATGCTCTTACAATACTATTCCATATAGACCAGTCTTGGTCTTCACGTCACACACTCAGTAGTGTGGAAGCATCTAAGTGAAGTGGAGTGTTCACGCCTTCATTATAGTACTTGACACACTACTAGTTGTTTAGACTGTTATATAATGTGAAGGTGAATACAACTAATTACAGCTTGTATTATATTGTGGCTGTCAGGACTATTATACTTGTGTTGGTGTGCCACTGCTTCTTCACATGTTCCCGCTTTGTGCATGGTTGCAGTATTCATAGGTCCTTCGTCGACCCTTACCTGCATGCACATGATAATGCTATACTGGAGGGACTAAATAGCCCAACGAATTCCAAGAAAACAGGTGTTATGGGAAAATACCATCCTGAGTGAATTCTTGTTATCTTAAAGTCATTTCCTATGGGGGCAACAGTTATTGGACACAGTCCAATACACAATGTAATACTTATTGTGTACTTATGTAACTTGTATGTCCTATAACTGTTGTCCCCATAGGAAATGACTTCAAGTAAACTGGAATATGCTCAGGAAGGACGTACTATTTTCCATGTCACACGTGTTCTTGGTATTACGTTTAGTTATTACGTTTGGTAATTTCGCTATATCATTGTTCTGTGTTTTGATACCCATAGTACACAATAACTTTTTGTACCAGAGGTCTGGTTGGCCATATTTACGCTCATTGCCTGCGGCACTCACAATGTAAATACTAAGTACTAAGCCAACAGACATGCTATATTCTCTAGTATCATATCATATATATTGTATGTGAGGATATAATATCTTGGAAAACTGTAGTATGTATTTTGAGATTAATAATATGAGTGGCGCGAGAAGATTTTCACGAAACGAAGCCAAGTAAAATTTCTTGCCGAATGGGTGATATTAATTTGGAAACCTCAGTTTTCTGTGCTATCATATACTAAATACTAGCCAAAGGCAATAATTGATTTCTGCAGTTAAGAATATATATTGTCATCAAAGAAGTCCTCCCAGATTCTGCCATATTTATGCTCAGGAAATTCGCCATGCTATTGCCTAGCGGTTGAAAATGCGGCAAGGTCACAGATAGATCATTGTAACCAATCAGATCGTTAATTTCAGCTTTCCTCTGCTATAGAGTAATAGCATTTTTCTGTATTGAAAATGACTCAGCTATGGTGTTAATATAATTCAGCGAAGCGAGCGGAGCTGACTTATTAATGAGTCCGCGATATATATATATATATATATATATATTGGTTGTTGTTAGGTCTAGGAATTGTTTTTGTTCTTGCGTGGGCGTACGTGTGCGCATTTTCTCCTACGCGCTTGCGCGGGTTGGGTAACCTTCTTAGCAACATTTTGTTTTGTTTACCCGCCTTACGAAGTAGCGATGCCCAGTGAAACAAATTCTGCGAAAGAGAGACAAAACGTTAGAAACGCTCGGTCAAGAGCTTTGAGGGCGTTAGAAACTCCAGAAGTAAAATTAGTAAGGAGAGAGATAAGAAATGAAAAGGACAGGGCAAGGAGGAAACGAAACAGAAACAGGTGGCAAAGTAAAGAATCTTTCTTTTTGAAAAGCCATTCCTGGCCAAGCATGCATGGAATTGCTGCAATTACAGGGAACATGCATCGCTTGCTTCGCTATTTTGTGCTATTAGAGCGCATCACTAGTTATATATTATTTATATGTACATGTGTACACACAATATGGTGCTACTACAGACACTTGAGCTGTTGGATTTTGTGTTCTTTTTCAGTGGCAGCGACCGCTCCCTATAGAATTGTCCGAGTTGGTGGCGAGAGGTTCTGAAAGTGTAGAGAAGAAAGTGCAAGCTGAAAGGGAAAACACAGTTCTTGCACAACTTTTCCTCAGCAAAGCAAGGTAATAATCACCCAACACATACACACACACATACATACACACATACATACACACATACATACACATACATACACACATACACACACATACACACACACATGTACACACACATGCACATGCATACATGTGTATTCACTGGGTTTGCACATATTTGTCGACTGGTCATTAGACCAACTTTGGAGACGTGCTGGCTAGCTAGTGTGTTTGTGTGAAATCTCAATGTTGGATGGGAACGGATTGTATTTTAGGAACTCCTGATAATGGAATGGATATTACTCGTGATATGGTTCAGTTTCAGCGAAGAACGAGCTAGTCCAGCTACAACTTGTAGTAGTAATGCTCAGTATTAGTGTATAGCAGCATACTGAAGTCATAGTGTATTCCCTTGGTTAAGGCACACTAGAATCTAAGTATACTTGCTTTTTATGACAAATGAGAAATTAATTTGTCAGCTCTTAGTTTTCTTGTAGCCCACGTGTGTTTCCAGCTCACTGAAGTAAGGAAGAATTATTTTATTGATAATGAGGACAAGTAGTGACGTCTTTAGAAACGATTAAAGTCTCTAAATGTGTTGTGTTTTTTTTTGTAATTACCAAAAGGTTTCTGATACTTCTTATAAAGTTTTGTGTCCCAATTTGTAAACGGTCATCTTTAAGTTTTAGCTAGTGAGTCATTATAATGCAGCTAAATAAGTTGTAGATTTTCCGTTACGATTTGTTGTGGATTCCTTTTTTTCTGTTTGATATAATTACATGTATATGCATTAATAAGATTAAGAGTCAACATTCCATTGTCATTGTCTATGAAACTGCCTTTGGGCCTCTTGCTATATAATCTATCCCATTAACTATTTTTGATCAGTTCAGTCATATCTTAAGGCTGTGTTGAAGTTGTACTAGCTATCAAGTAACAGGACTACCAGGAGCCATGTGGCACAGCTATTAGACTGAGACTTCAATAGGACTCAAATTAAGACTGTCTGTTCAGGCTAAGTTTTGGGATTTGCTAATATCAATAATATACTTGTGTGACAGTAATGACGGCGATGGTCACTGACAACGGTGTGTATTCATGAATAATTCACGAGTTGATTGGAGTTGTTAAAGTATCGTTATTACATCAATGGGATATGTCATTTGATGAGGGGAAAAATCGGCAGAAAAAAATTCCTCCGTCGGTCTCCAACCTGTGAATGCCAAATGCGGAGTACACACACAAATTATTAAACCGTCGGGGCTGAACATCGTAGATTGGCTTAAAGTGCGTTATTAACCTATTTGTATCCTATAAAAAAGCTGAACATGGGATTGCTGGTCTACATTAGCTAACCATAATGGGTATAAGAACAGTAGAGAAGCAGAAGAATGCAAAAATAAGGATGGAAGCAGGTGAAAAAATCTGACGGATGAAACTGCTTCAATGAAGAAGTAAAAGAAAATACACAGAAAGGACAGAGATGCTGGGGGGCAGGAGAGGTAGACAGAGGAGGAGAAGGGAATCCATGAGTTGAAAAGAGGAATAAGGAAAACAGGCCAGGAAGGCTGAGGAAGAAAAAGAGCAGGAGAGTGAAACCATGGATAAAGCTACCTTATGCTACTACACTCCTAATTTGCACAAGTTTGTACGTCGGGTGCCATTGTGTGGCGGGATACTTGCTAGTATGTTATAAATACAGCACTGTAAAACCTAGTATCTCTCTCCCAGGCGTGTGAAGAGTTCTTATTATTGTGTAATCTTCAAGTTTATCAGAGTGTTTGTGTTGCACTTATTAATAGCATGTGAACAGTATTTTTTTCCGAGTATTCATTTCTTTCATTTTTCACAGGTCTTTTTATATATTTGTGTGTATGTATATGCAGTGTCCCTCCATCACCACTGGAACCAGATCCTGAATCTGAAGTTCCGAACACTGAACTCAAACTCATTCCACTCATGGAGGTATGTATTTGTTCAAAGTGGGAGTGAAAATGTGTTATGGTGTGTGTGCATACAAAGTGTATGTGTGAATGGGGGGTGTGAATGAGTGAGTGAGTGGGGGAATGTGTGCCTGTTTCTCTCTGGTCAGTGTAGTACCAAATAAGAGCGTAGAGAAGTGTTTCAAGAAATAATAATAATAGCAGTTTTTCTCAGTTTTAACAAAGCGACTTCGGCAAGAATTCTAAACATAGGGTTAAGCTTTAATTTAATATGCATGGCTGTTGAAACTGAGGTACTGTATATTGTCAAAAACCTGGAAAGAATTTTTGAAGATCTCTAAAGTTAAGTGTGATATAAGTCCAGCTGTTTGATTGAGGAGGACTTCCAGCTACCGCAGTCTCTTTAGATACTTCATGCATAGGATTTGGATGAACAAATATTGATATGTATATCTTGGCAAAAGTGATACATTGTATCCAACTTCCAACGGTCCTTGTACTTAGTTTAAACACCTTATGGCTAAAGTTTTGTGTCCTATATAGCCCTAGCCCTAGCCCTAGCCCTAGCCCTACCTATGCATAAAATGTGGTAGCAATAATTGCTAGTGCTTAGAACATGCGTAGCTGATTTAGTTTTTTTTTCTGACAGAGGAACGAACTCTATATCGCTTAGGTCTTTCAGAGAGAGACATTATCAATTTAATGTCCCTCTGACTGCATTGTTAGGAGCAGCACAGCTGTTGTGAACTACTGTTTTTAGGGTTCCTCAGGCTCTCAGTAGTACCCTCACTGCGCTCAGGACGCTATAGCCTAGAACCTTCAGAACCCTAAAAACAGTAATTCCCTCAGATGCGGCACCTAACTGTTATGGTAAGCTATTTATCACTCAAATGCAATGCTGATGTGTAACTTTTTGACTTTTAAGTTGGACTTCCCTTTACCTAAACTGGTTCAAGTAAAGGATTCACATCTCAGTAAAGCTTTTGGCGATGGTAGATTTATTGAATTATAATAACTTGAAGGAGTGACAAGAAATATTCACTTGGGAAAAGAACTGTAAGGTAGAATACTTAGTTCAACCCTGAAAGTAATTCTATCTAATTACGGCACTAGCCTCCCTCTTCAAGTGGAGGGGAGGACAAAGGGTTGGGGGACAAAGGACGGTAACCAAAGGAACAGTGATTGAGTTAAACTCTATTAGTACCCGCGTATTCGCCAGGGAATTTTAGTTAATAGTCGCAAAGGTGGCACGGTTTAATGAGATTCCATTTTGGGGCATTCAATGTAGCATGAAGGTGTTGCTTCAATGCAGTTTAAGATATAAATACTTACAACGCGAAGAGTTTAAAAATTACACTTTGCCCCAAGAAAGTCACTCTTTTATTTTATCATTCTAATAAGGTTATAAAAATTAATCTTAGCACTCTGACATCAGGATATTGGCAAAGATAATGGCCTAATTTCATTTAACTAAATAGATGAAGAAACAGGTTTATTCTTGAATTCTTTATGACAATTAATATAATAATTGTACATTTCTTGTAGATATTTGAAAGTATGGAGGTACAGTAGCTTTTGTAGAATTAGTTTCGCAGAGCCATACCTATTAACAGTACAACTTAGGCATAGAAAAGTTGTTGGCTCATGATGTCATGCTCAGTGGCAGAGCACTTGTGTGAAAGAGGGGGACAACATTTTAAAGAATGTGTAAATTCTTTTTCTCCAAAGTAAGCATATCAAATTTTCAGTGTATAAGTGCTCTCAAGTCTGTTGCTTTGTGAGTGGTAATAATGAATGTAGTGAGTTACTGTTCACAAGTACAGGTGACTTGCAGTTAGGAAGCTCACACAATTTAGTGCACACTGCAGCTGCCAATATATGGGAATGCATTTTTGATGAAATTTGATCTAGGGAGGGAGTTTGATTATAGTGTAGAATTTTTTTTTTAATGAGACTGACCTTACTGTTGTTAGAACAGTGAAGTAATAATTATAAAATTGAATTATCAGCATGTTCCCACACTCGCGCACACATGTACAAACATACACATATGCACGCTCACATACTGCTACTGAACTCATTGTCTATTATGTTAATTGGTAGGCATGTCCAAAGACAGGAGACAAATTTATTAAAATGAACATACATATACTGAGGATTGTTTGTAATAAGTTATTACTAAAATGTTTCCTTTGAGCCAGTTGGACTGTAGGTGTGCCATTGTAGGGGGAGGATATTGGGTGCGTGGATTTCAGTGACATCATCGAGTGTTGCCGTGATGTAATAATTTAACTGCTTCTCAAATCAGTTAGGGGAAATTCTATCGTGTTGTGGGGATGTGTAGCTTGTGTAAATTGTTTATTCAAGGCTTCCTTTATTGTTAACTCGAGTTATTGGGTTAGGTATGGTTGGTTAACTATAGTGTTCCAATGCATTGTTAGTGAGTGGTGATAATTGCATAACAAATAATGCTAGGGAACGATATAGCAATAAACTAAAGACTTACATTTGGTAGTATTGTTGCCAATTTATTTGTTGCTGAAATTGATAAGCTAAGGTAGTTCCCAAACAATTGGAGACCTGCCTCCAAATTTAGTTTCAGGTGTACTATATTGAATGGTGTGTGTATGACCAAAGGGGAGTTTTACTGACTTAAACTCAAAACTCTAATCTAATTAAACGCAATTACTGAAATCGACTATGGGGACCCAATTTGGTTATTGCAAGTAGCCAACCCACCTGCGCTAGAATGTAGCAGCTAGGATGTAGCAAGCCGACAGGTTGGTCATCATCATGCGAGCAGTGAATGTCACATATGTATGTAAATGGATAGCGTACATTTCTTGGAGTAGTGGTTCGTGTTGTGGTTGGTTACGTACATTTCATGCTTATCCTCAACCTCTTTGCCCATTTATTCCCCCTTAGTATTATGCCTCCAAAATTCTATTGATCGAGTTAAGAAGTGACTGTTTTACTTCTAAGTTAGCTGAAATACTATAGTTCTGATTATAATACTATAGTTCTGATTATAATACTATAGTTCTGATTATAATACTATAGTTCTGATTATAATACTATAGTTCTGATTATAATGAATGTGAAATAAAAATAGGTATACGTACATAGCTAACTAAAAGCTGATGTTCATGTGGAGCAGTTTTCCACATTCCAACGTGTTTCAGATTACCTAAGTCTAACTTTGCCTTCAACCTGAACCAACGTTGTCACCTAACATGGGGGATTATAAACGTAGTGTTACGCCACCAGAAATCTTGATCAAGTTAGCTAGCAATGGACTAACTTGGAAGTTGTTGTTTTTGTGGTTTGCAAGACAGAACTATACTTGAGACTTCAATAAAGTATATAAAATAACTAATGACGTAATTATTTAAGTGTCCCATCAATCAAGTACACAACTATCAGAGTGGGGACGAAGTTTCTCAACGAACTTTGAACCCTACAGTAGGTTACCAGGTACCCAACTCTTAGCATGTGCAATTGCTAAAATATAATGTAATGATTACGATATAAAATAGATATAATAAAGTGAATGTTCGTATGGAGTGATTCTCCACTATTCTACAGTCGGTGTCATGTGCTTTATAGTGATAAATTAATAAGAAGTAATCCTGAAGACATTCCTCTGTCATTACGCTATGTTCTGTCTGGGATCGTAATGGACCATTAAGAGCCGCTGATGTGATTAATGTAACTGCCCTTTCCTCTCCTCTCACCTGGGTCTCTCCTACTTTCTGTTCCTGCATCCTCCTACATTATTACTCTGTCTGTAGCAACTTGCTCCAGGCATACATTGGGGATTAGTGCCTAGTTTCTGGGAAGGAGGGAGTAATCTAATCAGGACTAGGTCGAGTTAGTCTGGTCAAGTGAGCGTGTCTATGTTACAAGGCTTTGAGTCTCTCCCCCTCACCGTTCCTCTTGCTTCGTTTGTGTTTGTGCTGCTGTAGTGACATGCGTGCCTGTTGTGTAGTCGAGTATGTGGCGCTTGAATTTGCTTTCCCCCCCCCCCCCCCTCCCCCAGTAATGCTAGCAGTTGATGCTGTGTGTACCATCTCTTTCTCTTGAATGATCATTTGTATGATATGTATATTGCCATATTGCCTCTTACTTGCTTTTTGACTATATTTTGTGGCCAGTTTGTGCACAAGTGGTAAAGGAGTAGTGTAGTGGTCGTAATAATGGTAAAGTGGAATGGTTGGGTTGAAAGTATACATTAATATTAGATTGAGAAGTTGCATTCTTCCTTGACCACTTACATTAAGTGTAGATAAGTCTATATCTACAACTAATTCAAGCAACACTTATTGTGACTACTACACTTATTCTTGGAATATGGTTTTTAACTTCATTCCCCTTGTCCAAACTGGGTAATTGGTGCTTCAAGTGATTACTTTAAGTCGTTAAGTTGCTTGGGGAGATGACCGCCACTGATGGATTAAGATCATCTATCTGCCACTTCCAGTCATCACTGGCTCAAGCACCTTATTTTGAAGAGAATCATTCTCGTTTAGGAAGTCCGGTGGGGGCTCAATGTGCAGTCTCAAGGGACAGTGAGCGTCACTGGTGGTAGCTGGTATTCCTTGTTGTTTGTGTGGGTCAAGTAGACAAATATGGGTAGAATGTCTGCTGGTGTGGTCTGGATATACCGACTTATTGTCCATGTGAGGTATAGGGCGCATGGTCCTTTCCCCTGGGCATCTTTCTACCCTAGGACGTGTCAATGTATTTATTGTATATTATGTTGAATTATATCAGGTTATTTGGAACTAGTCCCTTACCGTCTGGCTCTGTGGTAGGTTTGTTGTTGATTACATATTTTTTGTGATCTGCGGTAGGTTAGTTATTGTTACAGTTTTGATCACATTTTTTGCAGTGTATTTTTGTGATATTGACTGAACACACGTTCTGTCTGTGAAGTGGTGATGTCCCTAATCAAGAAGTCTGAGCATATACCACACGTTGTGCTTGTGATGTGTTAATTCTAGTATAATTGATGAAAGCCATCCCTCTCAAACATTCATTTATTCTAGTATTTATTTGATGAAAGCCATCACTCTCAAACATTCTTTTATTTTGTCTGTTTACGACGCACAAGGGAGCTGATATCTGTAAGTCGCATGACTATACACTAGTTGTTGTGATGTCACTGATAGTTAGGGCGTGATACATTGTAATGTATTTTAGACCGTACTATTTTATGTTGGTGGTAGCTTTAGTGCGTTATTGAATTGAGGGCACTGGGTGGTACAGTTTCGATATGAGATAATCAGATTGCATGATTACATATGTGAACGTTGCCAGCTTGTATCCACTCTTGGGTATTGTGGAGATGTTACCATAGAACCTTACACAATTATCCCATGTTGCCAAGTGATAATACTAACTACCAAGTAGAAGTATGGCGGATCATCTAGTTAGGTTATCATTGGAGGTATACCTTAATACATAATTTTCCTAATGTAGTTATCTGTTGTAGCAGTAACTGAATTAGCGGTAGGTGTTGGCACTGAAGCGAGTGGGATAATGCCCTCACTGCAGCCCTTGTGCAATATGTTATGATTGGTTGTATAGTGCCGCAAGTCTCCAAGGTGTGATACTAATGAAATATGGCCAACTGGTTGATTTAATCCTGTCCTATTGGCACTTAATGTGGTGAAAGAATTAATTAGGCTTGCCGAATTTATTAATGATATTAAGTTCAGTGAGTCGATCGGTACCAATAAAGGAAGAGGATGGAGGGAAAATTTAGTGTGACTTATTGGCCGTAGTTGCTTGTCAGAGTGAGATGCAGGTGTTAGTTTTCCTAGTTACAAAAATAGGGGGAAACCTTATTGGTCTTGTTTGATACGTGCGGAGTGGTCACTTATAGAAGAGGATCAGTTTGGATGGAATTTGAGTTAATATTTTAAATAAGTTTTATTTACAACACTTCTTAGCCCTGGGGGTGGTTTAGCTAATGGCAAGAAAGTGTATTTGGAGGTTAACACAAGCCCCAATTAATGTTCTGCTTTCAATTAACAACTTGACTGGCTTTCTAGTTCCAGGTATTCTAAATGCATTCAATTATCATGCAGGACTATGATTACCATGTTGTGGTTATTTAATGAGTTTTATAGGAAACAACTGTATACAGGACTATGACTACCATGTTGTGGTTATTTAATGAGTTTTATAGGAAACAACTGTATACAGGACTATGACTACCATGTTGTGGTTATTTAATGAGTTTTATAGGAAACAACTGTATACAGGACTATGACTACCATGTTGTGGTTATTTAATGAGTTTTATAGGAAACAATTGTATAATACTGCAACTAATTATTTCTCAAGACTTTAATGGATTTGTGTTGCTATAGTAATTGACATTTTTGTAACTTCTGTTTATGTGTAGTGTAATACTGTAAATTCTACTGAATAATTGTAAGTGTGTAGTATGCTTGTAAGTTGTTTTTGTTATTAGTTGTTGTTGTTTTTCCTTCCCCTTTCATTATAGTTAAGAATATTTAATTTGTAACATTTGATTGTGTATATACTGTTAATACATACTTGTTCCCTGTCCAGCCTGGAGCCAGCAACAGTGGACCTCCTGCGAGCCTCCAGCCCCTCCCTCCTCCTCCTAATCTTCCTCCTGCAGCTTTTGCTTCCCCCACGAGTGCCTCTGCACCTACCAGTGTATCACTTCCTCCCGGTAGGTTATGGTTTCATCGAAAACTCATATTATAATTCATGAGTTTGCATTGCAATTATCTTCAATGGCCTCCAATTTCCGGTATTACTCCTGTCTTGAGTGCCATACTAGTGCCTTTTGAAACCAAAATTGGCTAGTGGACTCTGGCTTGTAACCACTGGCAACTAAACATTAGTGTTAAGAACCCAGCATTTTTAATTAATGTGTACCTCAAAAATGAGGCAAAACCTTCCAGATTAATTGATGGATGAATAGGTGCATTCTGTGGTTAAATTATCTCTAATTGGATATGTAAATTTATTTATTATTTTTTATTTATTTATTTTTTATTTTATTCACCACATGCCACAGGAATTACAAGGCTAATTGAGGGCTGGCTAGTCCTTTAATTGGTGAATATTCAATCCAAAAAAGTAGCACTTTTATCCAGCCCTTCCCCTGTCCCAAAATATACTTACACCAAGGCTGTATTTAAGGGAGGGAAAGATCAAAGTGTTTAATAACCAGTAAACATACTTGTGTGAGATTTATAAATTTATTTTATTTTGTAACTATAGATACCATCAGTCAGTTTCCGTATTTAGTCACCGATAAAAGCTCACTGATTTTAAAGATGTTGCTACACATAGCTATGTACCTTAGTAAGATGAACGAGCAGAGCTGATGCTACTGTGACAGGATTTACAGGTGTTAGGAATGGGTTGGGGTCTGTTTGCTTGCTTTTGTCAATGTTTTTATCATACCTGGCACGAGACGGTGATGATTTTCTTGTTTGTTTAGGACCGTATGCTATCGTTTACCGCAAGTACAGAAATGGTCGATTTCTTATGTAGTTATTAAAGGCGAGTGAGTTGGATGGTCTGAGGATTAAATGACTGACTAAATATTGTCCTTGAAGAGACATCTGTTTGTGAAAATCAACACGCTTTATTGTGTGTGTGTGTGTGTGCGTGCGGGTAAGGAGTGAATTGTCTAGAAAGTTGTGTTGCCTACGTGGCACAAAGGTAGATTGAATTTGAGCTGACGAGATTTTACTATTATTGAAATTGATTGTTTCTTTTGTTGTGTTGTTTTTAATTTTTTAACTTCTTTTTTTTTTTTTTTTTTTTTTTTTCCATGCAGACTCACCTCTTCCCAGTCCAGCCACCACCATCAACCAAGCTCAGTCTCTTATCAACTTTATTAACAAGGTAAGGACATGTTTAGTGTTGCAATGCTAGCTGTATTCTACATTATGATATGATGCATGACCTATGTACTTAAGTACGGTATATGGAAGTTTGTTGTATTTGTGCCACACGATTTTATTGTTCTAGTATTCATGCAGACATAACATGTTGAAATGGCGGAGTGAATTTAAACAACAAATTATGCAAGGAATTTGCATTCCATAGAAAACATTATCTAGTGGCAGATTTCACTGAGTCTACTTGTGCTGGTGCAGATAACTTATATGGATAATGGTTACACCTGGCTATCGCCTATCAAAGTAGATTCATCATATGACTAAAACATTCGTGGTGTGTGTTCACTTAAATTTTCTTAAGCTGATGGGGTGGCAGCTGATTGTGAGTTTGATACTTTGTGGTATATCCTGCTGCTTCACACCACTGCTATCATCTCCTTCTGATGTGACATTGAACTCACCAACAGAGCTGGGACTGGCCCACCCAATACCCGGGACTAACCCACACATTACCTGGGGAGAACATAGCTTGGCTGTTGTTTGATTTGTGTGTGGCAGAAATTGACTATTTTGTTGATACCTAAAAATGTTCTGCTAGATTATATATTTCCAGATCAGTAAGTTTCTTGGTAAACTGTTAGGAATGAATGGTTGTCAATAGAGACAAACGAAACTCAGGCACTTTTGGTCTAACAACCATGTATACATGTATATTTGTTTGAATGTCTACTCTTAACATAGTTTCAGTGTGGCATTTCCCGTGATTAAATCTAGTATAACATCCTAAAACCTATTAGACTATTACAATTCTCACTAATTTTTCGGTCGTGTTGGTGTTAGTTGATGATTTCCAGAAAAAATGAAGCTTTAAGACTGTGCAATTGTATACACAGATGTGTATCTTCATCAAATACTTGTAGTACTTGTAGTAAATTCCAATTTATTTTATATAAAAAAAACTATTGTGTGATTTCCGCAACAAATTGTCAGCAGATGTTGGACTGGCTAGAGTTATGTTGACCTTCTTCACCAGGTGAGGGATCTTCTAATATATCCAGGCATTTCCTCTTCTGAGTTGTTTACATTTTTGCTTGGGAGATTTTTAAAGTTATTTTTGAGATGTGCTATCGTTTGTGCATGAAAGCTTATACTCTTTATGTAATTACAAGATGGAAAGGATTGCCAGTTAAGCTTGTGGTCGTGTCTTCCTGTTTTTCAGTGTATAGCTTACCATCAAGCTACTAACTTGATATATGCACTAGGGGTTCATTCAGGGGGTGCTCACCCCCCCCCCCCCCCTTGAAGTATTCTTCAAATTTCATAAGCAAAAAGAAAAATTAAAAAGCTGTATGAAAGTTGTGAACCCCTTGAGGTAGCGCAAGCTCAATCTCACCCCCTCTTAAATTGAGTCCTAAATGAACCCCAAACTATTATTGAATTCATCACAGGCTGTGTGTTTGCTATGCTTGCGACAGTGTTTTGAACGAAGAACTGCTAATTTCCTGTACCAAAGAGAAGGGAAGAGTGGGAGAATTGGAGACAGAAAGAGGAATGATTTCCTTTGTTTCGTTTCCGTGTGGCTATGCTGAGTGTATGGTTCAGTGATATATGTAGCGTGTGTGCTCAAGTGGCACTATTTTGTGTGTGTCAGCAGATGTTGGACTAGCTAGAGTTATGTTGACCTTCTTCACCAGGTGAGGGATCTTCTAATATATCCAGGCATTTCCTCTTCTGAGTTGTTTACATTTTTGCTTGGGAGATTTTTAAAGTTATTTTTGAGATGTGCTATCGTTTGTGCATGAAAGCTTATACTCTTATGTAATTACAAGATGGAAAGGATTGCCAGTTAAGCTTGTAGTCGTGTCTTCCTGTTTTTCAGTGTATAGCTTACCATCAAGCTACTAACTTGATATATGCAATATTGTGAGTTGGAGGTTTAAATTATCATCAAAAACGCAAAGGCTGATGCAATTGGCTCATTTTGACTTCTCTGTGTGTCACGGTGTGACTTGCATTCTCGAATTCATGAGTTGAAGCCTTACCTTATTTTAAATGAGAGCTGTTGTCATGGAAATGCAGGCCATGATGTTCTAGCTATTTTTAAGCAGCGTATGATGCCTGTTGGCTTTGTTCTGGTGTTTGTTTGTTTTTGTGCTTGTCTGGACTTATCCTGTATAATATTTGTTTGGCTAGGTATAGACATCCTTGATTATTAAAGTTTAAATCACTAGTCATAAATGTTTATTAATCAAATGTTTCGGCTGCTATTCAGCTAGCCATCATCAGTGAAACATAAATAGTAACTGATAGAAATGATGCTGTAGCTATGGTAATGCTATAAATATGTTTGGTGATACTAGCAACACCTCAAGCTATGATGCTGTTATACACCCCATGAAGTATCCCAGTGTCCCTATTCATAGCATTGTTGCCCTGTTTCGCTATATACCATGACTACATGATACATTGCTGTTTCCATGATGACAATAGGGACACTGGTATATACACTGGGTGTATAAGAGCATCATAGCTTGAGGTGTTGCTAGTATCACCAAACATATTTATAGCATTACCATAGCTGCAGCATCATGTATGTTTCACTGATGATGGCTAGCTGAATAGCAGCCGAAACATTTGATTAATAAAACATTTATGACTAGTGATTTAAACTTTAATAATCAAGGATAGTCTGGACATAGAAGAAAAAATTTATTAAAGAGCAGCCTGCCATTTGCTGGAAAAGGTCTCAAGTGTGATGACATTTCAGTTCCTATGTATATATATGTTATGATATATATACTAATACCATAGCCGAGTCATTTTTCATTACAAAAAGTGTGGTATTATTTTGAAATATCTACAGCGGTGGAAAACTGAAATAATGATTTGATTGGACACGGCGATTTCTCGCAATCTCACCACACTTAATCTGTTAGGCTATTCACGGAGTGCTTTATGAGTGATGTTTCCAGAATAAAACAAGTTACTCGAGCTATCACTCGTTAATAGTAGGTGAGCTTTTTTGTTGTTGTTGATGTTTTCACTGTAGCTACACCATATCGTTCATTCACTATCTCTGGATTTTTCAGGATTAGCTACCTTCATAACTTCATTCTCAATGTATGGCTCCTCCAAATCTGTTGGACTATTCCTCTAATACTAATAGTTCTTTTGCACTTAGAGTAACATAGTCTCCGAAGTAGAAACTAACTATACATTTTTCACTCTACTAATTACTGTGCTATTTCATTTTCCCTGTGCTATTTTAACCCATTGAATTATCCCTACCAATTTAATACATTAAAAAAATGAGTTCTCATAAAGTTAATAAACCACAAAATTCTCATTACTATTTTATAACACAGACGTATTCTTTGCTTTTGAATGTTTGCCGGTTATAATGCCATGTAAAACATTTATTAAAAATGTTACTGTCATTTGGAGGAAACATTTTCCCACATAGAAAAATGTCCAGTGCCTGTCGCATCCCACTTTATACAATATTTCACTTTTATGAAATTTTATAAAAATGTCCCTAAATAATTTTGACTAAATGATTACAAATAATTAAATGTACTAACTATGATCAGAAAATTAGATTTAAATCTAATCAAAATACATGGCTTTGGGGTCACTTTGCCACACCCCTCCCCCTCCCTCCCCCCCTAATAGTATTCATGTACTTGTTTATATGGATCTAATAGAATGATAAATTGTGTGTCTGTGTTTGTATGTTTACATTGTGCTGTGAAGAAGCAACAACAACAGCCAACAGATCCCAACAATGCTCCTGGTAGCTATGGAGGAGATTCCAGACACCATCAAGCCGGCGGCACTGGTTATCCCGATTACCACAGGAGACCAGACCACAATGGTGCTGGCCCTGCAGGTTACCACGGCAATCATCCAGACTATTACCAGAACCAGGGTCATGCATACCATGGGCAGGGGGATAGTCCAGGTTCTACACCTCCTCACGTCTCAGGGAAGTGGGTGGGACCCGAAGATCAAGGCAGGAATTACTTTGGCGGTAGTGGTGGAGGAGATAATTATTACCAAGGACAGAGGGGCAGGGGATTTTCCAGAGGGCGTGGTAGAGGAGGATTTCCACCATGGAAAAGAGGTTGGTTTTTTTAGTATTGTTTTGAGTATTACTGGGTTTTTTTGTTTTTGTTTTTTTCCCTTCTCCCGTTGTTGTTCTTAAATGGTTAATTGATTTTAAATTTTTTTGAGCAAATTTTTTGATGGGTAGCTATGTGCTTCATGTGAATAGATGATAATCAGAATGTGTTGGGCAACTGAAATTAGAATAGGCAGCTTAAGTTATATTAAATTGTAACCATTACTGGTGGAGACTTTAGTCTGAACAGGTCCTTTACTTCTATGATCTGAAGAAATGTACGAAGTAGCGATCAATAATTATTGGCTTTTGTCACTTTAAAGCTCTGCCCTTCCTGATCAGATTGTTAGCTTACAATAAATATTTTTGTAAAATGAGGCTGTTCTCAAAGATTTGCTTGAAGGAAGTTAGGTCATAGGATTTCCTCTTCTCCTTTCCTTGTTGGCAGAGCAAATACACGAGGATAATGTTATTTTATTTTTTCAAAAAGTTACAACTAACATTGCTTTTGTAACAATGAATACTGTTCTATGCTCACATTATAATTTGGCAGTGTCCCGCTCAAATCCCTAGACTTTAATATTAAATTAGTGATAACTAGGTGACTAGAGGAAGAGGTTTAGCGGGGGAGAGTGTCATAGGGAATCTCTGCAGGTGCTCAAGTATCCAATGGAACTACAACAAAGAGTGGGAAGATTAATTTAATTAAACCCTTTTTTTTTTTTTTTTTTTTTTTCAGATTGATGTCACTGAAGTAATCATTGTAATTGAGTGTATCTTCCGTGGAAGGAAGAACATTAACAGTGTGAAAGATTGCATGGCTAAATCTCTAATCACATTCTTTGATGTTCACGGTTGGCCCAATCCTAAAATTTCCAATCACAACAGTTATGCGATGGATGTCTAAAGTTTTACTCACGATACTGCTTTTAACTGCATTGTGTTGATACAAGTGTGCTTTGTTTGGAGTAATTTTTAATCGCTTACGAGTGAGAGTGGAAGAAGTTACCATATTGCAGTGGATACAACTAAGTGGCCCATTAATTACACAACTTTGAAGTTGACATTCATTAACTGAATGGTATTGTTGGCAGTACCGATACGCTAATGAATTATCCAAACTATAGCATAGCTTTGACTGCTGTATTTGTAACTATATATGACCTTGTAGCTACTCAATTTTATCTAATTGGGCTGTTACTTGGAAGTCTCTATAAATATTTACGGACATACATGTACCAACTGCCTCTGCCCTTGGGCAATTGAGAGCCTCAATGGTAATTGGCTGATGATTGCCATAGTTGTCCCAGATTTGGTAGTGGACAATCAAAGGAATTTTGTCATGCCCACATTGGCTTTTCTTAAAATAGTTGTCTTTCCCAAAATAGTACCATCATATCACTATTTTCCCAAAATAGTACCATATATCACATATTTTAAGTGCTAAACTATAAAAACTTGTCTGCAAATGTGTGTGTGTATGTGTGTGTGTGTGTGTGTACATTACCAAGTTTAATTGATTGTAACCTCTGAAGTATAGTACATTATTTATCTCTTAACTGGCCATTCCAATTGCAGGCATGCCTTCTTGTCATACAAACAATAAAATAAGTAGTGAGTTATTTTATGTATGAATCAGAGCTTACAGTATAATTCAGCATTTTATTAATTGTCTGGATAAGGGAAGGTTAGTCCATGTTTTGTGCTACTTTTTCTTTTCTTTCCAACTATTATGATGTTGGGTAAACTGTACTTTTTTTTTCTCACATTCCTGGTTAAAATTATGATCTTTCATCACGTCTTTACATTTTATCCAGGCGGTATGGTCCCCAAGCTGTGCAAGCACTTCACAACGTACCAAGGCTGTAAGCTGGGGTCCAGATGCAGATTTCTCCATTGCTCTCAAGAAGAGTATGACCAGATGAATGTGGATCAAGGGGGAGGATACCATGAGCCAGGTGGAAGAAATTTCAGGGGAAGAGGTCGATTCGGGGGTCCACCGCCTCGTGTATACAACTCAAGGAATGGTGAAATGGGTGGAGGATCTTACAACCATCCTCCTCCTCCTAATGCAGCAGCAGCATCTTACAGTCCTCCATACTCGAGCAATAATGAGGGTAGTCCTTACAAAGGGAATCCCCAGAGGGCAACTTATTCATCACCCAATTCATCTGGACAGCCTGAACAGGGAGGTCATACTTCTGAACAACAACATGCGCAGGAGAGAGAACATCGTAGTGAAGGATCAGAAACAACTTAATTAAATGTTTCCTAATTAAAATACACTTGATATTTTTTCTTGTTTTCTCAAAATATAATGTTTTGACTTTAATTAATCCACTACATTGCAAAAATACAATTATACAATAGCTGAATATTTAATAACAAAAAAAAAACAACAACAATGCTTCAGCAACTTTGTTAGTTTGACATGACAGGGAAAGAGTTGCATTTGTAATAAAAACAAAGTCCTTAAAATCATTCTTTTGAAGATCCAATATTCATGTAGTCTGCCAGGGTCTTGTGGACAAACAAAAATTGGTCCTAAGCAAACGGAAGAAACAAAAAAAGTGAATTTCTATAGTAAGTAGTATTATGCACACTTAGAAATGGCAAATCTAAGTCAATAGGAATTTGACATTTTGTACAGATTGACTGAAACCAATAGAAGACCACTGTATATCAAGATCCAATAGGATTATTAGTGAAAAATAACAAGATACTAATTACCTTGAAGTTTCTTTGAACTTACTTAACAAAACTTACCGAAGTTTGAATCATGCCTCCTCGATCTTGTCTCATTTCACACAAGTACTTGAGTGGGTCCACCACACCTTCACTGTTGTACTATGGAAGGAAATGCAAATCATAATCTATTAATGATATTCCTAGAGTTTTGGGTGTTGTTTTTGTGTGTGCTCTTGCCATCCCTCAGTTGTATATTTGTTCTGATGGTGGTTGGGGGGGGGGGGAAGGCCCCAAATATTTTAGAATGAAAAGGAAAAAAAAATTGTCCGCACAGTACTAAACACAAGTACTATATTTAGTTACACCACAGATTAATGTTAGCATCAAAATTAAAATCGGCCTACCTGCTGCACCCCCATGTCAATGGATATAAAGGTTCCACTGCGTCCAAGACCAGCACTACACACCGTAATAATACAAATAATAACACTTTGCAACTATATGCATGTCACGTGTGTGGGTTGTATTACTGTGTATTTTGAGGAACAGATTAGATGAAGTTGCATCCACTTTTCCTCCCTTCCAAACTACAACCCTCCTCCCACTACTTTCCAGCCCTCCCTTATGTTTACACAATACTAATTATACCATATTGGATTAGGGTTAGAAAAGACTGACTGACTTTAAAAGGGCCTCAAGCAATACAGGAGCCTGATCTCTATAAACGCGATTACATAACTGTTAATGATATTCATATCCTTTGGCTACCTGAGCTGCTGCAGACAAGGTTAGCCAATTAACCTGTGGTTATGGCATTGGAAACATGACACTACCTAATGCGGAAGTTGGGATAGTATATAAAGAGAAAGATCAGCCAGCAAGGACTCAGAAGCTCAGCACACTCCATACTTCCTTCACGAGACAATCAAATTCAAGCTGGTACAACCGAATAGAGGATCAATTTAATCCTTTCATTTAGAACGTTTTATTCAATTATTTCCACAAGCAATGGCAAAACGACTCCAGGGAAATATCATCACTATGTCCCTATTCTCTCTGTTGATCCTGAACCTGATTACTACGGCAGCATCTAGACCTACTACACAACTAGCAGTATCAAATGATACAGCCTCGACATCTAGAACTACTACAAACTCTGCAGCATCCAGTGATACGACTGACTACTCATCGTCACCCACAAACAAACCCCATCATGACTGCCCAGAGTGTGAGCAACGTAAAATTCAGTGTCCAGAGAAACCACAACAGAAAATCTTCAACTCATGCTGTGAACCACCTCTAAACAGCTCCCAGGGCACCAATGACACTGGCATGTACATGATCCGAACCAGTTCATTCTCTACAGCACAGGCATGGTGTGATATGGAAACAGACGAAGGTGGATGGATGATGATAATGAAGAGATCTTCAAACAAACTCAGCTTCAAGTCCAGGCTAATGCATGAATTCGAAGATGGTTTTGGTTCCCTTGATGGAGACTTCTGGTACAGCTTAAAAACGGTGGCTATTTTAACATCCAGGGCAAAATACGAGCTTAGAGTGGATTTATTCAGAAACAGTAACGACACCCAAAGCACGGCACACATCATATACGGCAGCTTCAAAGTCTCACCTGTAGACTACACGCTACACATAGATGAATTCTATACCCCCAGCAACCTCCATGACTCCCTCATGCAATTTAATGGCAAACCATTCCTTGCCAAGAAAACGCATGATGAACAGTTACCGCAAGATGGCTTGCTGCATTTGTGTCTCGAATACTACGATGAAACTTATGGAAGTGGATGGTGGTTCGCAGAGAGCTGTGTGGGGTCATACAACGTAGGGACCACTTTCACACAAAAGAATCATGAACTTTACTGGTACAGTAGGGGGTATCACAGATTTGACAAATATGAATTGAGGATGAGGAGAAAAGAATGTTCACCACAACACACATCCACGACAAATTCTAAAGAGTGATTGTTCACGATCTGTTTTTTTTTTGTGTTAATTATGTTTTTTTCTTTCATCCAGTTTTGGCATATCTACTACTATTAATAATCATACACTCATTCACAAAACTATTTGTGTCCAATATATTACTGTACAATACTACTGCACTTCAGATATTCATTGCAATTGATCTTTATATTGATCACTTATTAAATAAAAACATGAAAAAAAAAACTAATGAGAAAACTAAAAAAACAACAACAACATCAACTAAACAAAAACAACAAATAACAGCAAAGAAAGAAACTAATACAAGGCAGTGAGTCATTGTTTGGTGGGATTAGTACACCATGATAGGAGGTATAGCTAGATTGTTAGTTCATTGAGCACCTTATCTACTAGCACTAATTGTCAAAATACTAGTTATTTACTTCAGGCATGACATCCATTCTTCAATCATTAGAACAAGTTCATCAAGACAACATCCTACTGGAAAATTCATCAGTGCTCAATTTAAATGTGATATGCCAAGGACATCTCACCCTCACTACTTTTCAAACTTAGCATAAGTGACTCTAACAATAATCGTCATAGAGAGACTGAACTGAGAAAAACTTTCAGTTGAGGCATAGGTGAAAAGATACCAGGAGGGGGTAAAAAGGAATAGTAGCTGGTTATGTGTCAAGTGAGATAGCTATAAACTAAAGTAAAGCAGGAGAGTGAAATATTTGTGAAAGCTCTGTATAATGGTTACAAGGTCATAGATGAGAAGAAAAGTCAGATTTATTTATTTTTACAGATTCAATTTGAGAGTAACAGCAAACAGCAAAACAAAGATTTATTTACAACAGGATCAGAGAAGCAGGAGAGCAGAACTGGAGTTGAAAGAGAAAGATTTTAATAATTGCCAAACTAGAGGTAAGGCAGAAGACCGCGCAGGTGTACAGACTTTGACAGAGATAGCTATATTATTTGCATAAAATCTCGGCCTTGTGGGCCTTCTAGTGCAATATGAAGTGAATGACAATAGCCAGAGAAGGTAGTGGGTATATATATGTGATACAGTACAATACAATAAGGGATGTTTGTGACAGAGTTTTCTTTTAAGGGGTGTGAAACTTTTTTCTTTAGGGCAGCCTAGGTGTGTTGATTACCTGCTTACAGATCTGAAAGGACAAGAACAAAGGGTCAGGAACAATGTAATACACAGAGAGGCAAGAGATGACGTAGTCTGAGGCAAGACTTAGGCAGAAGGATAGGCGAGCCGGTCATCTTCGGCCTCCGACTCCCTGCTCGCCTATCCTTCTGCCTAAGTCTTGCCTCAGACTAAGTCATCTCTTGCCTCTCTGTGTATTACATTGTTCCTGACCCTTTGTTCTTGTCCGTAAGCAGGGAATTAACACCTAGGCTGCATGCCCTAAAGAAAAAAGTTTCACACCCCTTAAAAGAAAACTCTGTGACAAACATCCCTTATTGTATTGTACTGTATCACATATATATACCCACTACCTTCTCTGGCTTTTGTCATTCACTTCATATTGCACTAGAAGGCCCACAAGGCCGAGATTTTATGCAAAGAATATAGCTATCTCTGTCAAAGTCTGTACACCGCGGTCTTCTGCCTTACCTCTAGTTTGGCAATTATTAAAATCAGTGTTAGAAATAATATACCATTTATTTGTACATATATTCATAAATATAACGAAAAATTTACTTCTAAATTTACCACTAAAAAATAAATCTAATTGTATGTCTAAGGAGAAACAATGAAGTGTAATAGAAACAGCTGTTACACATAAACAATCAAGTTTAGCATGACAATAAGCTACAAAATTAGGTTGTAAAATAATCTGTCATGCAAACAATTTTAGTTTAATTTTCAACTAACAGAAGTGAGACAAATGCTGTCAGTACATGATAAATCATATTATTTCAGATTAACTAATTGTTCAGAGTAAGGAAAAAATGAATAATTTATGACTTAATTCCTTTATCTCAATTTACTAATTATCTTGAACAAATTAACCAATAAGAGAGCATCATCCAATGTATATACTGATAAATTATTAATCTAAAAACACCACAAAAACCTCTGTCCAGACAAACCAGCTATTATTTCATTAACAATTACCCGCCCTTGGATACCCACTAGACATACTCCTTTGCAATGTCTGCCTTTTCTCAAGTTAGTGGCCATTGGCGGTATAATCACCTTCAGTGAATCCACCAAGACTAAAAACATAATCACATTTCAAGTGATCTAACTGGGCAACCTGTATCTAATTACAATTGCAATATGTCCTGTGGTCATGACACTACTGTCAAGGTGTCTTATTTCCTCTACCAATCTTCGGATTTAGTAAGCTTTCCTAATGGATTTTAGTTCCAGAAGCTAAAAGATGGGAGTGGCAGGTCTAACCATTCATGAGTCTAAAATTTATAGATTAGCCCAACTAAGATAAGTAGAGCACATATCACCTCACAAAGCAAACCAGTTGTTGGACAACAACAACAAAAAAACAATGACAAAACAAAAAAAAAACACAAAATAACATGTAACCCCCCCCACAGCCCTAGTTTCTCTCGTGATGCTAATTAAATAGATAAGTTCTTGGTGTATCCAATGGATACTGCAACATTTATAGCCATGGTAACATCACTATGGATACCGGATGAGACCATAAAATGCCGGAGAAATAAGCTTCCTTCGTAATTATGGTGGCTTAAAAGACGTACAATGCTCTTTAACAGGTGTCAAGCATTAACATAGCACGTAGGAGTGTACTATTATCTAGTGGATTTGGTTGATCACCTTCTAGAGCACCCACAATACCCAGCGTAGTGTAAACCATGATGCTTAACCGCAATTAACTCAATCAATAATCAATAAAACATAACTTACGGTTTTAAAAGTTATGATATTGAATTAAATGAGTTCAGAGGAAAAACCCAAGACAATAATTGGATCATTATAAAAAAAACAAAAAAAAAACCGTGCGGAGGAAAGACCAACTGTTAATGAATTAATCAAGTTGTGGCGCATTATCGCGATAAATTATCCGATTAAACAGGACCAGCAATTAACAAAAAAATGGACAAAACTAGCACCTACTTAAACAACATGTGACAAATCCAGCAACATATTAAATCAAAGCATACAACGTCACTAATTTCGTAAATTAAATTTAAAGCATAAAAACTAATTTGTAGCCATACATAAGTCAATGAGTGTAAATAGTACATTTTTCAACCTCTAATTAAAGTAATTACAATTTTTAACATGTGTACACAAATTTTAACCAAACAAAGAAAAGAACCATAATATTACTCACACTCATGATGATAATTAGTTTTTATTGAGTTTAGCTCTGCTTTATTTAATTACTAAAGTAAATTAGATTACTGCGAATATTTATAATATTTTATTCTGTTAAACCCACTATTATACGTAAGCCAGGCACTACCCACTCTATGTTCCTGTCATATGGGGAGCCCCATGTTTTCTGTTTACCTGCAGTGGACTACCACTGGTCCAGCAGAAGGAGTACGAAGTTCATTAACCACACTCTGAAGTTTCAAAATGGCATCTGTCTCTTTAGGAATCCCTGCATACATACACACAAGCAGGAAAAACACAAACAAACAAACAAAAGCAACAAAAAAACAATAATGGGTAATGATAAGTATAAAAACTTAAGTTTTGACTAATAGAACAGTAGGAAAGTTCAAATCTAAAAGAAAAAAGAAAAAAGGTAGACTGGCTATAAATTATAAGGAAAAACTAGCAAGCAACAACATAAAATAAAATTTTGCAACTTCCATTTGGTGGTCACACAGCACCTCACTAATCAAAGATCAGAAATCTGGGTGCAAACTTAGTTCTATACAAGGACCATACACATATCATACTAAGTGGCATTTTGATTGAACAATACAAAGTATCATTTGTTATAATGCTCTCAAAATGGTGCAAAAAATAGCTAATTCATAAGAAATAAAACAGTGTTCTACTAAGTAGTTGGTGATTTATGAGAAACACTTGGACGTTTAGAAAAAATTAATTACGGCTTGTTAATTTGACAAGCAAGTGAAGCAAATCGAGAGATTAACAGGAGTGTACTAATTTGACCCTGATTGTTGTGCAGTGTATCTGATGGTGTTGACAGAATTTCATGGTTTGCACACATACACAATTTGACTGTAGTTTCTAAACGTCAACTGTGATGTATCACAAGCACTTATAAGTATCCTAGAAAGTTGCAGAAAAATGACAATACGTCTTTCTTTGCATGCAAATCAAATTCACTGTGCTGTTAACAGGTGAGAACTATAGAATTCTTACAAGTGCTACTCAGTGTGAACTAAATTAACACATACATGTACACAGTTGAAAATGTGGATGGAGCTATGAATAGCTTTGTTTTAATGCATCTTGGCTAGTGCACTGACCATTCTGGCTGAAGCACACCACAACCACTATACCATATGTTCAACGAGTTGCGTTTTGCACTTGTTTATTCTATAAGTAGAACTTTGTCACAGGCCTTGGTTATTAATGTCGTAGCAACTTTGCTTGTTGGGAGAGCTTGAGACCAGTAAATGTAATGTTAAAATGCTGCACCCATTAAACTACAGCATTATAAGGAAAAAGTGACTGCTTCAAAACCTTGCAGAACACTACAACGCAATTAAACATTTCTATTTAGAACTTCATGTAGCAAAAACAACCTACTTAATAAAATCACTGACTCACCGACATACAACATGTTAAAGAATGCATGTTATTTTCACCTCATAAAGTTAAAACATACTAACTACCTTGTTAATTTGCATATCAGATAGCAAATCTCACACATTCCTTAAAGTAAAATGGGTATATCAATTTAATAACAACATTGAATAACACCTGCACATCCAGAGAAAATACATGTGTATATCCACTTCATTGGAGTGTAGTAAATAGTATTTTTCTCAATAAAAAGTGACCTGGATTGTCAATAAGACTCTGACCCCAATAGCACACTAATGTGGGTATGAGAAACATTCTCCCAATTTTATGATCCACTGAGAACTTGTAATTTAATTTAGTCACACATTCTTAGCAGCCATCTCTTCAACACCTTTAGTGTTTTGTCTCGGCTCCCCCAGACTACATGCCATTACATACTCTTAGTAATGCCAGTTAATTAAAGAAACTCAATTAAGAAGGAAACAATCCTTACTTAATGAATTGGAAGTATTACTGTTTTCATGCACAAAGTTATTGCCATAAACAAACACATGCACACACACAGACACGACATACACACAAATACATGCACCTTTTACAATTCTTGCATATCAAATGTTATAGTTTCCTTCACCAATTTTACAACTTTTAGTCACTTTCTGCATTATATAGTGGAGTAATAGCCATGCATCATTGCTAGCATAGAAACGGAGATCTTTCCCAAATACACAATCACACATCAGAATTACAATCTTACAGTATAAAAAAAAAATATTCAAATTTAAACCTATTCAGAGCGTGACCTTTCTGCTTCACAGGATATCTTTCACATTAAAAAATTCCACAGCATATTAGTTTCATGTGATAACTTATCCATGCCGGCAACAAAGACGCTTCATTTGTCACTTCACTGGTCACACCCCGCCTCCCACTGTCAAACAATGACATCACCTCCTTATTACATTCCAACACAGACCTTTTCTCCCTACTCCTCCTCTTCCCTTCATCACATCACAAATACCACCACATGAAATCAGAGGAATTAAAACTGCAAAGTACTCATCATCATTGTGGTTATGCTATCAAAATCTAAATTTACCGAAAAATATAAATCTGAATGGTAACACACTATGTAATGTGCATAAATGTAAAGAGGGGCAACATAAATCAATTAAAAGTACAAATCCTAGCTTGGAGAAAAACAATTATTTTTGGTTTTTCGGAAAACTGCATTTGTTAAAACTCCCAGTAATAAATTCACTTAAACTCCCAGTAATAAATTCACCAAATTTCAATCCTTTATGGTTGATTATTGCTTGTGTGTGAATTATATCAAGATACAATATATTACTGGGACTTTGTAAGCCTTGTTAGAGTTTTTTTTTGGCCCCACCTAAAACATTTTTAAAATTATTATGACCTTCATAATGACATTAGCCATAATATTTTCATCAATTCCATGGAAATTACCCCTCCCCCCCTGAAATTTCAAAATTGTGTTTACCCCTCACCAGTTTGTATTTAAAAATAATCTGTATGATATATTTTATTATAACCTGTTCACTCAGAGGTAAGCAATGAGATTCTACCAGCCAAAAAAATTTGTGCTTTTTCCCTCACTGATGAACTCACACCAACCCAATGCACCACAGAGAAGGAGAACAGCCTTCAGGATCATATGAACTTCCTCCTATAACTATATATTTTCCACTACACTTTGTATTCCTCATCCCCAGCCCTGCCTCCTTTCCTTAATTCGAGGCTAACAAGGAATGGTGGCTCACTAGCCAAAGTTGATGTATAAGGGCATCCTAGTGGACATTCCAGCTCATTAGAGAAAAGAACACATAAACAACAACAACATTCTACACATTAATTAAAACATTTATAGTCCACACTAAAATATATGAAGTATATTCAAAGGATAATGCCAACCTTTACATGTAAGGGAATTATTGCATATAGTCCTTGGACTGGTTGTTTGAGAAAACCATCTATTATCCCCTGGGACCATAGAAAAAGCTTAGAATTTCCCCTCAAATACACACACACACACACACACACACCACCACCACCACCACCAGGTACTAATAAGGTTTAATGATACACACAATAACCACCATTTCCTATTTCCTAATTAATTTCCTCCCACTCTTTATGGGCTGTCTGGCTTAGGTTTTTTTTAGCTACAACATGCAGGGTTTAAACGACTAAAGAATTCTTTCAATAACCTGAGAGAATAAACTATCTTGTGCCAGCAATTGACATTATTATGTTACTGGAATTACATTTTAACGTTTACAGTGGGATGGTTAAAACAACAACAACAACAAAACAAAAAACAAAAACAAACAAAAAACAAAAAAAAACAACTGGAGAGAGAGAGCCTATCCAAGGTGGAACAAGCCAGCTGAGCACATTGACGGGTCAATTTAAGCTAACTGAGCCGGCTCAGGGTTAGTAAAGTTTGGCCTACTATTTTAACCATGCAACTTGATGACAATCTGATCTCCATAATCACAGACAACAACAAAATACCAAATACTGCATGCTTGGCACCAGGAATTTGAAAGCTAAAGACAAATTCAATAATCTGCCGGGGTTTTTTTCTTTCAATTTTCCCACTTGTAATCTGCGCCCATATGGCAATACTTCATACGCAGGCAGCATTGATCAAAGAAACCCCACACTGAGATTATCTAGGCAATCAAACTGAATATACATGTAATTCCAATAGATGCAGACACAGCCAAATATCTTAAAAAGGAAACGACACTTTTACAATCCTATTCTCGTTTAGTTTCAAAACGGCATCATTACTACTCCTACACAGGTCAGCCTTAGATCCTTAATGCTCCATTTCTCCTCCACATGCACGCATACTGGTATAGAGCACACCCAGATGGGGCTTCTTCAAGAAAGTCGGCGCCAAGTGGGAGACATGTTTTCCAAGGGTGATCTAGAATTAGCGTAGTGGATATAATGATTCTTTTGGGATATCATACTAGCATAATTAATATTATTATTATAGATATTTTAGAGGATATCTTTCATACTTAATCCATCAAAGGTTAATTTGTTAGTCTTCCTGTTTGAAGCCAGTTCCACCAACAGTGTCCAATAATTGGAACAGGTGTTTTGACTGGTATTTAACCCGCCTCAGGTGGGTATGTCAGAGTGGGTGGGACAAAGCAAATCAGTCTAATTGTCTGTCTTTCAGTCTGCCAACAGATTTTAGTACAGCAGCTAAAATGGTGTCCAGCTTATGCAATAGTCACTGCAGCTTACTAATATAAGTTGTGAGGGTAGAACTCTCATATACAACTTGAATTATGATTAGTTTCAGTAGAAAAGTCTCTCTTTTAAGTGTAGTTGTGATGAGACACAGAATAATATAATATCTCACACAGTCTGGAACAATACTTTATGGCGAGTTCCAATCAATCCATGTTGAGTTTTTGGTGAGTGCGAGACTTCACATTTTGTTCGTGTGAGTGTATGATGCCGCAAGAAGAATCCAGTATTTGATCTAAGCTACACAGTAAATTGCTATGGGAACATATCGAGTAGAAGGCTGCAGATACATCCAACCACAGTGCTATTGGATTTCAGGTCATTGTAGTTGGATAGAGAGAGATCTTCCCCCTACGCTAGCTAGCTCTGGCAGTGAGCATGGCAACCAAGCTATAGTCCGACACTTTCCTTTGATGACATCATCAATTGCCTTCATTTCTAAAGTAAACATAAAGAGACTTTCAAAAGATATCTGCTGCAAGGTTAGAGTCTTAAAGTGCTGTTGCAGCAGCTCCATTTTTGCCATCCCATTTATAATGCAATTGCTATTTTTGACACAAACTCGTGGCCCTGTTTTTTTTTCAACTCATGGATTCCCTTCTTTTCCTCTGTCTACCTCTCATGCTTACCAGTATATATGTCCTTTCTGTGTGTTTCCTTTCACTTCTTCATTGAAGTAGTTACATCAGTCAGCTTTTTCTCACCTGCATTGACCCAGCTTCTCTTCCTATCATATACCCATTATAGTTAGCTAATGTAGATGAACACGCTTTCCCAACTCAGTTCAGCGATCTGGTGTTCAGTTTCATAGATGCTCCAAGCTGTTAGGCCCTGACGGTTGAGTGGTTTGTGTGCGCACCACGATGATCGAACCATGATGAGGTAGCTTTTTTTCCTCCCCCATTTTATTTTTCTACTTGTCAAACGTTCCCCTCCCCCCCCCCCCCCCCCCCCCCCCCCCCCCCCCTCCCCCCCCCCCCCCCCCCCCCCCCCCCCACCCCCCCCCCCCCCCCCCCCCCCCCCCCCCCCCCCCCCCCCCCCCCCCCTCC
>WLWI01000550.1_pt1 | contig 34229 bp, 31 predicted proteins | sample 6701501 | NCBI WGS metagenome assembly WLWI01 (sample SAMN12718690, study PRJNA515312) | sponge metagenome | isolation source: marine sponge | host: Mycale hentscheli | place: New Zealand: South Island, Marlborough, Capsize Point | collected 2014-11-01 | reverse complement strand
TGCAATCCGAAAATGGCCTGCTCGGCATGGGCCCCTTCCCCACTGAAGAAGAACTTGATGCTGATATGATTAACGCTGGTAAACAAACAGTCACTACGGTCACAGGTGCTTCAATCTTTTCTTCAGCCGATTCCTTTGCCATGATTCGTGGTGGCCATGTTGACCTGACTGTTTTGGGTGCATTTGAAGTAGATGTAGAAGGAAATATTGCCTCGTGGATGATCCCTGGCAAGCTGATCAAAGGCATGGGCGGTGCTATGGATCTGGTTGCGGGTGCCGACAACATTATTGTGACCATGACTCATGCAAGTAAACATGGGGAATCAAAACTACTTCCCAAATGTAGTTTGCCACTGACGGGGGCTGCATGTATTAAAAAGGTCGTTACTGATCTTGCCTATATTGAAATTGCAGATGGAAAATTTCATTTACTGGAAAGAGCCCCTGGTGTTTCTGTTGATGAGATAGTTGAAAAAACCGCCGGTGAAATGCTAGTACCTGATTCTGTTCCGGAAATGAGTTTCTAGGCGTATACTCGAACCCTTGCAGTTGTAATCTGTCAGTCAATTTTGGCAGAACCGCCTTTGCTGTCAAAATTCACATCAATGACTAATTTATTAACACATTCTGTCAGTTTGTATATTGCTGCTGTTCTGATTTGGGGTTCAAGCTGGTTTGCAATCAAATTCCAACTCGGTGTGGTCGAAGCAGAAATTTCACTCGTCTACCGTTTTCTACTCGCTTCAATCATCCTTTTTCTATATTGCCTATTAAAAAAAATAAACTTACGTTTCTCCCTATCACAACACCTGTTTATTTTTCTACAGGGCTTATTTCTTTTTTCCACAAATTACCTGATCTTTTATTGGGCAACAGGCCTTCTGACTTCAGGTATTGTTGCCCTGTTATTTTCAACTGTAATTTTAATGAACATTATCAATGGTGCACTTTTTATGCGCCAGGCAGTTAACAGGCATAGTGTGATCGGCGCCTTATTTGGGATTGCAGGTATCGCTACAATATTTTGGTCAGAAGTAGCTAACCTCGAGAATAGTGAAGATAGTTGGAGGGGTTTGTTCTTATGTCTTATAGCAACATTTTCGGCATCGATTGGTAATATATTATCCGCACGTAATCAGAAGAAAAAGTTGCCGGTACTTCAAACCAACGCATGGGGCATGACTTATGGTGCATTGATAATGGTTTTATATGCTGTTTTTCAAGGTTCCACATTCAATTACGAATATTCCTTCAGCTACACTGCATCTCTGCTATACCTGAGCATATTTGGATCAATAATTGCCTTTGGCAGTTACCTTACTTTAATTGGTCGTATTGGTGCCGATAAAACTGCCTACTCCGCTGTGCTTTTCCCGGTGATTGCACTTCTAATATCAACGGTATTTGAAAACTATCATTGGACGATTGCCGCAGTTTGTGGTCTTGGGCTGGTGTTATTTGGGAATTACATGGTCCTGAAAAAACCAGAGAAGGAAACAGAAAAACTGACAACAGAAAATTCATTGTAGTAACAGTTGGTTGATTCCTGAGTCTTGTTTCAGCTATAAATCTTCTGGTAAAACGATTCCCAACTCTTTACGTCGCGTCTGCCAAAGCTTAATAAGTTCCTCAAGTTTTTCAGGCTCAATGGCGGCAAGATTTCGACTTTCTCCCGGATCGACAGACAAATCGTGTAGCTCAAAGAATTTTTCATCGAATGGTTGATCGAGCGTCGATATTTTCCAATTACCTTGCCTGAGATAAGCACGGCCTGAGTGGTAACCGACTGTGACGTATTGATCGTCATGAACTGATTCTGATTTGCCAGCAAGGAAAGAATTGATGCTCTCTCCGAGAATTGGTTTGACTGATTTATCGTCAGGATAGCTGACTCCGGCCAATTCGAGAAACGTCGGCGCTAAATCCATTACAGATAAATAACTATTGTTAATTTCTCCGCTGGCTTCAACGCCAGTACCCGTTATGATCATCGGCGCGGTGATACCCCCTTCCCGGGAGTAACCTTTGTGTCGATGAAAAGGGGCCGATCCTGCTTCTGCCCATTGCGGGCCATAAGACACGAACGATTCGGCCGTGCCCATTTTTTCATAACTATTATCAAAGTTAGCTTGAATATAATCAACAAACGGACCGTTGTGATAAAAATCTTCCGCAGCAGCGCCGTTATCGGACATGAAGACGATTAGGGTATTGTCATAAAGACCCTCAGTCTTCAGGTATTCGATTAGACGACCGACATGATCATCAAGGTTATCGACCATAGCGGCGTACAATTCCATCTTACGGGATTCTTTACGTTGTTCAGCAGGCGTCAGCTCTTCCCAGGGTCTTATCGCTTCGTTACGAGGCGGTAATTTAGATTCAGGTGAAATGATGTTGGCCTGCTTTAGTGATTCAAATCGTCGTTCACGTAAAGAGTCGTAGCCATCATCATAGAAGCCAGCATAGAGATCCAGGTACTCATCGGGAACCTGCAATGGCCAGTGCGGCGAGGTATAGGCAGCAAACGCAAAGAAGGGTGAGCCTTCATCCTTGTTCTCATCGATAAATTCGATCAACTGATCAGTGTATACCTCAGTCGAATAGCGACCTTGCGGATACTCAACGAGTTCCTCATCTTTGCGATAGTTCGAACCTGGTGCTTTGTATCCTTTGGAGTCGAAATGGCTTCCCCCACCCTCCAACAGGTTGTATGCACGACTGAAACCCGCCGCGTGCGGGCTTTGCTCAAGTTCCAAACCAAGATGCCACTTACCGACACTGTAGGTGTGATAGCCTGACTCGTTCAGGAGACGTGGTAGAGGCACAATCCTATCCGATAAACTTGCTTCATAGCCTTCGAAAGGAACACCAGCTATACCAATGCTACCTTGCTTCGCCACACCAGCGACATGATTGTTATTACCACTTAGTAGCATCGCACGGGTTGGTGCACAATATGTTGCCGTGTGAAATTGTGTGAACAACATACCTGAAGCCGCGAGACTATCTATATTTGGTGTTTGGATCTGACTACCATAAACGCCAAGATCTGCATAACCGAGATCATCAGCGACAATCAATAGAATATTCGGGCGTTTATCTAATTCATTTTTTGCAGACGCCTCATTGCTGGAATTGCCACAGGCGGCGATCAATACTAGCGATGTTATTTGTAAAACCCGTACAATCCTGATTATCATTCAATATTCCCCATATTCTTTGAAACCCATCCTACACCTTATTTTATTTTCACAGTAGGCCTGAAACAAGCCTGCATCAATTCCGCCAGTTTGTCCGTTCCGATACTATTCATCAACGCGATGTTGCGTGCAGGTATCTGTTCGACATTCGCAGTTTCGGCAATAGCTCTCTCTAGACTATCTTCGCGAAGAATATGTAGCAGCGGATAGGGTGAGCGATTGGTATAGTTCTCTGCATCATCTTCACCTGTGCCACCAAAGCGGTAATGCGGGTGAAAACTGGCTATTTGATAGATACCTTCCAATTTCAACTCTACCAACAAACTATCTACAAAATTGAGAAATTGGTTATAGTCATAAAAATCCTGTAATACTTGAGGATGAATTAGCAAGGTCGTTTCAATCAAAGGTTCACCTTCAAGTAATTCCAACTCGGCCTGTAGTGATACCAATAAGTCTTCTTCAGTTGTCGCTTCCGTGACAGTAAATCGCACTCGATTTTGACTCAGTTCGCGCTTGGCAAAAGGACAAAGATTCATATTTATAACCATGCTTTCCAGCCAATGCCGAACCGAGACGACAACTTCTTTTTCAAGCAAAAGTAAACTCCCAAACTAAAGAATTGTATTTAGGAAACAATTTGTATCGATTTAGTCGACTACGATATACACCAATTTGTTTTATATCAGGCCAATTCAGAGACTTTTAAGTACACTGAGAAAAATCACCATTTAAAATTTTCAAAATCAATATTACCGCCGGACAAAATAATACCAACTTTCTTCTCAGACACGTTAATTCGTTTTTTCAATATTACGGCCAGAGGTACAGCAGCGGAAGGTTCTACAACGATCTTCATACGTTGCATAATCAGACGTGTAGCGTTAATGATCGGTTCATCATTAATGGTGACAACGTCTTCGACGTAGTTCTGGATTATGTCGAAGGTTTTATCACCGAGTGTCGTCAGCAGACCATCGGCAATTGTATCTGGATTCTCTACTGGTACTATCTTGCCCAATTTAAAAGAACGATATGCATCATCTGCCCCTTCCGGTTCGGCAGCGATGACGGAAGTTTCAGGCGAAATGTAGTGAGCAGTTAACGCGGTACCACTGAGTAGTCCACCTCCGCCTACGGGGGCTACAATTATATCGAGATCAGAAACTTCCTCTAATAACTCCAGTGCAGCGGTAGCCTGTCCCGTGATAATTCGATAGTCATTGAATGGATGAACAACGCTTGCCCCGGTTTTTTTAACTACCTGTGCCAGGGTATCTTCCCGATCCTGTAGCGTTGGCGGACAATAAGTAATCTCTGCCCCATAGCCGTCAACCGCTTGTTTTTTAACTTCTGGTGCGTTATCAGGCATCACAATATATGCAGGTATGTCACGAATTCTTGCAGCCATTGCCAGAGCCGCTGCATGATTACCGGAAGAGTGTGTCGCCACTCCACGTGCCATATCTCCTTCTTCAAGCGCGAGTACAGCGTTGAGTGCACCTCGTGCCTTGAATGCACCCACCTTCTGGAAATTCTCACATTTAAAATATAATTGTGCGCCGACCATGTCGTTAATTGCAGAACTGCTCAAGACTGGTGTTCTGTGGATGTATTGTTCAATTCTAAGTGCGGCTCTGCGGATATCGTCTAAAGTTGGAATATCATTCATTAGTAAAATATAACCTTATCTAATACGCACGTGATCAATACAGATGTTAAGAATATTCAATCAGAAAGTCTTTCAATAAATTTCATGATGATGGGATTAACCAGATCTGGTCGGGTAATCGGCGCCATGTGACCCCCTTCAGCGATTTCCTCAAATTCCCAATGTGGACATAGCTGAGCAAAGATATCGTATATGCCACTGGTCGATGCTTTCGTTTCTTTCGCTCGTATAACAAGCGTAGACGCTGTAATACTACGCCAGACTTGCGCTTCTACATCTGCATTCATCACGGCATCCCATTCGAATTGATTATTGGGTAAAGCCGCAATAAAGGACGCCTTACGTTCAGCTGGTAATGACTCCCAAACGCCCTCGCCCAACCAGTAGCTCACAAAACATTCACCGACTTTGTCCCAGTTGCCTTTTGGTCCATGCAGCAGGACATAGTCTTTCAGGGCTATGATCTCATCATAAGCTTCTCGAGTATTTTCACCATCAAGCAAGGGAAAGGGATTTGCTTCCAGCAGAACAAGCCCTGACACTTTATCTTTCAATTTGTTCGCAGAGTAGGCCGCCACCGCACCACCCAGAGAATGCCCCACCACGCAGACTGATTCGTTAACAAGGTCGCATACAGCCCCAACGAGTGCGACTTGATCTTCGATCGTTTGTATTACATCAGCCGACCAAGGTGAAGTGTCACCATAGCCAAACAGGTTCAAAGCTAAAAAGCGATATTGATGCTGATTGTCTTCAATTAGTCGTCGCCATTGCTTGTTATTGCTGGCAGAGGAATGGATAAGAACAATTACAGGGCCAGCGCCTGCATCGATGTAATCTATATTGAAACGTGCATTCTTTAAGATTGGCATTTAAACACTGGGCTTTATATTCTGGTTCATGTGAAACAAGTTAGCAAGATCAAATTTATCTTTAAGTGCTACCAAACGTTTATAGTTATCACCATAGGCTGCCTTAACAAGATCTTCACCCTCTTCACCGAAGCCCGGATGATTCAGATAGATCTTCCCGGATGAAAATCGTTGCATGTCAGACCAGAAATTGCGGGTCCAGGCGATTTGATCATCAGATTCGTTTGGGTCAAGCCAGGTCGAATTCAATTCGAGCAAAAAAGGCGCGGATCGATCGCCATAAGCAGTCGCGTCAGCAGCTACCCGACTGTAGGCCCCGCGCATGGACTGTATAACTATCAGTGTACGTTCCGCTCTGTCTGAGGCTCCATCCAATATTGCCTTAATCACTTCATTATCCAGATTATAAAGTTCCAATGACTTCCAATAATAGAGCTTCTCACCTTGCGGCGTGAAAAAGGGATCAAATTGCTGTTGTACTTCGACAAAAGGGACCGGGCCGCTCATGTCGAGGACCGGCTTGCCAAGCTCTCTTAAGGGCTGAACCAGTTTTTCTCCCTCCTCAATTGAACAGGTACAGATAGCAAATATAGTTGTCACTCTGAGGTTATGTAGCTCTTCCGGGAAAGAAGAAATCGGAGGTATGCGCCATAGAGTCGCCAGTGTCGTGACTTCATCTGGCATACTCGGAATCAGTTCTCGCCAGGATGAAAGAATTTCCTGCGCATCTTCCTCTGCATACATAACTGCACAACGCATCACCACAGGACCAAGATCTTGTAGTCGATATTCAAAGGAAGTAGCAACTCCAAAATTTCCGCCACCACCTTTTAAACCCCAGAACAAATCCGGGTTTTCTGTCTCGCTTGCCTTGATGTACTTTCCTTCGGCAGTAACAATATTGACTGAGATAAGATTATCAACCGTCAAACCATATTTGCCTGACACCCATCCGGTACCTCCACCCAGCGTTAGGCCCGCAACACCAGTATCAGAAACTACACCCGCTGGCGCGACAAGACCAAATAATTGAGTCTCCCTGTCTAGATCACCCAGATTCGCACCACCCTGCACCCAGGCCGTCCGCTCATCCGGATCTACTTTTACCGATCTCATCTGAGAAAGATCGATCATCATACCGTCATCGCAGACAGCGTTACCTGCAACATTATGACCGCCACCGCGTACAGCTATAACCAGTTGATTGTCCCGCGCAAAATTGACTGCATCTATTACATCAGCTACCCCGCTACATCGAACAATTACACGCGGCTTTTTATCAATCATGCCATTCCAGATCACACGCGCTTCATCGTAGCCGGTATCGCCTTCTTGTAATACAACTCCACGGACGCTTTCAATTAATTCCTGTACATTTAAGTTAGCCATAATGATCCTCCTAAACTGGTTGGTTCATATATTGAGCAATATTCGCAAAGAAATCAGCTGACAATTTCAATTACTACATCCGTTTTTACAGAATTAGCAATAAAACACAGGTCGTGTGCCTGATGATGCATTGCTTCTAATTGTGACGCTGGGACATTTTGTTCAGAGAATTTCACATTCGGTCTTAGTGTAACCCTGGTAATGCTGGTCTTGCCGTCTTTATCTTTTTCCATTAGACCTGACGCATTGTCTGAATAACTGTCAACCACAAGACCTTTATTTTGAGCCAGAGAAAGAAAAAACAGCATATGGCAACTCGACAGGGAGGCAACGAATGCCTCTTCAGGATCAACATTTTCCTTTACTGAATATGGCAAAGGAACGATATCTGGCGACGACGACGCTGGCACGCTTAAACCACCATCAAACTCCCAATGATGCCCGCGACTGTATTTGTTATCCGAAAATATCTGTTCGCCACGTTCCCATCTTATTGTCGCTAGATACTCAGACATAGTCTATTACCCGGGTATTCAATAACAAGTCTGGATAAGTGATCATTCGATATCCGTATTTCCACATTCATTCACTAATATCAGCATGCAATAGTTTATAAAATTCTTGCATATCCGGCATGGTTTTAAAATGAACACCGCTTGCAGGAATTGAATCCCAGCTTGCTTTTGATTCGACGTAGATGTGTGCGCAAATTTTAAGTTGATCACTGTCATCAAGTAAACCTACTGGTATCCAGTAATATTGTGTGTCTCTTAGTGGGTTAGGTACGGGAGAACCACAGCTGGAACAAAAATTCGAGCGAAAACCGGTGTTCTTTGTATAAGAAGAAATATGCGCCTGGCCTGAACGCCATTGAATCTTCTCAGCCTCTACAATCAAACCTGAATTCGAAGATGACCCACCCTGCTTACGGCAAAGAGAGCAATGACATTGATACAAATTCGGATTAGACCCAGTAATGTCAAAGGCAATTTTTCCACATAGGCAGGTGCCATGCATTGATGAATTCATAATTTCCAGGGCTTATAAAATAGACAAAAAATCGTAGAATTATCCGGTTTGACTACGCACTCTGATAGATTACATATAGGTCAGAGACTAGCATAATTTACGGATGCAGGTTAAGGACCCAATTCGCATAATCATCAATTATGGCTGCATTGCTTGCTGCAAGCCTGATGTAAGTTTATTCTTTCTAAAAAGATCTCAGGAGAAGCATAAATGTCTAGATTTAGTATTGCCGAGTTTGTCGAAAAAACTAAACAAACAGATAAGGGTGAAGGCTTATTTGAGCTCGAAAGTGATCGTACCCTAGAAATAAATCTGGATGGGATGGTCTGGACCAAAATGGGTTCAATGATTGCTTATCGCGGCGACGTCAAATTTTCAAGAGAGGGTGTACTTGAAGGTGGCGCAAGCAAAGTTCTTATGAAATTTGTGAGTGGTGAAGGTGCCAAGTTGACTAAAGCGACCGGCAATGGTGCCGTATATCTGGCTGATTCAGGTAAGAAAGTAACCATACTCAATCTTCAAAATGATTCTATTTATGTAAATGGCAATGATATTTTGGCATTTCAAGATGGTATAGATTGGAATATTGAGATGATGCGAAAAGTCACCGCACTTGTCGCTGGTGGACTCTTTAATATCAAGCTTGAAGGTACCGGCATGATTGCAATCACAACACACTATAATCCACTGACACTCATTGTCAGTCCAGGCAACCCCGTGATATGCGATCCGAATGCAACAGTTGCCTGGTCCGGATCCTTAACGCCAGAAATCAGAACAGATGTCTCTTATAGAACCTTTGTCGGACGAGGCAGTGGCGAATCAGTACAAATGGTGTTTGAGGGAGAAGGCTTCGTCGTAATACAACCCTATGAAGAAATAGCTTTTCAGACTCAATAGAAAAACATATAAATACAAAAGTTGGATTTACGCTTCCGCTTCCAATACACCTCGACGAACTTGATCTCGTTCAATTGATTCAAACAATGCCTTGAAATTGCCTTCGCCAAACCCTTCATCCTGTTTGCGTTGGATAAACTCAAAGAAAACCGGACCAACCATGGTTTCTGAAAAGATTTGTAATAGCAATCTTGGCTCCTCACCATCTGTACTCCCGTCTAGCAATATACCTCGTGTCTGAAGTTCACTAACCGGCTCGCCATGTCCTGGTAGGCGCTCTTCCAGCATTTCATAGTAGGCATCGGGAGGAGGCGTCATAAATGGCATGCCTCGGGCCTTGAGTTTGTCCCAACTAGCCAGAAGATCATCCGTTTCCATTGCAATGTGTTGTATCCCTTCACCGTTATAGGCCATTAGAAACTCTTCTATCTGACCGACACCTTTGGAAGACTCTTCATTAAGTGGTATACGAATACGTCCGTCAGGTGCGGTCATCGCCTTCGATGTCAGCCCAGTGTATTCGCCCTTAATATCGAAATATCGGATTTCACGAAAGTTGAATATCTTTTCGTAAAAGTTTGCCCAGTAGTCCATGCGCCCGCGATAAACGTTGTGTGTCAGATGGTCAATTACCTTGAAATCACAACCTTTGGGGTGTTTATCAACACCTTCCAGGTATTCAAAATCAATATCATAAATTGACAAGCCTTCTTCATAACGATCGATTAGATATAATGGCGCGCCACCGATACCCTTAATAGCTGGCAACCTGAGTTCCATTGGCCCGACAGGAATTTCTATTGGCTGAGCACCCAGCTCCAATGCTCGCTCATAAGCAAGTTGCGCATCTTTAACTCGAAATGCCATACCACAGGCACAGGGCCCATGTTCTTCTGTAAAGTAAGCCGTGTAGTTCTTCGGTTCTTTATTCAATATGAAATTGATTTCGCCTTGACGATATAGATTGACATCTTTGGAGCGATGTTTCGCAACATGTGTGAACCCCATTAATTCAAATATAGGTTCCAACACCCCGGGTGTCGGGGATGCAAATTCTACGAATTCAAAGCCATCAAGGCCCATTGGGTTTTCGAATAAATCAGCCATGCTGTACTCCATTTAATTCTGCTAAAGAAATTGATATTCGGTATGATTTAGTTGCTCGTGCAACTAAAAGAATATTAGTTGCTTGTGCAACTAATGTCAACATTGAGTCTGAATACAAATGAAGAAACACCGTAAACCTTTGAAATTAGAATCTTTTTTACCCTATCGCCTGTCGCTGTTATCAAATACAGTCAGCAGTAACATCGCTGCCACGTATCAGGACAAGTTCGGAATCAGTATGGCTGAATGGCGAATGATGGCGATATTAGCGGAATACCCGGACATTTCTGCGGAAGAGGTCTGTCAGCGGACAAAAATTGAAAAATCTGTAGTCAGCCGTGCAGTTGCGCGTTTACTTACACGTCATTTGATAAACCGGGAAATTGATCCGGAAGACAAGCGTCGTTCTATTTTAAGTCTCTCGGAAACAGGTTTATCGGTTTATGATGAAGTTATGCCTGTGACTGAATCTTTTGAAAAGAGACTGATAGAAAAACTCTCGAAAGCAGAAAGGAAATCCCTGTCCATCTTGCTAGATAAATTACAAAGTGAAGCGAGTGTAATCAGCGTAGAAAATTGAGTTTTAAATGTAACTAAACGTTCTTCGCTGCATCATTCAAAAGCGCCCAGGCGTTTTCCACATGACGCATCTCTGTTTGAGTCTGTCCGATGGACATACGTATTGTATATTTACCATTTAACTTCGTGTGTGTCAGATAAGCCTTACCAGTCTGATTTACTGCAGTCATAATTGCTTCACTGACATCGTCCCCATCTTTGTGCCGAAAACAGATCAAGTTTAATGGGTTGTCGACGACCAGTTCGAATATCTCACTGTCAATTACCCATTGTTTAAACTGCTGAGTCATTTCCACGTGTTGGCGAATATGATACTGCAGACCTTCAACACCATAGTGGCGAATAGCAAACCAGAGTTTCAATGCACGGAAACGTCGTCCTAGCGGAATATGCCAATCACGATAATCAAAAACGGCGCCATCATTAGTGGCTTCATTCTTTAGATACTCTGGCAATATACTCAGTGCATTTATCAATGCTGAGCGATCAGCCACAAAGAAGGCGTTACAATCGAAATTGGTAAACATCCACTTATGTGGATTAAAAGTATAACTATCCGCGTCCTCCACGCCTTCGTTAATAAAACGAAGCTCCGGACAGACCGCCGCTGTACCCGCCATTGCCGCATCGACATGTAACCAAAGCCCATGTTTTTTAGTCACCTCTGCCATCTCAGCAACCGGATCCAGGGCCAGTGACGAAGTAGTGCCGACACAGGTGCAAACAAAGAAAGGAACCAAACCCGCATCCTTGTCCTTTTGTATCTGTTCATCCAAGGCATCAGGGCGCATACTAAAATTTTCGTCAACCTCAACAAGTCGTAAGTTCTCTGTACCAATACCAGCGATCATGCATCCCTTCTCAATAGATGAGTGTGCCTGGGCGGAGGTATAAGCAATCAGCTTTCCAGTTCCTCCCTTTTTATTGACCTCACCATTAGTGACTCTTTCTCTGGCAGCGAGTAAGGCACACAATGTTGCATCGGAGGCAGAATGCTGAATCACGCCACCACCTTGCGTGTGTGACATAAATTTTTCTGGTAAGTCCAACATCTTCACCAGCCAGTCCATGACATGCGTTTCTACCTCTGTACAGGCAGGGCTGGTGGCCCACAACATACCCTGAACACTCAAACCAGCAGACAGTATCTCGCCCAGGATTGCAGGTGGTGAACTGTTACCAGGGAAATACGCGAAAAAATTCGGTGACTGCCAATGTGTAATACCGGGCATAACGACATCCGTCACATCCTTTAACATTGCATCAAAACTCTCGCCTTTTTCAGGCGCACTCTCCGGCAATTGCTTACGAATATCACCTGGTTTTACCTGTGAGAGGACGGGATACGAGTCCACATTTTTCAGGTAATCCACTACCCAATCAATAGCCGCATAGCCGTTCTTACGGAAGGTCTCCAGTTCCATGTGATAATTTTCTTTATCTTTCATTTATATATCCAGGTATCGTTTACTTACGGTTTTTTATTTACTGAAAAATCAGGATAACAGCCAGCTATTGTTAGTACAATGCACCTCAGAAGAAGTTATATTTCATAACAATATGGTAAATATAAAAATGAAACTATTTGACTTACCTTCCAGGGAACTTCTTTGTGGTTTCTGTTTGAGTATGCTTACTGTTACCGCGTCATTTCTCTCTGCAAAAGATTTACATAACACGACTTACACACCGGTAAGCGATGCTCGACTACTGGAACCCGAAGCCGAAAACTGGCTGCAATGGCGTCAAAATTATGCCGGCTGGGGTCATAGTCCGCTTAAGCAGATAACCGTAGAAAACGTTGAACACTTATCACTTGCCTGGAGTTATTCAACTGGTGCGAAAGGAGCTCACGAAGCCGCGCCTATTGTTAACAATGGATTTATGTTTGTAGCTACACCTGAAAACCAGGTCATTGCGCTTGATGCAAAAAATGGTGAGGAACTCTGGCGTTTCAAACAAACACTGCCGCCTGACCACTTTGCAATGCACCCTACTAATCGCGGCGTCGCCCTCTATGAAGATAAAGTTTATTACTCCGGTCTGGATAACTGTGCCATTGCCCTTGATGCCGTAAGCGGTGAGCAAATCTGGGAAAATTGTCTTGCTGATTGGCGTCTTGGTTTTCATATGACGATTGCACCGCTGGCAATCGATGGCAAAATTTTGTTTGGCGTCTCAGGTGCCGAATTCGGTATACGTTGTTTTCTGGTGGCACTTGACGCGAAAACCGGAAAAGAACTGTGGCGTACCTATACTATTCCGGGTGTTGGCGAAGCCGGCAATGAGACTTGGCCCGGGGACACATGGAAAAGCGGTGGTGGTTCTGTCTGGATGACGGGCACCTATGACCCGCAAATGAAGTTAGCGTATTACGGCGTTGGCAATCCCGCACCGTGGATGGCGGAGATGCGTAAGGGCGATAATCTATATACCAATTCAGTTGTGGCGATCGATCCTGAAACGGGTGTCATCAAAGCACATCACCAATATCATTGGAATGGAGGCTGGGATTGGGACGAAGTGTCACCACCTTTGTTAATTGATATTAAGGGAAAAAATAGCAAAATAAAAAAGGGCTTGATACATGCTGGGCGTAATGGTTATTTATGGTGGTTGGAACGTAAACAGGACAGCATCAAATTCATCGATGCTAAGCCCTACGTCATGCAAAATGTTTTCAGTTCCATAGACCCTGTAAGTGGCCGCCCTGAATATCATAACAGCACTGTACCAGGCATAAATAAGACTGTTACCTTTTGCCCTTCTGTATGGGGTGCAAAAGACTGGCCGTCTGAAGCCTATAATCCAGCCACAGGTTTACTATACATACCGGCGAACGAGAATCTTTGCAGTCGATTAACCGGTAAGGCTGTCGAGAATGTGGCGGGCAAAGAGTATATGGGGGTCGAGATTGAGGCCTTGTATACGATGATTCGCTTCCAGGGTGGTGATGGTATGGGAAGAGATATTCACGTAGGTGAAATCCAGGCCTGGGACATTAACCAACGTAAACAGGCCTGGACATTCGAAATAAAGGACATGAATTGGGGGCCTTTGCTAAGCACAGCCGGGAACCTGTTATTTTCGGGAGGCAGTAACGATAGGGCCTTTCGGGCTTTGAATGCCAGCACCGGGGAAAAACTATGGGAGATGCGTCTTAATTCTGCCGTAATCGGCGTACCGGTATCTTTCATGATCGACGATGTGCAGTACATCGCAGTGCAGTCCGGATGGGGTCTGGCCGCTGAATTTATGCAAGTGACATTTGACAACGTGCGTAAAGAAAAAAATGTACTCCCAGGTGATGGTGTCATCTGGGTGTTTGCGTTAAGTAATTAGAGCAATATCTATAATTAAAAAATTATTTCTGGTCGCTCTTGTTCCACTTCGTAAATAGAACTCTAATCAACCAGAAGAGCATTAATAGAGCAACGACATTTTCTGGAACAGTTAAGATAAACTTGTCGCGAATTGAATCAGGAAATACTTTGGCACCAGGCCCAGTAAATAGAGAACCAGCTGCAATATAGAGCGCGAAACACATTCGCCAAAGATGTCTGGCAATGCGTTGAGTAGCATTTAAACCACGACAAATTAGTACTCTTAAGTCAAGGGCAGCGGACACCAATGCCAGTCCTCCGAAAAAAAAGTAAGGCTCATGTGAAAATCCATCTTTGAGCCCCGACACACTATCCATTGCTTGCAGACCAAAGAAAATGCCTGCAGCACCAATCGATAGTGCGACAAACAAGGCAATAACCTCGAATACACCGATTTCGTTTTGTTTTCTCTTTACGGTCATCCATGAAGTGGCCACGAGATAGGAAGTGAAAAGGCCCGCCAGAACAGTAATCATCATTGGCTTTAGGTAGGCCATAACAATTCCCGCTACGGCCATGCACAACATAAAAATGGAATAAACATTTCCCGCTTTCCGGTGCAGACCTAATCCCTTTTTTGAAAACAAGGCCAGATAGCCGGAGAGAACGGCAATTGTTCCTGTAACAATATGAAAAACTGTAATTGAAGTCATAATGATAACTATTGCCAGAGAATTCTCATTTAATCGTAGAAAATCATATCATGCTAGCCTAATCGTTATAGAGCAAATAACATGAATTTTTCTTTTACCACAAATCAGGGCATCTGAAGAACTACCATGTCATTGAATTGTCCTAATATCATGTTTCGTGCCCTCCTATTAATTGTCATCTTATCTGCATCTCTATATTGCGAGGCCAGTCCACATTGGCGCTGGGACGATCGTTTCTCCCGTAGCGATAAGGAACATTTACAAGACTGGGTGTTGCATGCTGAAAAAGGGCTAACAAATCTTTTTGGGTCTTTACCATATTCATATCGAGTACATTTTCATCGGTCGAAGAGAGGCAAAGGTCCCACTCCCTGGGCACATACTGATAAACGACGTGGTCGTGCCGTACATTTTCACGTTAATACAGCCTACTCCTGGCCTACTTTCAAAAAAGACTGGACTGCATCACATGAATTATCGCATTTAATGTTTCCTTACCTGGGGTCCAGGGGGAAATGGTTTGCCGAAGGAATGGCAAGTTATTTGCAATACCAGATAATGTATGCGAACGATACAGTTACATGGAAACAAGCTACTAACAAACTCGAGGAACGGTTTCGTGTTGGACGCAGGGATCGCCGCTATAAGAACATGTCCATTATCGATCTTAGTAACGGAGTTTCTCCGGGAGGCGCTTTTGTACGTTTGTACTGGGGTGGAGCCGCGTATTTTATGGCCGCAGATAAGGCATTATTCGAGCAGAAAAATATACGTCTGACAGATGTTATCAGAGATTACTTACAATGTTGTGTCTACCAGAATCAAAATAGCGCTGGAGAAATGATAGCTTTATTTGATCATATAACGGACAGTGACATTTTTAGTCAGACCTATGAACAAACAGTCAAGCAAGAAGGCTTTCCAAAAACCAGCACAGCTCTTGGTTGGTTGCGCAAACATCCTCCAATCCGATTTCAAGAGTAGCAATAAACTCGAAAACTAAATCGCAAACACACGCCTGGCGTTGTCCGCCCTGATTGCACTTCGTTGGTTCTCGCTAAGTAAAGCCGTATTGCTCAAGGCACCAGCCGTATCAAAAACCTGGTGTGGCCAATCCGTACCAAACATGACCCTGTCCACACCAACCACAGAAATAAGATACTGCAGTGCCCCAGGGTCATAAGTAATACAGTCATAATAAATGTGACGCAGGTAGTCGATTGGTTTTCCCTGCATTTGCCTGCGTTGATCCAACTCAACTTCATTACCTTTTTCAAAACGGCCGACAAGATAGGGTAAGGCCCCACCCCCATGTGAAGCAATAAGCTTAAGCATTGGATATCGGTCAAAAAAACCGTCAAATATCATGCGTGTCACTGCAAGTGTCGTATCAAACATGAAGCCGACTGACCAGCTCAGGTCAAACTGGCCCATGTCCATTACATCGGCGCCTGGAGGATCAGTAGGGTGCAAGAGAACAGGTAGTGCACGTTTATCTATCTCTTTCCAAATGGGCGCAAAGAATTCGTCGGTCAAACTTCGTCCCGCCACATTTGCCAACACCATCACGCCACAAGCCCCCATGTCGCAAGTACGAGCAAGTTCTTCGATTGCGCGTTGTGGATATTCCCAGGGTAAGGATGTGAACCAGCGAATGCGATCTGGATATTTTTCCTGCGCGGCCTGCATATTATCGTTGGATTCACGAGCTGCATCACAACTAACTTCTTCACTTCCCCAATAAACATTAGGGCAGGTCAGGGAAACAACGGAAACATCAATACCTGTTGCATCCATTTGTTTAATACGAAGATCGTAATCAAAATGACCGGGCTGAGGAAAAGCGACTGGCGTATCACCACGAAAAATTTCTTCGTGCCCATCTGGACGCATCTTCAGGCCATACTCACCACCTTGATGACGAAGTATCTCAAGCCATTGGCGCGTATAGGCATGTGTATGAATATCAATAATGCTCATTTCATATATTTCCAGACTAAACCACAATAATTTATCGGTAATTCGACACTGATTATACGATGGTGAATGAAGTGACGGTAGTAACTTGAGCAACAACCTGATATTTGTGAATTTTTTTGAAACAAGTTTCTATACAATGGTTGTAGTGACTTAAGTCTTATAGTTTCAATCACTGCTTTACGAGGAACCTGCTCAAAATGTATTGGACATTCTTTCATGACAAGCGCTAAAGAACAGTTTTCGACAAAATGGGCTTTTGTGATGGCAGCGGTGGGTGGCGCCGTCGGCCTGGGAAATATCTGGCGCTTTCCGTTCATTGCAGGTGAAAATGGCGGCGGTGCATTTATTCTTTTGTATTTTCTGTTTGTCGTCAGCTTCGGTATGCCAGCGGTGATAGCCATGATTGTGATTGGCCGACGCGGCGGTAAAAGTCCTGTCGGGAGCACTGAAACATTGGCCCTTGCTGAAGGTCGAAGTGGCAACTGGAAATACCTGGGCTGGATTGCCTTGACCGTTGCCTTTCTGGCACTCTCGTTTTTCAGCATGGTTTCCGGCTGGATAGTGGTTTATCTGCTGAAATCAGCATCTGGTCAGCTTGCAGACTTCTCAGTGATACTGTCACTTCAAACCTTTGCAGATGTAAAAGCAGATGTCTCTGGGATGATGTTCTGGCACGCCGTGTTTATGGCCTTCACAATCATTATCGTCGCCCGTGGTGTCCGTGCTGGAGTAGAGGCGGCAGTGAAATTTATGATGCCAGCCTTATTTATGATCCTGCTTGTCCTTGTAGGATATGCAGCAATCACGGCAGATTTTATCGGGGCGGTAAAGTTCATGTTTTTGCCGGATTTTTCGAAAATAGATCGGCAAGTCGTATTACTCGCACTCGGACAGGCCTTCTTTTCATTGAGCGTCGGTGGTGGTGGCATCATTGCCTACGGTGCATACTTGAAAAAGGACGCTTCCATTGTACGAATGGCCCTGCTAATCGCCAGCGCCAATGTTTCTGTTGATATGCTTGCTGGTCTTGCAATATTTCCGATTGTATTTGCTTATGGGCTTGAGGCAGCCGCTGGTCCCGGTCTTATTTTTGAAACCTTACCAATAGCTTTCGCGCAAATGCCTGGTGGAAGATTTTTTGGTACCTTATTTTTTCTCTTGATGTTCTTTGCGGCTCTCAGTACATCGATTTCTATGTTGGAGTCTATCGTTGCGCGTTTAATTGAACGTAAAGGAAGCAATCGTGCAAAGATGACTGTCCTCGCTGGCGGATTGGCCTGGCTGGTCGGCTTGGGTTCGGTTTTCTCATTTAATATCTGGTCTGATTTTAAACCCTTACACTTCATTGAAATGTTAAGAGATGCCACTGTTTTTCGAATTATTGATTTTTTTACTGTCAACGTATTGGTGATGATAAGTGCCTTCCTAATCACTATTTTCGTAGGATGGATAATGTCTGAGCAAGCTACTCGAGACGAACTAGCACTGAAAAATGAACGAATCTTCCATGCATGGCGATTTATAATGCGTTATCCCGCTCCTATTGCTATCGCCTGTATTTTTATACTGAGCTTCGCCAGCTAAAGCAGTTTTTATCTAGCTGTACTCAAACTCTCCTTGATAACAAAAACAGGCTGACTATTAGTCATCCAGTTTCAGTTGTTGATGGTCGACGCTGTCCTGTTCAAACATCTCTTCCAGTTCTTTTCTGGCTGATTTACTTAGTGCAATCATTTTCTCTTCATCCGTATGCATCGCCTGGTGTTCAAACAGGCGCGCCAAGTCATGCTTACGAAAGGTACTAACGGTGTGCTTAACCTGCTTTCTCGGCATACCTAATCCTTCGAGAACTAGACCGGCGATTTCCAGTGCTGAGGCAAAAGTTTCGCGACGGATAATATTGATACCCAGATCCATTAATTGATACGCATGTTTACGATCTCGCGCACGCGCATATATAGTCATGTTGGGAAAATGTTGAGAAACGATCTCTGCAGTTTTCAGCGAGGCTTCTACATCATCAATAGCCAGCACAAAGAGCTTTGCTTTATCCGCATGTGCGGCTTGCAATAAATCAAGACGACTCGCATCACCGTAATAAATCTTGTTACCGAAACGTCGGACAAAATCGACCTGTTCCGGGTTTACCTCCAGGGCTGTGAATGGAATTTTCTTTGCACTCAAAAGACGACCCGTTATTTGTCCGAAGCGGCCAAAACCGGCAATAATAACCGGGTTATCTTCTTCCATATTAGAGTCAAAATCCTCCTCCTGGACTTTGCCTTTGCTAGAAATGTAATCATCTGCTTTTAATAACAACGGTGTTGCCGCCATCGACAGTGTTACCGTTACGATGAGCAAGTCAATTATCTCATTCTCAATTAAACCCATAGAAAGCACCATTGCGAAGACTACAAAAGCAAACTCACCACCCTGAGAAATAGACAGAGCCAGACTTTTAGCCGAATCGTTATTCATACCCTGCTTTTTACCGATTAGAAACAGTACTGCTGCCTTGATACTCACTAGCAAAATTGTGGCAACGAAAATACGTAGTGGTACTTCCTTCAACAGAGAAATATTAACCGACATGCCTACCGCAATAAAAAATAGACCCAACAACAACCCTTTGAAGGGTTCGATGTCTGCTTCAAGTTGGTGGCGGAACTCAGAGTCGGCCAGTAACACACCGGCCATAAACGCACCCAGGGCCATGGAAAGACCTATGTTGCCAAGAATCAAAGCCATACCAATAACAATCAGAAGTGTTGAAGCGGTAAGTATTTCCCTGACTTCAGCTCCCGCAATTCGACGAAGAAAGTGGCGTAGGAGAAAACGTCCAGCGAACAGGATCAATACAATGATGAGGGTAGCGCTCAAAATCGGAATCCAATCGAATTGCTGAGTATCAATTCCCCGGTTTGGATTTAGCAATGGTAAAACCGCCAATAATGGCACTACTGCAATGTCCTGGAACAACAGGACAGCAAAAGCCGTACGTCCGTGACGGTGGGTCAGCTCCTGCCGCTCCGCCAACATTTGCAATGCAAAGGCCGTTGAAGACAGGGACAAGGTGAAGCCAATTAACAGGGAGGGCAACAACGGCAGTTTCAATAGAAGTAAACTGGCCATTGACAGTAACACTGCACTTGCTAGCATCTGGATTGAGCCCCAAACGAAAATTGCATTACGCAAAGCCCACAGTCGACTCGGTTTCAATTCCAGGCCAATAATAAATAGTAAAAGTACGACACCAAGCTCAGCAAAATGCAGGATGCGTTCAACATCGTTGATCAGGTTCAGACCAAAAGGTCCAATAAGAATACCTGCGCAGAGGTAACCCAACACGGCACCAAAACCAAGATATTTGAATATAGGCACCACGATAACCGCGGCGGCGAGGAAAATCAGCAGTTCGTGGAGTGAGTCCATTGGATTAATTCGCTACCTTTTACGTAATTGATCAGATTGATACCTATTATGCAGTATGCAAACATTAAGCACTTCATTATTGATAGAAATCAGTAAGAATACAGTCTCCAGGCTCGGAACGATTAATAGTTAGACAGGTTACCTGTCCCAGAAAACTCTCTGTCGAGCATTTTCTCCAGTTCAACATGTCCTTAATTATAGGGACTGAGGATTAATGCTTCATAGGCTATCCTTAGCAAATTCATTATTGGGATACAGGACACTTCCATGGCCAAATACGGTGATATTGGTGAGGCAAAAAATACCTCCAAACAGGCCCGCAATACATACGCATTTATTCAGCCTGATGAAATCGAGTCTGGTGAAATCCAGCATTATCCAGTAGTTATCGTTGGTGGAGGCCCTATCGGGCTTTCCACAGCAATCGACCTGTCCAGGCGTGGTATCAAATCAGTCGTGCTTGAAAAATATAACACCGTTAGTGATGGCTCGCGCGCGATTTGCTGGGCAAAACGAACACTGGAGATATTTGATCGTTTAGGCACGGGTGATCGTATGGTCGGAAAAGGTGTGACCTGGAACCAGGGAAAAGTCTATTTTGGTAATGACCCCGATCCTATATATAGCTTTGATCTTTTACAGGACAAGCAACAGAAATACCCCGCCTTTATAAACCTGCAACAGTTCTACGCTGAAGAGTACTTAATCGAGACTTTTCCACAACATCCAGAAACTCAAATACGTTGGCAAAATGAAGTCGTCGGCATAGACAACGCAACTGACAAGGTCACTGTTACTGTAAAAACGCCTGCTGGCGAGTACAAAATCAGTGGTGATTATGTAATCGCCGCAGATGGACATCGTAGTCCGGTACGAACAATGATGGGACTTGACTTCGAAGGTCGGGTGTTTGAAGACCATTTCCTAATTGCTGACATTAAAATGAAAGCGGATTTCCCTGCCATACGTCGCTTCTGGTTCGATCCACCCTTTAACCCGGGACAGACTTCGCTGATTCATAAACAGGCAGATGACATCTGGCGTATCGATTTTCAGATGGGTTGGGATATCGATAAGGAAGAAGTAATGAAGGAAGAGAATATTGATGCCAAGGTGCGTGCCTTCCTCGGGCCTGACATAGAGTTTGAGTACGACTGGGTCAGTCTCTATACCTTTCAGTGTCGACGCATGCTCAAGTTTGTCCACAACAGGGTCATTTTCGCTGGTGACTCTGCACATCTGGTTTCTCCTTTCGGTGCCCGCGGTGCTAATGGAGGAATGCAGGATGTAGATAACCTGGTCTGGAAGCTGGATCTTGTTCTCAGTGGAAAAGCCCCCGCGTCATTTATAGAGAGTTATGACGACGAGCGTATCTACGGTGCAGACGAGAATGTGACTAACTCTTCTCGTAGTACCGACTTTATGACTCCAAAAAGCGAGATTAGTCTGGCTTTTCGTGATGCTGCGCTCGAATTGGCAAGGGACTATCCTTTCGCCAGAGGTATTGTTAACCCCGGTCGCCTCTCTATGCCCTGCACCCTCGATGAGTCTCCTCTGAACACGGTAGACGAGGACAGCTTCTCCAGTAAACAAAGACCCGGTAGCCCCTGTATGGATGCACCGGTTGTCATCGAAAATGAAGATAGCTGGTTTTTGAATCAATTGGGAGACCGATTTGTCGGTTTATATTTTGTTGATGAAGAGAGTGCTACACCTGAACCAGTAGTGAACCAGAAAATACATATAGATGTACTTACAGTCGGCAATGACTCTGCAAATATTGTCGATAAAAGCGGCTTACTACAAAAACACTATGATGCAACTCCGGGTACCTTCTACCTCATTCGGCCAGATCAACATGTTGCCGCTCGTTGGCGAAAGTATGACCAAAGCAAAGTAGAACAAGCAATAACGAAAGTTACTGGGAATTGAATTTCAGCAAAGAAAAAATTTATTTCACAAAAGTAGCGGCATTTTGCTAGACTGAACATACGTCTCCATACACTTGGGGATTTACCTAAGGGGTGGCCTCAGGGCCTGAGATATCGTGATGATGAACCCTTGTACCTGATCCGGATAATGCCGGCGTAGGAATAGGACTCTGCATAACTTGTAGTTTCTCTCCACCGATCCGGGTCTCTTTTAGCACGACAGCTTTTGGAGACTTAATATGTATACTCGTTTTAATTGTATTTTGCTGGCTCTCGTCAGCTTATGTACAAGCTTCACCCTGACGGCGAACGACGTTCTGGAAGAAATTGTCGTTACTGCAGGTTTTCGCGACACCGCACTAATGAAAAGCGCTGGCAGTATCAGTGTATTGGATAAGCAGCTAATTAAAGACCGGGCTGCGCGTCACTTCGATGAAGTCATAAACACTTTACCGAATGTGAATTTCTCTGTTGGTGGCACTCGTGCCCGCTTTGTTCAGATCCGTGGAGTAGGAGATCTTGAACAATTTGTTGATCCAAAGCATTTTCCTTCCGTCGGTATTACCATCGATGATATCGAAGTTGGTACAACGGCCACAGGTGCCGTACTCATGGATATTGAGCAGATTGAATTACTGCGCGGGCCTCAGGGTACCAAGTTCGGCGCCAATGCTCTGGCCGGTATAATCAATATCAGAACCCAACAACCTGCTGACATATTTAGCGGCCGTATAGAAAGTGGTTACGGCAGTTTCGATACCTGGCATGTTGGTGCAAGCCTGAGTGGTCCTTTATCTGACTCAGTTCAAGGTCGACTAGCAATTCAACAAAACAAAAGCGATGGTTTTTACAAAAATGAGTTTCTCGATCGAGACAACAATAATGAACGTGACGAATTATCTGTCCGTGGCAAACTGCGCTGGTCAGCAGAAAATGGAGCTGAAGTAGATCTCACGGCTTCATATGCAGACATCGACGGAGGCTACGACGCCTTCTCACTTGATAACGTTCGGAGCACCCTTTCTGACAATCCAGGCAATGATAAGCAGGAAACTGTAGCACTGGCATTGAAGGCGAGTATGCCGGTTCTCGAGGGACTTACACTAGAGAGTATTTTCAGCTGGCGTGACAGCGATGAAGACTATGCCTTTGACGAGGATTGGGTTTTTTCTGGTTTCTGTGATGGTCTACGTTGTGATCCGTTGTTTGAATTTTCCAGCACTGACACACTTTTACGTAAAAGTGACGTGTTTTCTATTGATGTTCGACTTAAATCCGACCCCTCACGTCTTGCCTGGGTAGCTGGTATTTATGCACAAAAACGTAATGAAGATTTAAGACGCCTGCATTTCGGCCCGTTCACCAGTGATTATGAAACAGAACGTTACGCCGTTTATGGTGAATTACTGGTTGAACTGACGGACAAATTGAATCTTACCGCGGGGCTCCGTTACGAGCATTTTGAAGATAAATATAGCGACAGTAATACACTAATAAGCGATTCCACTGACAACTACTGGAGTGGAAAACTGAGCCTTGAATATCTCACTGGTGAAAATACGCTATTGTATTCCACCTTATCTCGTTCGGTTAAACCGGGTGGTGTGAACACAGAAACCAGTTCCAGCTTCCCCTTTATTACTGCGTCTTTTCAACCCTTCCTGCTATCGAGACAACAGTTCTCTGCGGAAACACTGTTCAACAAGGAAATCGGCATAAAAGCGCGTTATCTTGATAATAAACTGGCATTAAGACTAAGCCTGTTTCACATGGATAGAGACAACGCCCAACTTGAAAGTTTTGTGTGGGATGCAAATACCTTTATCTTTACGGGCTTTCTCGATAGCACAAGCGATGCAGAAAATTATGGTGCTGAGTTGCAAGTTAACCACCAGTTAAACGATAAATTTCAATTGTTTGCCAATATTGGCTACCTGGAAACCAGCGTTGATTCACTTACCGTGTTTGATCTAGATACTTCACAATTTGTTACTCGCTCAAATCGAGATCAAACAAAAGCACCTAACTGGCAATACAACCTCGGATTTAATCTTGATTTCAGCGAAAAACTTCATGGGCGTTTTGAAATTGAAGGTCGTGACAAAAGTTTCTTTGGCTATTATCACAATGGCGAAATAAGCAGTTACACACTTGCACATGCCAGTCTTAGTTATCAAGTTGGCAATTTTAATATTCAGACCTGGGTACGTAATTTGTTTGATGAAGACTACCAGGTACATGGCTTGTACTTCGCAAACGATCCTCGTGATGGGTTCGCAGTGAACCGACCCTACTATCAGTTTGGTGAGCCACGAGTTTACGGGGTGAATCTGAGTTACGAGTTCTAAATATTTGTCGTGCTTTTATACCTGCACGTGTAAGAGAAGAAATGAATAAAGCGAACCCTGAGGAATTTTAAATATGAGACTAACTGTCGAAATAAGTATGTATCCCTTACGTGAAGATTTTATTCCACCTATAGATGCGGTAATAAAAAAACTAAATGGCTTTACAGAAATGCAGGTACAAACATTTGATACCGCTACAACTATTGTTGGTGAATATGATTATGTGATGGAGGCGATCAAGAGCATTTTGGCCTGGAGCTACGAGAAATTTGGCACCTCTGTTTTTGTGACTAAATTAATCCCTGGTTACGATCCGAACTCTTAATGCAGGAATTATTCAGTTTTGTCTATTCTTTACTGGCCGAACTAAGTGGCTGGGAAGCCTGTGCCGTTATTCTCGCTATCAGCTATTTACTCTTAGCTGCGAAAGAAAGTATTTTCTGCTGGTACTGCGCCTTAGTCAGTACTGCAATTTACACCTTCCTGTTTTGGGATGTCAGTTTGTTTATGGAATCTGCACTCAATGTTTATTATATGATCATGGCCGTCTATGGTTGGCATCAATGGAAATATGGTGGTAATGAAGGAGGCGGTATTCCCATTCGTGTATTGAATCTAAAATTACATCTTATTATTATCGGCGCAATAGTGATCGTCTCTTTTCTGTCAGGATCTCTCCTTAGCCAGCATACAAGTGCGGCCTGGCCGTACATTGATTCATTTACAACCTGGGCCAGTGTTATTACTACGATTATGGTGGCAAAGAAAATACTGGAGAACTGGGTCTACTGGTTAATCATTGATGGCATCTCAATTCCCCTTTATATCGACAGAGGCTTACATCTAACAGCCATATTATTTATGATTTATCTAGTGATCGTCGTAATTGGTTATTTCAATTGGCGTCAACGATTTCTCTCACAAAAAGCCACTATTGCAGATGCCTGATAATCCTTTGGAAGGTTGGTCCGAGTGGGGTACGCCCTTCAAGTCACTCGATCTGATTGACGAAATAAATACCGGTTTTACTAATGAAAATTATCTTATCAAAGCAGATGGCCAGTTATGTGTACTGCGTATCAATGCGCAAAACAGCAAGGCATTGGGTATTGATCGTGAGAGGGAAAGATTAATTCTTGAACTGGCTAGTGCCGAAGAACTAGCTCCTAATGTGATGTTTTTCTCTGCAGAACATGGAGTACTAATTTCTGAATTCATTGATGGACAACACTGGCATTCTCCTGAATTGGAAGACGCTGAAAAAATGTCTTTGCTTATAGATAGCATGAAAAAAATCCATCTACTTCAGGTTACAACATCACCATTTAACTACTATGAGCATGCAGAAAACTACTGGCAACAACTTCTGGACAGAAATATAAATATTCCTGAGGAATTACATCAAAAGAGAGAATGGCTAATGCCACAATTTTCTAATATTTCTGTATCAAATATTATTTGTCATCATGATCCAAATCCAGAGAATATTATTTTTAAATCAGGCAAACTGTTTTTTCTGGACTGGGAATATGCTGCTCCGGGTTGGCCTGTTTTTGATTTTGCTGCGCTGTCAGTTGAATGGAACATCCCTGTTAGCGAATTAATCGTGCATCACGAGATTGATGTGAATGAGATTATTCAGGCATCGGAGCTATATAGGTATCTCTGTGATTTGTGGTTGGTCTTACAAACTAAAAATTAATATTTTAATTCAAGCTAAACATCGTAGGACGCAAGGTTGTTTAGGACATCAAGTGCAAAACCCGACCTTTCTTTGAACGCATTGATTACACCTTCCAATCTTTCTTTTACTACAAACTGATAAATGTCTTCTGCATCTTCCGGACATTCCTCTTTTACTATTTCCAATACTTCATCAGGACCATTTTCGCGACTGGCCATCACTACTCTATTAGTTTTCGGCAACCGGTCTTCTTCATAGGCTTTCAGACCCTCCAGGGGATTTTTATGTGTTCCAAGCGCAAAAGCCAGGGCTCGTCCATCAATGATGGCATGTACTGCACCGCTGGAACTGACCGGTATCAGCGGGTGAGCCGCGTCACCCAGAAGAGTCACTCTACCAAAGGTCCATCGTTCTAATGGATCGCGATCGTAGACAGGAAATTCGAAGACTTTACTGGTATTCGAGATAAGATTCGGAACATCCAGCCAATCAAACTTCCAATCGTTATACAGTTTGATCAATTCTTTCGGATTTGCCACTTTACCCCAATCTTCTTCCTGTGGCATATCTGTCTGAAACGGTAGCGCTGCAATCCAGTTAATATGACTACTACCCTGATCCTGTAGTTCTTTAGAGATAGGATAGGAAATCAGTCTCAATCGTTTATCACCACAAACGATCATAGATTCACCATCGAGATAGGCTTTACTTTTCACTGCACCACGAAAACAAAGCATATTCGCAAATACAGGTACGCCCTCTTTAGGATAAAGTTTTTTCCTGGTTGACGAATGCAGACCATCTGCGCCAATTAAAAGATCAGCCGTTTCAGATGCGACTGCTTCACCCGTTGTTGGATCGACAAAATTCGCTGTAACACTTTTTTCATCCTGAGAAAAATTAGCAAGTTGATGCCCGGTTAAGACTTTATCCTTACCTGCCCGTCGTTTGAATGTCTTCAACAGCAACATCTGAAATTCACCACGATGGAGTGAATATTGTGGCCAATTATAACCGGCGTATTCGCCACAGGGCACACTAAGTACTAATTTGCCACGACGGGTGAAATATTGCATGCGCCGGGTACGGATGGCGAATTTATCCAGTTCTTTCTGCAGACCAAGTGCGATTAATTCACGGGACGCATGGGGTAATATATTGATCCCCACACCGAGTGGTTGAATTCTAGATACGCTTTCGAATACTTTAACGTCTATACCTATTTTCTGCAGACTAAGTGCTGCGCATAGACCTCCAATTCCGGCCCCGGCAATTATAACCTTCATAGTGTACTTCTAGGCTGATTCTTCCAGGTATTTCTTTGCATCAAGCGCGGCCATACAACCTGTACCGGCTGACGTGACGGCTTGTCTATAAATAGGATCGGAAACATCACCTGCAGCAAACACACCCTCCACACTGGTTTGTGTTACCAGTCCATTACTACCAGTTTTCACCTGAATATATCCATCCTGCATATCCAACTGCCCCTGGAAAATATCAGTATTCGGTTTATGGCCGATGGCAATGAAAAGACCATGTACATCAATATCCTGAGTATCATCTGTCTTAACATTCTTTATTCTGACACCGTTAACCCCTGTATCGTCACCCAGCACTTCGTCAAGGACGTGGTCCCAGGCGATACTGACATTACCTCCGTCGCTGGTCTTCCCGATTAACTGATCGCTCAATATTTTCTCTGAACGAAACTGGTCGCGGCGATGAATGACGGTGACATGTGATGCCAAATTGGCAAGGTACAGGGCCTCCTCAACTGCAGTATTTCCTCCACCTACGACAGCGACTGCTTTACCACGATAAAAGAAGCCATCACAAGTCGCACAGGCAGAAACACCTTTTCCTTTGAATGCTTCTTCAGATGGTAGTCCCAGATACATGGCGGTAGCACCGGTGCCTATGATCAAGGCATCGCAGGAATACTCCCCACTATCTCCGCTCAGAGTAAAAGGTCGTTTGCTCAAATCAACAGCATTAATAGTGTCATATATGAGCTCTGTACCGAAACGTTCTGCATGCTTCTCCATACGTACCATAAGATCCGGACCCTGTACGCCCTCGTTATCACCAGGCCAATTGTCAACGTCAGTAGTAGTTGTCATCTGCCCGCCAACCTCTATCCCGGTAATAATAACTGGATCAAGGCCGGAACGAGCGGCATAAACAGCAGCAGTGTAGCCCGCAGGGCCAGAGCCAAGAATGAGTAATTTGTGATGATTCAAGACCTTATCCTCTTTTGAATTATTTTTGCGACATTGTAACAAACTCCCGATAACGAAACCGTATCAGGATAAAACTAATACTCAAATCGGATGGGTTTTAAATCAGTGGACTGCGTTTTACTCAACTTTGGCTTTATGGATCTGTACGTAGTCATTTTCAGCAAGCAAATGACCGCGCTGTTGCCATAGTACAGGGTCACCTTTGATTCCGTGACCTTCTAGGATTCGGTTAAAGTAATTAGCCGCTGCACAAATCGAAATCGCATATTGAAATTCCCTTTCTGACCAACCCATCTCCAGAACGGCATCGGCATCTGCCTGCGTCATTTTCGACGGCGTTTCAGTTAGCTTACGGACATATTTCAATATTGGTTTCATTCTTTCGTCAATGATCGCCATATCAATATCATCCATTAAGGTTTCAAACATGCCCGGTTCAACACCGAATAGCTCCGCAGTATGACGATGTATATTATGACAATACTGACAAGCATTAACTCCGGAGGTGAAAGCAAATATCAATTCTGCCTGCTCATGGGTGAATGGACCATCACGTAATAGGCGTTGAGCAAGCATACCCAGTGGTTCTGCTAGTTCAGGCCAGCTTTTGAATATTTCGCTTTGGGTTGCATTCTCAGGAAAGCTATGAAGAAATGGCATGGTTTATAACTCCTCTTACGTAAGAAAATAGTATAAATGAGCTTATTTTATCTAGCTAAATATTAAGCGAGGTTCCGCTAATAATTACAATTGCGGGATTCAAGAATTAGATTTTCTGGAAATAAAAATAAAAAACCTCTTGCGAGTATGTCGCAAGAGGTTTCCTTTACCTCAGAGGAAGAAGTACTAATTGTAAAATCAATGCATCATATTATCTGTAAGGTCAAATTTTCCCATTACATACATCTCACCCTGGCTCATCCATTCGCCTTTTATTTTTTCCCATAGAAATAGCATTTTAAATGTAAAAGGTGCAACAGCTGGGTCAGCAGGATAAACATGGAAATTAACCCAATCCCATCCAGCCTTACCGTTTACATGCGTATTGTAGGATTCAATGTAGACTTTACCGCTGATTATATCCGGGTTCTCATAGACTGGACGTATACCTTCTGTGCCTCTGTGTGTCGAACCGTCAGGACCCACTGTCATGACATCTTTGGTATAGAATTTTTCCAGGATAGGCTTGGGATAATTATTAGCGAAAGCCTGCTCCTTCATGTCGTATTTCGCCCTGATTGCCTTTTTAAAAGCATCAAGTTTCGAGTCGCGTGCAAGTACAGTGTTGACCTGCAAACAACACAAAATTGATATAATAGTAATTGTTATAAGTTTCTTCATTTTAGATCTCCTTAATGTGAATTTTTACTAGTTTTTCCAAGAGCCTGATGAGCGGCCCTTTCCCCTTCATGAACTGCACCTTCCCACATTTGCATACCTCGTAATTCAGCATGTGCAAAGGTTATTCGACCATGAGGTTCACGAATTACATCGCTGGCAGCGGGCATACCTTCTTTACCAAAGAAAAATCCGGGTGGCGTGACAACATAAGCATGACCATGTCGGTTTACGGTAATGCCTGCTATGTCTCTGTCTGCATCAAACCCACCCTCTGCAAACATCTTGGTAAATTGCTCGCGTACGTTCTTCTCAATATCCGCGTAGCTCAATGAAAACATTTTCATACGCGCCGCCACCGCCTGTTGCTCAACTGGCATCCCGGGAAGACAAAACGAGTTATACATCGTTACCACGGTCGGCTTATCAGGTGCCAAAGGCATGGGTTCTTTACCATCCAGGATCATTTGTCGACGAAGCGTAAAGAACCACCCCATGTCATCGCCAAACCATCTGACCGCGGAGACACCCATCTTATCCATGAACTCCCAGTTACGTAGAGCTACATTAACCATCATCATCGGTGAATGCATAAAGGTGTCCATTGCGACTTTATGCTTTTTCGGTAGATCGGTCACTACGCGTTTATTTAAGTGCTGTTGTCCGGCCATCACTACATGCTTCGCTTTCACACGTCGCATCTTTCCATCTTTGAGATAAGTTACTTTTACTGACTTTGCCTTGTCGGCAGGTCCGTCATGAACGACATTCACAACAAGCGAACTCAAACGCATACGCACTGACTTGTCTGGATTGTCCATCAGTTTCCAGTCAACTGGATTGCTAAGAATCTCCATTAATGAAGGATCTTTTCCAAAGATGCCCGGAATTAATTTGTTAACGATATGCCGGAGAATGCCGGTATTGCCGCCGGGAAATTGCGCTAAATGAAGAAAGTCTGTGGGATCGCCGATACCCATTTGTCTTGAATACTGCATTACGCCAGGAGAAATAAAATTAAAGGCCTGTAAAGCGGAGACCGCATCGGTACCAAGCCCACAACCCATCGCGGCCATGAAAGGATTTAAATAACTATCTATTTCGGCATTATCTATCCCCATCTCATTGAGTAAAAACTCCTTGTAGGTCATGGAATCAAGCCACTCAGCCCAATCTTCTCGCTCAGGGGGTTGACGATAGACTTCCATCCAGAGTAAGTCATTTTTGGTCTTCTCGCTGATGGGGACATCTTTAAAACGATTGGACCAGGGGTTAACCGCCATCTTATGACCGTCGTGGAACCAACCTAGATCAGAATGTTCCCAGCTAATGTGCATTGGGGAATAATTATCGTAAGGGATCTTTAAATCTGAACCTTTCGCCTCTTGCCATTCAAATTCACTCGGTAAATCTAGTTCATCCCATAAAGGCGAATACATTTCTATTTTCTTTGCCCATTCAAGTGGCCACACAGCACCAGTTGAGCCCTGCGGCGCCCACAATTTATAACCATCAACTTCGAATTCGTTGTGTCGTGCTTCACCTCCAAACATATCGTGATTATCGAAGATAAGAACTTTAGCCTTTGGGTTATCTTTTAAAAATGTGTAGGCCGCGCTGCAACCTGCGAAACCGGCGCCCACAACAACCAGGTCATACTCTTCACCCGTGTTTCTTGCCAGCTTGACCCGCTTTTCAAAATCTCCATTTCTAAATGTATGAGCGGCATTAACCACATCATGCGTGTTACCATTTGCCGTCGCATAGTCGCCGACTCCTCCGGGACCGGTCCAGTTCTTACCTAGTTTATTCAGAGGCAAAGGCATGGTTTTACCTAACTTAAATTCGTCCGCTTGTGGCAGATCCGGTTTTGCCATTGCGCCAGGTGCTTTTGCCGTCAGTAATGCAGCACCAGAGCCTATGAGCGTATTGCCTATAAAATCGCGTCGGCTAATACCCTCACTAGAATCTTGTTTTTTATCCTTTGGTGACTTGTCTGATTTACCCATGGTTGCTCCTACATTAAGAGAATAATATTCGTAAAACTTTAGAATATAATCCATATTAATACTATAATTGGTCAAGTGACAAATTATTTTTCTGAAATTTTTAACTTTATTATAGTGAAAAACGTAAACTACTGTTTTTATTATATTTAATATATTATGTGTTAAAGTAAATGGTGCCTAAACAGCAAAGGAAATACGCTGTTTACTGCTCATTTTACGGTCGACGAGAATTATTATGGGCGACAAAACTTGCCCTCGATTAGCTGAGAGCCATCGACTTCTCATAGGCATAACATACAACTGGAAATGAATTGATACAGATGGTGGCTCAAACATCCAATAAGAAAAATGCAAATACGACAATTGCGAGTAGCAATAAAGGAAAGAAGCGTATCGTCGAGATTTTGGAAGCCTGTCGGACAGTTTTAATCGATAAAGGTTATACGCAGTTCTCCCTACGAAATATTGCAAAGGAAGCGGGCATACATCTTAGTAATCTTCAATATTATTTTCGAACCAAAGAGGATTTACTCAATGCATTGATAAGTTACAATGCTGAAAAGTATTTTGAAAATTACAATCAACTCTTTGAATCACTACCACAGACACCTTATCCAAAGTTTGTGGCTGTACTAGATTACCTTCTGGAAGATATAAAAGATCCTCTTACTCGCCGCTTTTTTATTCAATTCTGGGCTTTGCTTGATGCTTCAGATGAGCATTCCGGAAAATTACTAAACGAAATGTATGCGCCCCAGATAGCTCACCTCAATGAACATCTCAATGATCTGAACCCAGATTTATCCTCTGGAGTGAGACAACAACGAGCAGCAATTATTACGTCAATGATTGATGGGATGATGTTGATGCTTGAAGACGCTGATTGCGACATCGCAAAGAATGAGCCAGGAATAGAAACAGAAATGCGAAAACAGATTATTCGAATTGCAACTGACCCCTAATGCAAGATTGGTTAATCTTTAAGACAAATAATCTTCCGCCATAGAACACGCCATTTCAACAAGCATTGGTGTTAACTCCTGAGCAGTTTCAGTTTCCTGCCGTGTATGTACCCATCCAAGATAGGTTGTTGCACGAGCCATCATAAATATTGGCAATGCAGCTAGATCATCATCAGTTAAATCTCTCTCGCTTCGATAACCTTCAATATAAGGTGTAACAAGTTGACCGAAATAAGATTCACTGTGACTAAAATAAAGCGAAGTCGCCATCTCGAATAAATGCCAACCATAGCCAGCATCGTCAAAATCGATCAATCGAACATGACTACCATCTACCAATACATTCTCCGGAACCATATCTGCATGGATCATGCTGTAATTTTCTGATGTCTGTCCGAAATCATTTAAGTCGCTTCGAATTCTGTCGCGAACCTCTAACATCAAACTTCTTTGCGTAACTGACAATGCTTGCAACTCCCAGAAACGGCCCCAGAATGGTTGTTCACCGGTCAGGCCATCCAAATCCCAGGCATGCCGTACAAATTCTGCAGGAATTTCCCATGTACTCGCCTGATTATGAACCTTAGCGGCAAGTGCGCCTATTGTTCTGTAATTATTTTGCTGTGTTATCAGATCCCCTTCCAGACCTTCTTCAACACTACCCAATTGTTCGCCATCTACCCAGGCAAACATGTCTATTTGCCGTTTATTACCGGCGAGATTTGAATCGGGTGTAACAAATAACTGTCCTGATTGAGTGGGTATAACCTCGGGAGTTTCTATATTTCCCGCGGCCAGGGCCTGCACCCATTGTAGTTCAGATTGTAAAGCTGAATCGGAGTGATACCCAGCACGGTGTATTCTCAAAATGTGTTTATCACCATTCTGGGATTCGACCTTAAACACGGCGTTTTCCCGCATTTTTATCATGCTTAACTTCACCTCATCTAGTCCCCATTCGGGTAAAACCAGTTCGGCTAGTTGTTGATAAAGTTCAGATTGCTGTTCTGGTGCCAGGTTATAGAAATCGCTCATCTTTTATTCCGCTACAAATTATTAATATTAGTTTTCTAGATATCAGCTAGAACATCATCCAGAGTAGAAAGTAAGTGATCTGCGTTCTCGTTTGAGAAAGGCATTGGTGGTCGCATTTTTAGTACATTATCATCCGGCCCGATTTTACTGATTAATATTCCCTTATCACACATCATATTGATAACTCGTTTGGCTTCAGCTGTCGCTGCTTGTTTCGTTGTTCTGTCCGTAACAAGGTCAAGACCGAAAAACAGACCTTTCCCCCGTACATCACCAATCAAATCATGCTTATCCTGTAATTTTCTCAGGCCTTGTTTAACGTACTCACCAGTTGATGAAGCGTTTTCGAGCAATTGTTCCTGTTCAAGCACATCAAGTACGGCCATTCCTGCGGCACAGGAAACTGGATTACCAGCGAAAGTATTGAAATACATTGATGTATCCCGAAACTCGTTCAGTAAATCAGCGCACGCGACCACA
>WLWI01000548.1_pt1 | contig 34328 bp, 28 predicted proteins | sample 6701501 | NCBI WGS metagenome assembly WLWI01 (sample SAMN12718690, study PRJNA515312) | sponge metagenome | isolation source: marine sponge | host: Mycale hentscheli | place: New Zealand: South Island, Marlborough, Capsize Point | collected 2014-11-01 | reverse complement strand
CCCACAAAGCTATGGCGGCGTTGGAACGGCGATGGGTCCGGTGTCCGGCCTTACCCAAGTGGTTTGTCCACATGGAACCCACGCCGACTTGATGCGGAGTGCTTATTTTTCTGGAAACGCCTTAGAGCCAGGGTGCCGAATACATTAACCTCGAATTCACGCCGGCCCACGACTAAATTCTGCCCCTCGGTGGCGGCCACCCCCGCCTCCCCGGCAACCCCGGCGTTATTGATGAGCAAATCCACATCCGGGGCCGCTGCAGCGGCAGCGCTTATTTGTTTGGGGTCGGTAATATCCAATTCCAAGGCGACAAGGCGGGGGCCATACTGCTGGACCAATCCTGCAAGCTTGGCCGGGTCGCGAGCACCAGCATATACCTTGTCGGCCCCTTTGGCCAACAACGCCTCGACCAGGGCCCGGCCAATACCGCGATTGGCGCCCGTTACCAGGGCGACTGCACCAGAGATTTCCACTGACATGATTTCTCCTTGGTTGGGATGGGGAGTAGGCGGCAGCCAGATGATGCTAACGCCCATATTGTGCCTGGCCGGCTCATCCGACTACTGGCGGCACAATGGTTTAAAATTCGCTTTGTCTATCAAAATAGACAGACCGGTCTGTCTGTCAATACGTACAAATGCTTTTTTATCTATTTGCCCAACGACTGGAGTAGACCTATTTTGCGGGTAGACCCGACATCGACCTGAATAGTCCCACCTGCAAAGGACTCAACCATGGCGCTCCAAACCCCTAATGCCAAACGAGAATCGGAAGTGGACCAGGTACGGGAACGCCTGCTGCAAGCGGCCAACGAGCTGTTTTATAAAGAAGGGGTTCAAGCTGTGGGAATCGACCGAATTCTCCGGCACGCCGGGGCGGCCAAGGCCAGCCTCTACACACATTTTCAATCCAAGGACGAACTGGTCGCCGCTTACCTGGATCGCCGGGGCGCCCAATGGCGCCAACAAGTACTCGAAGAATTAGAAAAAAAAGGCGGTTCCCCCCGGCAACGCCTGTTGCTGCTCTTCGATTTGCTGGCTACCTGGACTTGCAGCCGAGAATTTCGCGGTTGTCCATTTATCAATATAACCGGAGAATTGAGCGCGCCCGACCACCCGGCCCATGCAGTGACCCGGCGCTACCGCGACTGGTTGCGAAAACTCGTAGGCCGGTTAGTTGCAGAGACGGGCCTTGAAGAGGTAGAACAGACCACGCAGAGTATCGTGATTTTATACGACGGCGCCCTCTCCGGCGCCTTAGTGGACAGCAACCGCGAAGCGGCCGCCGCTGCCCGTTGGACCCTGGAAAAACTGTTGCCCAGCCAATAAAGGCCAGCCCGCCCCAAAGCAAGAGCACCAGCATTCTAACGGCCCCTTTCTCCACACAACCCTACCCCCAGCCCCAACCCGACGATAACGACCGACCAACGGCGGGCGCCCTACCAAATAGGGCGGTCCGATGCGGCGCAGCCCTATTAGGCGATATCCAGCCCCCATTTCTCCCGTTCCCACTGCTTCTGGCCGATCCGCTCGAGGTATTCTTCCCCTTTGTGCTGGGCCAACCAGCTCTTTAACGGCACATCGGCCTCGGTGGGCTGCCACCACCCTTTTACATCGACCCCGTCGCCCAATAGTTGGCGGCGGATCGGGTCGCATTGGTCCAGGATCTCGTCGGGTATCACATTGTAGTCGAGACCGCGCAGCCAGCGATAGCTATAGCCGAGGAAAAATACCTTGCGAACTTCATCCGAGGTATTGATGCCGCGGGCATGCCACATGCGCCGGTCGAAAAGCACCGCCGTCCCCGCCTTCACCTGGATCTGCACCGCGTCCCTGGGGCTATCGTCGCCGCCGCGCTGGGGCGGCCGGTCCAATTTGTGGCTGGCCGGGATAATCTGGATTCCACCTTTCTCCGGTGTGCTGATATCACTCAACCAAAAACCCACTTTCAGGGACAGCCGCGGTTGCGGTCGTTCCATTTCGGGCACCGGGCGGCCGCCGTCCTGATGCCAGCCGCCCGGTTTTAACAGGGCGCTACCGGCCGGCTCGGGCGGATAATAGATTAAATGCGAGATATAGTGCTGCACATTCCAGCCGAGAATATCCCAGATCAGCGGGAACGTCTTGGGCCAATCGAGCAATTCGCGGAACGCCTCGTCCTCGACAATGGTCCTGAATTTGGCCATCATCGCCCCGGGTTCCATATCGCGTGCCGCCCGCTCGCGGGCGTCGACCTTATCGGCGGCTTCCAGCAGTCGGTTCAGCATCCCCTCATCGAGGGCATCCTCGACGACGAGGTAGCCCTCCTGGTCGAAGTGGTCGCGCTGGGCGTCGGTCATGCAATATTGCAGACAATTTTTATCCACGGGAATTCCCTCTCCTAAAGTAGGGCACCGGACGGTTTGCCCGGCGCCGTTTCACAACTAGCGGGCCAGCGGCAGCCGAATGGTCACCTTGGTACCGCGCCCGGGCTGACTGGTATAATTGATATCGCCGTTGTGCCGATGAATAATACTGCGGCACAGGGACAGGCCAAAACGGGCATGGGTGCGCTCGCCGTGCGCGAAGTCAATTTCAAAAAGCCCCTTGATTTGTTCGCCCGTCATCCCCCGGCCACTGTCCTCAATCTCAATCCACGCCTGCTCGTCGTCGCTGTACAGGCGCACCGCCAACGCCCCGGGCCCGACAAAGGCTTCGGCCGCGTTGCGCACCACCGTGGCCAGGGCCTGGGCAAGCCGTTTCGGGTCGCCCTCGACGACAACGCCAGTAGCCAGGTCGATTGCAACCCGGGTATCAGGACGAAAAACCTGCTGTTGGATGTCGAGCACATTCTGCAGGGTTGCGGCCAGATCCAGGCGCTGCAACTCGGAGCGGTCCAACTGCACAAAACCGCGGATGGTCGCCATGACCCCTGCCAGCCGCTGGCTCGCCTGCTGGGTGAGTTCGAGCGACCGGTCCAAGGCCGCCAGCGCGCGTTGACTGTCCTTTCCCAGCGCCCCGTCCCCGGCGGAGAGATCAGCACGGAGCCGGCGGACCGCTTTATCGGCTGTATCGACGGCGCTGTGCAAAGCCCCCAGAGGGTTGTTTATCTCGTGTTCGACGCCGGCCACCAGATCGCCCACAGCGGCCATCTTCGCCTCGAGAACGGTCTGTATTTGCCATTCCCGCAGCCGGTATTCGGCATATTGACGCTCCACCGCTTCGCGCACCGTTGCGCGGGCCGCACGGGCGGCGAATGTTATCAGCACACCGGCCAATCCGACAAAAAACGGGGTCACTACAATCAGATCCAATTGGCCAAAACCGATGCCGAGGGCACGGTCGAGCCCACCGGCAAACTGATCGAGGCGCGGATCGTTCACGGCCAGCCATGCCAGCACGAGGTGCAGGACAACAGTCACCCCCGTGAGCAAAGCCGGATACAGCGGTCGCAGCGCCAATCCGTTTAAAGCTATGACCGCCAGCGTTACGGCGGTAAAATTATGCCGCGTCAAATGGGCCAGCGGCTCGTTTTCCCCCGTGTACACCACGTGCCAAATCACCGGCAGGGCGCACAGGACCAAGGCGTCAGCGAGGGTGCCCAACAGACCGACCGAAACGGCACCCGGCCGTTTCCGCAAAGACCATATAATGGCCAGTTGGGCGCCGAGGACGACTATCCCAAGGATAGACATAGCCAGCACCTCATTGGTGCTGGCCATAATGGGCAAGGCAACGCCCAAGCCCAAGCCGACAAATACCACCCGGGCCAATACCGTCCAGCGCAGAGCCCTGCCTTCGCGCTGGGCCAGCAATAATGCAGTGGCACCGGCGGCTTTCTCATCAGAAAGATTGGATATGTCGGCCATCTCAGTCCTCTACAATATACTTACTTTGCCTGCAAAATAGCGGCCTGCTTGGACGCTCCCTGGTTGGCGGTATGCCCTATGATTTGCAGGGCGCGGTTATTAGTACCGACTTCTGGGAATTATAAAGCACTAGGGCAAGTCTGTGGTCAAGTGATCCGTTAGATCGAGACGAATTTCCCGGACTCAGATCCATTTGGCCGGAATTCCCGATTGGGGTATTTTCAATGCTAACAGGGAACCGCCTTTGCAGGCGACCTGTTTTCAGAATATTCCAATCTAGCCCCAAGTGCTTCCTCTGGGAGACCGGCAAGGACGCCCAGCGGCCAGCGGCGTCTATTCTACCGTCTGCAAGCCGATCCCGCAGTCAGCCGCGCAAACTGATGCTAATGCGTTGACGCCCATTTCCCCATAGACCGTAAAACGAGACCTACGATGAGCCGCCCCAACCTCCTCTTCATTATGCCCGACCAATTGCGCCACGACTTTCTCTCCTGCTACGGTGCCGCGCACATAAATACCCCTCATATCGACCGCATTGCCGCCGAGGGTATCCGCTACCAGCAGGCCTATAGCCTGCACCCGATCTGCGTGCCGGCACGGGCGGCCCTGTTGACTGGCATCAGCGCCCTGCGCACGGGCGTCCTGGGCAACGGCAACGGCCTGCGCCCCGACCATCTCGACTGCGGCATGCCCACCTGGGCGCAATTGCTCAGCGCCCAGGACTATTACACCTCTGCCATCGGCAAAATGCATTTCTATCCCTGGGATATTTCCATGGGCTTTGCCCATCGGACCGTTTGCGAGGATAAAGTCTGGGTCAATATCGAGGACGATTACTACCACTATCTGGCCGCTCGCGGCCACCGCAAGTACATGGGCAAGGAACACCAAGGCTACGACCAAAATCGCGGCGCCTGCATTTCACGCCTGCCCTGGGATTGCTACTGGGATTATTTTGTCGGCGAAGAAGCGGCGCGCTTTATCCGCGAGTACGACGATAGCCGCCCTTTTGCCGCCATGGTCGGCTTCCCCGGTCCCCACGATCCGTACGACCCCACGGCCGAATTTCTCGCCCAGGTCGATATCGACGCCATCCCCGATCCAGCCCCGGGGGACCCCATTCACCGCAGCCCCGATGCCCCGTTGTACCCACCCCCCCAAGCGGGCGTGCCGAGCTGGACACCGCAGGCGACGGGGCCCTATACCGAAGCGCAAAAACGCACTGTGCGGGCCCACTACTCGGCCCTTATCCTGCAAATAGACCGCCAGGTCGGCCGCATCCTTGAAGCCTTGGAAGAAAGCGGCCAGCTCGACAATACAGTGATTATCTTCTCCTCCGACCACGGCGATATGGTCGGCGACCACTCCGTCAACGGCAAGGGCAATTTCTACGAGGGTAGCTGTCACGTACCCATGCTGGTACGCCAACCCGGCGGCCCCGTCGGCATCGTCCGCCACGACCTGGTAGCCCTCACCGATGTCACCGCCACCCTGCTGGCCGCGGCCGGCCAGGGCGTGCCCGATTATATGGACGCCCGCCCCTTGCCGGGACTGGGCTATGAGAAGGAAGCCGACCACCAAGTGCTATACGGCAGTTTGCAAAACGGCTGGATGGCCTTTGACGGCCGCTACAAACTGGTCAAATACGGCAACGGTGCCGACGGACTCTTCGATTTGTCGAAGGATGCTGCCGAACAGCACAACCTGGCCCGGGAGGCGGCCCACGCCGACCATTACCACCGCCTCGATGCGCTATTGTGGCGCTATCTCATGCGCACGACCCAAGCGGCGCACCAGGACAACGAAGTCTTCGTGCCCCAGGCCCGGGCCATGTGGGCCGATAAGGAATTCGGTCGGAAGGGTTGGCAACGGACCTATCCCAGCAAAGTGCGGGGCTAGAAGTCATTTTCGACGATAAGCAGAGAGGGATAGCCGGCAAATAAGCCGGTGCGAATCGATGCGCGGCCTATTCGAGCAGCACCAGGGGCCGGCTGGCCTGCGAGCCGGCGGCCCGCAACCGATAGAAATATACGCCGCTGCCCAGCCGCCTGCCGGCCGCCGTGCCATCCCACACAACCCGGTGCGAGCCGGCCGCCTGAACGCCGTCCACCAGTCGCCGCACCGGTTGACCAACGGCGTTGTAGAGCACCAATTCGGCGCGGCCGGCCCGCGGCAATTGGTAGGTAATAGCCGTGCCGCCGTTGAAAGGATTGGGAAAGGCGGCCCCCAGGGCAAAAGAAGGGGGCAAACCAACCGCAGTTTCCCCCAACGCCGTCGACCGCGCACCGTAGTCCAGGACGCTGAGGCCACTACTAGTGGCGGCCCACACCTGGCCCCGAGAATCAATCAATACATCCCTGACCTGGGGACCGGTCAGGCCGTCCGCCGGGACGTAATTGGTCCAGTGACTGCCGTCGAAACGAGTAAGGCCAGCGGCGGTGCCGGCCCACACGACCCCCAGACTATCCACTGCCACAGCAAGCACCCGGCTATGCCCCAGGGCGCTATTAGCCGGGGTGTAGCTGCGGCCAAATTCGCCATCGAAGCGAGTCAGACCGCCGTCGGTGGCCAGCCATAGTTCTCCGTTGGGCGCAAAGACGATATCGCGCACGTACGGGTGGGCCAGGCCCTCCCGCACATCGAAAGTACGCCAGCTCGTTCCGTCCCACGACGACAGACCACCAGCGGGTGGATCGGTACCCCGGACGACACTGCCCGAGCCCACCCACAGCACCCCATCGGGTCCTTCCGCCAGCACGTTGATATTGAACGGATCGGGTACGGAGGGTCGCTGCTTTACGCCGTCGGTGCCCTGTAATTCAAACAGACCGCCGTTGACCAGGCCTTGGCCGTATTCCTGACTGCCGGCCCATACCCGGCCGTCGGACAGCAGCAGCAACGATGCCAGCGCATAGTACTCGCCCTGGTAGTTGAGGCGCCCGACCAGCTCCGGCGCCATCGCTTCCCAGATCTGTCCGTCAAAACGGCTCAGGTTGGAACTCACCCAGACGCGCCCTTCCGCATCGACGGCCAGCGCCGCCTGATAGTTAGTGCCGCGCGGGAACCGACGGGGCAGCGCCCCATTGGAGAATATCTCCGCCTGGCCCTCCTCCACGGCCCGTAACTGGCTGCCCAGAGCCCAGACGCGTTTGCCGTGCCGGGCCAGGGCGTATTGCACCTGCCCCGGGAAGTAATGGGTCCACGTTCCCCGCTTGGGCAGAGTGGCAAAACTGGCGGTGGGTTGAGGCGGCACGGACCGCAGCCGACGGCTAAAGCGGTAGCGATAAAATCCATGGCTGGTGCCCAAGTAGAGTTGCTGGGAATCATCGGGATCCAAAAAGAGCAGCTCGGGCTCACCCTGAAAGCCGAAACGACGGCTCACTGGTTCCCAGTAGCGCCCTGCGTCAACACTGATCTCAACGGTTAAATGGGTCCGGGCAAAGCGCACACTATCATCGGTGGGATGATGCACAATTCCGCGCCGTTCGCCCTCTTCATATCCTTCCTCAAAAAACTCGAAGGAACTGCCCAATTCGTCCATCGGACGCCAACTCAGCCCTCGGTCGGAGCTCCAGTATTGGCCCGTCTGGCCCGTCCCATTGCGCCCTACCACCACCAGCGGATGCGCCTGGGAGCGGCCGTAGCCAAAGACCCGGCCCCAGCCGATACCGACACCGCTGAGGGCCCAATTCACGCCCCCGTCCTGGCTGCGATAGATCGGCCCGCTACCCGTCCGCCCGCTGCCGCTGGACAGCATTAGCCGCTCACCGCCCAGATGCACCAGCCGCCGCGCCCCGGGCCAGGCGATCTCCTGAAACCGGCGCCAGCTGGCGCCCCGATTGGTGCTGCGGAAAACACCCTGGCCCTTTCCCGAAACCCCAGCATACACTTCGTCCAGCCGCTGCGGATGGGGGACCACCGCCAGCACTTCGGGGGCCCTGGGCTTGCCGTTGGCCTGGTAAGTGAGGCCACGCACCGAGATCGACCAGGTGGCGCCCAGATCCAGACTGGTGTAGACACCGGCATCGGTCGTGGCGGCGTAGGTTACAGGCGGCTCGCCCGGCCTAAAAGCAATATCGTTCGCCGCCCGCGGCATGGTCTCTTCCCAGCTCTGGCCCAGATCGAGGCTGCGGTACACTTTACTGCGGGAACTCCAAAAGAGGACCGGCTCGTCGCCGGGCGAGACAGCCAGGGCCCGCGGCACCCTGCGGTTGCTGGGTACCGGCGGAAGAGGCACCCCCCGCCAGGAAAGGCCGGCGTCGTCGCTGCGGCCCATATCTGAATAGACCCGGTCGGGGTGAGTCGGGGAGACCGCCAATTTGTGGGAATTACCCGGGCGCTGCTGCCAGCTACGACCCCCGTCGAGGCTGCGGTAGATCCAGGTATCGACAATGCAATAAACGATATCGGCGTCGGTGGGATGCACCGCCAGGTCGAGGATGGGGCGCTGCAGCGAATCCCCTTCGACAAAAAAACCTGTCCAGCTGTCGCCGCCGTTGCGGCTGCTGAAAACGCGCCCATAGGCATCCCCGGCGTAGAGCACCTTGCGATTGCTGGGGGCCACTTCCAGTTCAATCACCGGACCGTGCGGCGGTCCCCCGATAAAGACCCAGCGGTCCTCCTGGGCAGAAGCCTGCTCGGCGCGGAGCAAAACGCAGCAGACCAGTAGCACCAGATGGGGCCCAGAAAAGTGGCTCCGGACTCGTCGCATTGTCCCCTCATCCCCCCTGAAGCAACGCCACCCGCCGCCCTTCCGCCGCCGCCACTTCGGCGCCCGAGCCAATGCGGACAGCCGCCAGCCCCGCGTCCAGATCGGTGCGCCAATCGGCTCGGTTGCCGCGCACTTCTTCCAGGAATAACCCCTCCAGCGAAATCTCGTTTTGCCGCGGCTCCAGCACGTCCCTCCCCGCCGCCCTCGAGCAATGCCAGGCGCCGTCCTCGTAGGCCAGGGTACCGCCCTCCAGCACCAAGCGCTCGTGCTGTTCAGGTCGCTCAATGGCGATGCCCCCGGCCCAAGTCCACTGCGCCGTGCCACCCCCGGCAAAGCCCACTACGGCGCGGTTGATAAAGCGCTGGTATATGCCCGCCGTATTCATGCCCCCGTACTCGGCATAGCCCTCGACCCAGGCCGCCGCCCCGAACAAATCGACCAGCGGGTATACGTGGTAGACAAAAAACAGACTCGGCGGCCCCGAGGCGTGGATATTGAATAGCACCTCGGGACGGGCGCCCCTGCCCGGGGTCAGACGCGTAAAGGTGGCCAATAACAAGCCGCCCATAGAAGAGACCGCTTCTTTGAGCCGGGCGTGCTCGCCGTCTACCGCCTCCGGATGCGCCAACCGCAATACCTTGCCTTTGTCGCGGGCCCATTGCGCCAATTCCTCGCCTTCGTCCACCCGCCGGGCCAACGGATATTCCAGGAATACGTCCTTGCCTGCCTCCAGGGCGGCCCGAGCAATGGGGCCGTGGCTGTCGTTATTGGTGCAGATTGCCACCGCATCGATATCCGCCCGCCCGATCAGTTCCTGCCAACTGGCCAGCAAGGGCACCTGATGCACGGCGGCCAACGGCGCCCCGGTCTGCTGGTTGCGCGCCGCCACGGCGGCCAATTGCCAGCCCTCCATAGCGGCAAAGGCGGCGGCCCGGCGTTTGGCCATGCCGCCCGAACCGATCAGCCCCAGTCGAATCGCTTCCATAGGTAAATCCCTTTTCTTATTGTGCCAACTGGTAGCAGGGGACGTAATTGGCCCCTGCCAGCTTCATGCGCTGCTGCCCCACAAAGGCGTGCAACAACCGATCCAGCGGCTCGACCACCGCTGCTTCGCCGTGCAACTGAAACGGGCCGTGCTGGCGGATGGCGCGTATCCCCGTATCCTTGACGTTACCGGCGACAATGCCGGAAAAGGCACGGCGCAGATGGGCCGCCAACTGCCACGGCTGCAACGACCGACGCAGCTGCAATTGCGCCATATTCTCGTGCGTGGGGGCAAAAGGCCGCTGGAAATCCTCGGGGATATGCACTAGCCAGTTGAAGGAGAAGGCGTCGTGGCTCTGGCGCCGGGCCTGGCGCACCCTTTTCACCCCTTTGACCATAGCGTGGGCAACGGCGACCGGATCGTCGACAATAATATCGTAGAAGCGCTGCGCCTCCGGGCCCAGTACGGCACCGATCAGCTCGTCTATCTGGCGGAAATAATCGGCGCTCTTCCCCGGTCCGGTGAATACCAGCGGAATATGCTGATCGGCGTTTTGGGGGTGCATTAAGACCCCCAGTAAAAAGAGGATCTCCTCAGTGGTGCCGACCCCGCCGGGAAAAACGACAATGCCGTGACCCATGCGCACAAACGCCTCCAGCCGCTTTTCGATATCGGGCATGATCACCAGGCGGTTGACGATGGGATTGGGCGATTCGGCGGCAATGATATCCGGCTCGGTAATGCCTATATAGCGCCCGTCGGTCAGGCGCTGTTTAGCGTGGCCGATGGTCGCCCCTTTCATGGGCCCCTTCATTGCCCCGGGCCCGCAGCCAGTACAGATATTGAGGCCCCGCAGACCCAACTGGTAGCCCACATCCTTGGAATAATCGTATTCTTCCCGATCAATGGCATGCCCGCCCCAGCAGACCACTAAGTCGGGCAGCCGCCCCGGTTGCAGCACCCGCGCGTTGCGCAAGATATGGAATACTGCATCGGTAATACTGGAAGGGACATCCAGGTCGAATTTGGAATTGTCCTCGACCTCGGTCTTGATATAGACCACGTCGCGCAGTACGGAGAAGAGATGCTCCTTGATACCGCGGATCATTTCGCCGTCGACAAAAGCGCTGGCCGGAGCGTTGCTTATCTGCAGGGTAACGCTGCGCACATCCTGACGAATACGGATGACGTAATCGGCGAACTGCTCCAGCACGGAGGCCGCATCGTCGACCAAGCTGCCGGTGTTGAGCACGGCCAACGAACAACGCCGAAACAAGCCGTGCAGTTCGCCCTCGCCCGCCCCGCTGAGCTGGGCCACCTCCACTTGCGACAGCAATTCCAGGCTGCCGAGAGGACGCACTTCTATATCATCGGGATGCTTTTGTAAAACAATTGAATCAGATTCGTTCATAAATTTCGACTACCTATTGTAACACACTCGGAAATTTTATTTTTAGCCTGCACTCCACATCCTGGGAGATCAGGCAGCGGTTTCATCTAGACCTTTAGTATGTCCTTTCGCCGCCGCCCTGTCTACCTGGTTGACGCACCGGGTCCGCACGGTATCTTAGAAGCCGCCGCTGCCGCTCCTACCTGTCCGACCAGGATCTGCCCCTATGAACGCCCCGCCCTTCAAACTGGCCCTGTACTTACCCGAGCTGCGCTTACCCTTTGAAAAAGCGGTTGCCGCCGCCGCCGATATCGGCGTCGATTTTCTCTGGCATTCCTTTGGCGAGGGCCCCTGCAGCACAAAACACCTGCTGGACATGAGCGACGCCGAGGTCGACGCCACCCAGGCCTGCTTAGATGCGCACAGGCTTAAGTTTTTCCTCATCAACGCCGGGGCCCACTTCAAACAGCTCCACCTGACCGACCTACAACTGGACACATTACAGGACCACCCCGAATTCCGCCGCGATTTCAAGGCCCTTGAGCGCGCCATGGAAGTGGCCGCCCACCTAGGCGTGGCAGCGGTGAACCCCTTCACCTTTGCCTGGCCGGGCGAATACAGCGCCGGCAAGCCCACCTGGCCCATGCGCTGGCTGACACGCGGCGGCTATATTGCGCCTGTCGATATGGACAAACTGGTCAAAGCTTTTTCGCTGGTGGCCGAAGCCGCCGAGCGCCACCAGGTCGATGTGGCCCTGTCTATGATGTGCTGGAATTACACCAATACCACGGCCCATTTCCGCCGTCTGGCAGAAGCCGTCGGCTCGCCCCGCCTGAAAGTCATGTGGGGTCCGGCCGACAACACCAACTGCGGCGAAAGCGACGTGGCCAGCGCCGGCTTCCTGAACGTGCGGCCCTATCTGTATGGCCTGCATCTAAAGGATTTGCGGGTCAACGACGGCTTGGCGCTCGATTTCGACTATTGTCCCATAGGCGAAGGCGATGTCGATTATCCCACTGTCCTGAACAATCTGCGCCGGCACCAATGCGATGTCTTTTTATCCCTGGCCACCCATTTTCTGCCCCCCAGCGGCGATCCAGTAGAAGCCATGCGCATCAATTACGCCAATCTGCAAGGACTGCTAAATTCGTTGGAGACCCCGTAAATTAGGCCCATCGGCATTGGCAAAATAACGGAGGGTCTACAGGCACCCCACACGACAGCGCGGTAATAAAGACCCGAGGGTGACAAACCAGTTCCCAACCAGGAAAGACAAACATGCGAGCAGCCCGGAACCTGAAAGCCAAAGTAGCCAGCGGCGCCATCACCACCGGCGTCCTGGCCACCGACCAATTATGGCCCGATATGGTCGAATATCTGCAGCGAGCCGGTATTGACTATCTCATCGCCGACCAGGAACACGGCGTCCACGCCGACGATCTGGTGGCGCAAGTGTGCGCCCTGGGCCGGATGACCGATTTCCCGGTATTGATCCGCCCCATCGACTGCCAGTACAGCACCATCCGCCAGGCTATCGACCGGGGGCCCTGCGGCTTCTTGCTGCCCAGTGTCGAATCGGCTACCGATCTAGACCAGGTACGCGACAGCATCTATATGCCGCCTCGAGGTCGGCGCCGGCCCGGGGGTCCGGGCAATTATTGGGTACAGGATTTTTATTACGACACCTGGAAGGAAGAGGTCGAAGATGATTTTATCGTCCTGCCGCAGATCGAGACTCAAACCGGTTTAGCCAACGCCGACGCCATCGCCGCCCACTCTATTACCACCGCCGTGGCCGTGGGCCCCTACGACCTGTCCACCGACCTTGGCGTCTGCTTCCACATGGACAACCCTAAACTCGAAGCCGCAGTAGAGCGCATCCGCCAAGCCGGCGAAAAAGTCGGCAAGACCATGTGGCGCATCGGCGACGGCCCGACCCTGGCACGGCAGGGCTACCACTTCCTCTGTATTGGCGAACCCATGGGCATTTTGCAGGAAGGCCTGAGCCAATTGAACCGCGACACCCAACAAGCCGCACCCCCGACAGAGTCCTAACCCTGTCCGTGGCCCGCGACGCCGGTGTACCGGCTATCTACGCCGAATGGATGGGCGGCGGCGTCTGCGATCCCCAAGGTGTGGACGCCTACTTCGAGGGCTGCCTCGATATCCTCGCCGAACTGGCCATGATCGACCGAGCCCCAGGGCCCCGGCGCAGCGAATATACCGTCGAAGACGAGCGCGACAACGCCGGCCACGTACAGCTCAATTACCCGGCCCCTTGCCGCGGTTATTTCGCGCCCCAGGTAGCGTTGAAAACGTTCGTCCGAGCCGGCGATATAATCGGCACTGTGGTCGACCACTTGGGTCAGCAACCCCACCCAATCGTCTCCACCCAGACAGGTCTGGTATTGTGCTTGAGGGTATTCAACCGCGTCCACCAGGGCGATAGCCTGGCGGCCATCTTGGAACTGGACTCGACGCCCTGAGCGATTAGTCGGCGGCGCTGCCGGACCTCAGTCCGACCTTTTCCTGCTGCCCCTCCTGGGACTCCGAGCCGCCCAGGGCGACTCCCCCTTCGCCCAGGGCCTGCGGGGCCGCTGCGTGCAGATTTTTTTGCTCGGCTTTGGCACCCACGGCCTGACTCACCGCAACCTCGAGATAATTGGCCAGTGCCGCGACTTTTTGCCGCTGCAACCGGGCCCAGCCCACCATCCCGGCGCGCGCCGACGCCAGACCGCACAGCGCCCCACCGCCGACCATGCAGAGATTGGCCCACATGGGAAACCCCTTGCCGTCGAGGGAAATACCCGTCAGTGTGGCAGCGACAAAAGTGGTCATTAAATAGGCTATACCGGCCCAGCCTTCATAATTTTTGAGCACCTGGACGTTCGTCCGGTCCCTCCGCGAGCGGATCGTCACCTGGGTCTGCAATATCTCGCCGCCATCGCTCCATTCGCGGGCCTGGCCCAACTGGCTGACCTGGCCTACACTGCCGGTCAAACGGCGCAATTCGAGGACGATCTCCTCCCATTGCTCGTCCGTCAATTGGCCCGCCACCACCCGCTCCACATCGGCCAGGAAAGGTCTACCCGTCAACGTCAATCCCCGCTGTCCATCCGGGCGGCGGTCCAATTCCTGGGCCGCCGCCTGCAGATATTCGCGACTGATGCCGATCTCCGTGGCCACCTGCTCAATTTCCTCCAGCGACAAGCTGTGGCTCAAAGATTGGCACCGGGCCTCCTGCAATTCGGTGGCGCGTTTGAGCAAAGCACCGACTTCTTTGTCGCTGTACAGTCGCCTAGATTGGTGCTGTTGATCCATGGCGGCTACTCCTCGGTCTTGAGGGACCCCATCTCAGCCCTGAATCCGCCGAGCCTCCAGATAATAGCGCTTTTCCTCGGCCTCACCCATAGAAAATGTCTTGCGCGGCAACGCGCCACCGGCCAGAATGGTGCGAAAGAGGGCGTGCTTATCGATAGCCTGGGTATAAAAGCCCAGATTCCCCGACTGCCCGCCCAATTTATCCACAGCCTCGTCGCCGTGGATGTAGTCGACGACGGTTTGGGGCTGGCAGCGACCGTATTCCTCGAGAAAAATCTGCAGGGCGGCCACGCCCAGAGGATGGAAGGGCCGCCGCACCGTCACCAGACCTCGGCGCCCCGCCGCGATAAAGGGCAGATATTGGCACGTGGCCCCATCCTGTTCATCCCGAGTTTGCTGCCAAAGGGCGGCATCGTCGATATAGCGCACCGTCAACTCGGCGCCCTGCTGTTGATAAAAAGCCTGCATATGCGTCAATAAAGCATCGGCCTCAAGGTCGAATAATACGCGGTGGATAGGCTCAAAATCGAGTCCATCGTCGTGCAAATTGACCAACTCCACCAGGGCATGGCGCGCCGGATGGTCGAGCACCGCGGCGCTGTCGGGGGCCTGCGCCTTGATATCGCGCCAGACTTCCCTGGCCGTGGCAAAAGAATGGTTGCCGTCGCCCATGGCGTACAATAAAGGGGCTGCCTCCATGCCATAGCGCTGGGCGAAGCGCTCGGGATCGGCCAGCCTCCCCAACGCAGAGGCCACCTGCGCCAAGCGATCCGCCCCGGTGATATGGTAGCCTTTAACACGGCCGCCGCCCAGCATTAACTGGACATCGTATAAAAGCTCTGGCGCTTCTGCAAGCAGGGGCTCTATTACCGTGTGGTCGGGGTCGTCGATCAGCACCATGATATGGGGAATTTCCAGGGGGGCGTCGCGGCGCACTTCAATCCGCGGCGGCAGGCGCTCCAATGCCGTCCCTTCAGTGGCACGGATCAAACTTTGGCTGCCGGCCTGAAAATCGTAGTGCTCCAGGTCCAGGGCCACCACCAGCCCCTTGCGCGAAGCCGCGTGCGGTGTCTGCCGGTCGACCAGGACAAAACCGGGCTCTTTCTCCTCCATCACCCCCTGTCGCAGATAGGCGCGCATGGTTTGGTTGATGCGTTTGATCCGCCCCTGGCGGTCCTCTTCTCCCAGGTAGACCTCCGGGAAAACCAGGTGCAAGGCAGACGGACTGCCTTGCACCTGACCAGCCACCTCCTCCCAGTATTCGGGGTGGGAGGTATGCTGGTCACAGGCGATCACCGCCCATTTGTCCAGATCGATACCGGCGCGGGGTAGCAGGATGCGAGGGGCACTCAGGGCAACGGCGGGAAAATGGCTAGTCACGGCAGTCTCAGCAAAATAGCGCGAAAGGGAAATTTGGCAACACCCATTAAATTATCGGCCCAATCCGCCGAACCGTCAAAAACCAACGCGCTTATCGGGGCGCTGCTGGACATTGGCTGCCTGCTGGCAGCCAATGCGCTATATTCTCTGCTGTCCGCCAGCACCGCCACTGAAGTCCCAGCCGCCAAGGAAAGCAAACATATGACAAGTAGGTTTATTGGCCTAGGCCTGGCCGTCGCCTTGATACTGGAAATGAGCACAGCCGCTTGCCGGGACCGTACTACCGGCGCCGACACAGAGCCCGTCCAGGCGGCCCCCCCAATTATCCGCGTCACCCCTGACCAGGCCGACCAACTCGCCGCCCTTGTCGCTGAGGCACCGGCCCTTTCGACCATTCTCCTGGAGGACGGCCTGTACCAGAGCGACCTGGAAAGCGAAAGCCAGCGCCGGCTCATCTTCCGCCGCCCGGGCGTCACCTTGAAATCGGCTTCGGGGCGGGCCGAAGCCGTCGTCATCGATGGCCAGTACCGCACCGGCGAGCTACTCTTCGTTCTGGCCGCAAACGTCGTCGTCGCCGATCTCACCCTGACCCGCTCCATAGACCACCTAATCCACGTCTCCACCCCCGGCGCCGAAGCCGTGACCGGCGTACAATTGCGCAATCTCCGCCTTATCGACGGCGGCGAGCAATTCGTCAAGATCAACGCCGGTGGCCAGGGCGGCTTTGTCGACGACGGCTTGGTAGAAGATTGCTTTTTCCAACTCACCGAGGAGGGCCGCCCCCATATCGAGCGGCAGCCTGGAGGCTGCTATACCGGCGGTATCGACGCCCACGCCGCCCGCGGCTGGATTGTCCGCGGCAACCATTTCCGCGATATCTACTGCGCCGGTGAAGGTCTGGCCGAGCACGCCGTGCATTTCTGGCGCAGCTCGCGCGATACACAAGTGGAAAACAACCATATAATCAACTGCGCCCGCGGCATCGGCTTTGGACTCGATGATACCCAGGAAGCCCGGGTCTACGCCGACGATCCCTACCCCGGCATCCGTCCCATCGCCCATTTCGACGGCCTGATCCGCAACAACGTCATTTTCGCCGCCATCCCCTGGTACGATACCGGCATTGAACTGCACTACGCCCGCGGCGCCCAGGTCTACCACAATACCGTGGTCAGCACGACGGCGGCCAGCGGCTTTTTCAGTTCCATCGATTACCGCTTCCCCCCTACCCAGGTCCGCATCTACAACAACCTGACCCGTCGCATCACCCGTCGCGCCGAAGGCGAGGCCGATCTGCAGGCCAATCTGCAGGATACGCCGCTGTCCTACTTCGCAAACGCCGAAGAGGGCGATTTCCACCTGGTCGCCAGCGCCAACAGGGCCATCGACCAGGGCCTGGTGGTGGCAGGGGCCGGCCTCGACCTGGACGGCACGCCACACGACCGCGGCAGCGGCCCCGATCTGGGGGCCGACGAACGCTGATAGACGTTTGAAAACCACCCGGCCTGCCATTCTCTAACGGGTCTTAAAAGGAAACCGCCATGCTCAAAGCCGTCCGCCAACTCGACTACACTGTTGTCCTGTGTCACGACCTCGAAACCATGAAGGCATTCTACCGCAGCCTGTTCGACTTTCCCATCAACTCCGAATCGGCCACCGGTCTGACTTTCCGCGCCGGCGGTTGCCTGCTGTCGTTGCGCCAACGCACCCGCGCCTATGACGGCAGCGGCGTGCGCCCGGAGGTCCCCGGCGTCCAACTGGCATTCCGGGTGGCCCCCGAAGAGGTCGACCAATGCCACGCCCAGTTGCGGGCCCTGCAGGTGCCCATTCTCGATCCGCCCACCGACCAGCCGCGCGGCCACCGGACCGTGTACTTTGCCGACCCAGAGGGCAATATCCTGGAAGTATACGCCGAAATATAGGCCAGCCCCGGACCGGCAGGCAGTCCTGGAAAAAGTGGCGCCGCAAACAGGAGCTAGGTACATTCACAACAAAGACCCAACTCACCGGCCCCACCGCGCCCAGGACAAACCTTATGCTTTGCTGTATCCGCCTCCTGTTGGCCCTGGCCGTCCTGTCGGCCCTGCCCACCGCCGGCCTTGCCCGTCCCGTAATCATGGACCTGGCCGTCACTGTCCCCGATTCTGGCGTCCTCCTGGGCATTGACTCGCTGTTCACCGTGCAGGTAGATATCGCCGAAGTCAACGCCCCAGACGATTTGCAGGTCTTCTTCTGGCTGGTGCAGGGCGGTGCCGAGGCCACGCCCGACCAGATCATCCCCGACGCCACCCAGATCGATTCGGTGACAACGGCTAACGGCCAACGCTTTGCCCTGGACGCGGCGCTGGCCACAAAACTAGCCTTTCCCGCAGCGGCACCCTCCCTCGTGGCAGCCACCCAGATCCTGGGCGCCGGGCGCCAGGGTTTCCCCGCTTTCGACCCCCTCGATCCCGCTTTCGACAGTCTCGAAGAACGACCCTTCGGAGACGCCGATACGGTCCTGGTCGAAGTCCTGCCCACGCTCGACACCTACCGTTTCACCTGGATCGGCCGTATTTCGGCCAGCACTTCCGTTCACAACGGCGTCCGGGCCGCAGTTATGGTTCGCAGTCACCAGCTTGACAGCGCTATCGCCTTGTCCTCCCCCGAGGCCGGTTTTACAGTAGACGGCGATCGCCCCGGCCATTACGGTATCCGCCTGAACCGGGCCGACCTGGCCTTTAAAGGAGGCCTGGTCCGGGATCTGGTCCTCTTTCCCGCCTGGCCCAATCAGCGGCGCTTTATCGGCGGCATCGGCGATACCCTGGCGCTGGATATAGACCTGAGCGGCGGCCAGGAAAATATGCTGCTATTCACCGATGCGGTGGCGTTTCGGGTTTTGGCCTTCGGCCACACTTTCCCCCTCGACCGCAGCAACCGGACCAGTACGGTGCTGCACCTCCGCGTCCCCCTGGTGGCCAACGGCGGCTTCGGCAATTTCGATCCAACCATTGAGGACTCGAACCGCCTCATCGTTTTCACCGTAGACCCGGCCGGCAACCTGGGCAGTGACCGCTATGCCGGCACGGAGGGCGGGGTAGACGACCCCGACCGCGTCTCCCCTCTCGAAGACGACGCCGTGCCCACCGGCATCTGGGCCGATGTCGCCTTCCTGGTCGACGATATCGCCCCCCTCCTAGACGAAGCGACAGGCGATACCCTGCTGCCCGCCAGCGGCGATACCCTAGGCGATGGGACCGTCTTTGCCGAGGCCGATTTTGCCGCCAGCGGCAGCAGCGAGCGCTCGCCGGCGACCGCCCCGCCGGCCGACGACGGCTTCCGTCACGGCGCCGAGCGACCGCTCAATTTGCTCGGTTGGCGTCTGTCCGAAGTGCTGGGACAGTTGGAGATAACCTTTTCCCAGGGCGGTGCCAACAAGGCCCGAGTAACGGTGGCGCCAGACCCCTCCAACTTGGGCCTGCTAACTACCGAATTGGCCCGGGATCAATGGCGTTGGCTCGACTTTACCGACATTTCCGCCGCGGCCCCCGGTGCCCGAATAACCGAGACCGGCGTCCATTTCGCCACCGACGGCAGACGGCTGGTGCTCAAGACCAAAGACGGGGACGACCTAGATAGCAAGGTGGACTTCGTCTTCCTCAGCGGCACCGACAGTCTGGCAAGCGGTCGCTACGATATCACCTTCAAAGGGACCGACCTGGCCGGGAATCCCAGTCCCGCCCGCAAGCACTCTGACATCTATCTCGACCTGGAGCCGCTCTCCTTCGGACGCTATTTCCCCACCAATGAGGCCCTGGGCGACCAGTTGGACCGGGGCCGCCCGGACACCATCAATCAGGAAACCGCCGTCGCAGTATTCAAAATGGACCAAGCCGCCGACAGCCTCGCGGTTATCTACACCCCGCTCGGTCTTGCCCCCGGCAGCAGCGACGAAATCGTCTTCCCGCTCAGCGGCGCCCAACTGAGCGACCTGAGCCGGCAAAAAATAGACGGCTTTATCGACTTGCTGGTCCCCGGCAATACCTACGATATGACCCTGGTCGCCCGCGATAAAGCAGGCCATTTCACCAAAGTCGGCCCCGAGCGCTTGCACTTTATCAAAACCGCGCCGCCGGCTCTCTCCCATTTCACCCTGTCGGTGAGCCGCACCCTCGGCGATGCCCGCCACCAGGTCGATGGCCTGGGCCAATTGGGCCTGGACCCGGAGGACCATTTGCTGGCCGGCCAGAATGCCGTCATCGATATTCGCGCCTACTCCGGCCCGGGCCGCCGCCTGACCACCTATCGGGCCGACGTGCTCATGGAAGTGACCGGCGGCACCGGAGTCACCCTGTCGGGCGACGGCGTCAGTCGCCAGGACCAGACCACCTGGTTATTGCCCAAAGACTACTGGACAGCCGGGCAATTCGCCGTGACCCTGCGCGATACAGCGGCGGGCGATATACTGGGCCTAAAGGTGCGCGAAGCGGCCTCTTTGGCCGCCGGCATTCTCGACTCGACCATCGCCTATGCGCCCGTGGAACCCGAACCTGAACCCCTGCCCAAAAGCGATTTCAACGGCGATAGCACCGTTGATTTCGAAGATTTCTTTATTTTTGCCCAGCATTTTACCGCCCAGGACCTGCGCGGCGATCTCGACGCCAGCGGCCGGGTCGATCTGAACGATTTGTTTTTATTCGCCGATCAATTCGGCCAAAAGGCTAGCCCCTGAGCGGCGGGGCCAGCTTCTGCAGCACACAGCAATGGCTCAAAGCCTCAATCTTTGGGGCGTCCGTCACCGGCGCCAAAAAATACACCAAAGACCACCAGCGCCGCCCCTGTGACACAGGCCGGCAGCAGAAAAATGGTCCCCCAGTCGTGTCCGCCCCCCTCCAGAACGCAGCTATCGTACATCCAGCCGGCGAGAAAATTGCCGCATAGAGCGCCCACACCGCTGCGCACCAAGGTCATCAAACCCTGGGCCCGGGCCCGCATCTGGCCGCCGCCCAGGTTTTCCACCGCCACCGTCAGACCCGATATCAAAAAGGTGAAGATTACCCCGTGCAGGGCCACGGCCCCCACCACCAACCACAACGGCTGGCCCAGCGAGAATACCGCAAAGCGCAGCGCCTGCGCCCCCACGCCCAATAACAGAATGCGTTTCATCCCCCAACGGCGCAGCGATGCGGCCAGCCCCAACAGGACGACCACCTCGGCCACCTGCCCCAGACTTTGCACCCAATTGCCCATACTGGGCTGCAAGCCCAACCCGCCGGCCTCGGTCAAAAAGAGGAAAGAGAAATTGTAGTAGAAAGGACTCATCGCCGAAGAGACAAAAGCAATGGCCGTCAAGACGGCGAAATTGCGCTGACGCAACAGGCGGAATGCCCCCAGAAAGGCCCATCCTTGCGACTGACCGCTGGCCGGTGGGGTATGCGGCAAGGTCCAACAGTACAACCCAGTCACCAGCGCCAAGCCGGCCGCCAACAGCAGCGCATCGCCCATGCGGGCCCATTCCCACCAGTGCAGGTAGAGACTCAAGCACCAACTGACAAATACCCAACCCACCGTGCCCCAGACCCGTAAATAACCGTAGCGCTCGGGCTGGTCCAAATGGTAAAAAGCCACCACATTGGTCAGTGTCCGCCCTGGCAACCGCACCAGGGCAAACAGGGCCATAACCCCCCAGAAAGGCCAAAATTCCGTCTGTCTCCAGGCCAGCAGCAACAACGGCGCGCCAATCAAATAACAGGCCCCCAGCAAACGCTGGCTGGGCCAGTAGCGGTCGGCCAGCCAACCGGCCACCAGCGGCGACACCAGGGCCGCCAGCGCCGTCGTCGAAAAAACGTAGCTGATCTGCGCCCCGGAAAAACCCAACTGCCCCATATGCCCGCTCAACAGCACCAGCGAAGCCCCGTCGGCCATTTGCGCCAGCCAAAACATGGCGGCCAGCCGCTTTGTCGTCGATATTCTGCCGCTCAATGGCACCCAAGGGCCCAGCGCTTATAACCCAACAAAAGGCCGGCGCCTACAGACTTCCTCATATTCCCCTCCCAGTGGCAATATAGTACAATTAATCCCAACTCTCTTTTTTGCCGACGGCCACAGACCGGACACCGTTGGCCGCCGCTTAATATCCAGGAGAATTCCCGTGTCGCAAACCAAAACCTACCGCGTCGCCGTGGTCGGGGGCGCCGGTATGTGGGGCCGCCACTATCTGCGCGCCTTTGCCGAAAACCCCCGCTGCCAAATCATTGGTCTGGTCGACCGGGCCGCCGAGCGCCGGCGCCAATTCGCCGACCACTACGGTATTGGCGCAGAATACCAGTACGACGACCTCAAAGACTTACTGGCCCGGGAAATTCCCGACGCGGTGGCCGCCATTCTGCCAGTGGACCATACCGTAGAAGCGGTAATCACCTGCGCCCGGGCCGGGGTCAAGGCCATCACCTGCGAAAAACCCATCGCCGTCGAATTGAGCCGCGCCGACGAAGCCGTACGCATTTGCCGCCAGCACGGCACCGCCCTGGGCTGCGGCACCGCCCTGTGGGAGGTACCCTTCCTGGACGCAACAGCCGACTGGGTGGCCGCAGGTAATATCGGCGAGTTGACCGGGGCCGCTATCCCCGGCGGTCTGCCGGTTGAAGTATCGGGGGCCGGCTGCGTCCAACTGACCCAATTGCGCCTGCTCAGCGGCCGCCAAGTGGAATGGGTCGAGGGCTGGGCACTGCCCCCTGAAGACGGCTGGAGCGGACCCGAGGGCGCCAGCCCCGAAGAAATTGACAGCCCGGCCTACGGACGCTTAGGGCTGGAAGGCGGCATCGTCTGCCAGATTCCCCGGCCCAATTCCGAGGGACGGGTACGCTGTCGCGTCTCCCTAACCGGCACCGATGGCCGGCTCTGGGCCCAGAGCCCCCAGCCGGTGCTCATTCAAGGAACCGGTCCAACGGCCACGCCCGTCTACCCCGACTTCCTCGAGCAGGAGCGCCCCATGCGCAGCATGGGCCAACGCGTAGCCGACCTGGTCCATGCCCTGGATGAAGACTTAAGCGAAATCCCCTGCAGCGGCCACGACTATCGCCAGGCCCTGGAAATTGCCCTAGCGCTGAAGTTGTCGGCCAGTCAGGGGCACCGCCGCGTCCACCTGCCGCTGCAAGACCGCCAGCGCCGGATCTACCCCCATCCCTACCGCCTGCAGGGCGGGGATGTCGCCGGCTACGAAAGCATCGGCTACGCCGGACCGCCCGAAGTGGAAACCCGACCCCGCCGCAAACGTCGATCTCGGTAAGGTTGTTTTGGTGCCTAGTAAGTGATCGCGATATAGATGACGGGGCTTTGGAGGGCGCCTCCGGTAATCCTCACGCTCGCGCGCTCCGAGGCCATACCGGCCCCGCCCACCCTTCGGGGCGGGCGCCCGGACCGGATGGAATCCGCTGCGGCGCCCCCAAAGCCCCTCCGGTAATCCTCCTAAATTAATGTGGCTGATTATTAGCAAGGAACCCGTCATGGACAGCAAAAAAATCGATGCCCTCTTCGCCCCCTGGGACCGCCCCGACTCCCCGGGCTATGCCGTCGGCCTGGTCCAAGATGGCGAGTTGATACATCTGCGCGGCTACGGCATGGCCAACCTGGAACAAGGACAGCCCTTAGACGGCCAATCGGTGTTCTATATCGCCTCGGTTTCCAAACAATTCACCGCCGCCTGCATGGTCCTGTTGGCCCAGCAAGGCAAATTGGCCCTGGACGACGATATCCGCCTCTATGTCCCCGAAATGCCGGATTACGGCGCACCCATCACCATCCGCCATCTCATCCACCATACCAGCGGCCTGCGCGATTACCTCTACCTGATAGACCTGGCCGGGCGAGACTTTGAAGGTCCAATCAGCAATGCCGACGGACTGGCGCTGCTCATCCGCCAGCAGGGCCTCAATTTCCCGACCGGGCAACGCCATCTTTACTGCAATTCGGGTTATAAGTTAATGGCCGAAATCGTCGCTCGGGTCAGCGGCCTATCGCTGCGGCAATACGCTCAGCGCCATATTTTTGCCCCCTTGGGAATGGAGCGCACCCATTTCGACGACGACAACAGCCCCGCTATCGCCAACCGGGTAATCAGCTACCGCACCGACGATAACGGCGGTTTCGTTCCATACAGAAAAGCCTTTACCATTGTCGGCAGCGGCGGTCTGCTCACCACCGTGGAGGACCTGGTCCGCTGGGACCGCAATTTCATCGATCCGCAGGTGGGCGGCCCCGACTTTATTGACCAGATGCACACCTGCGGCATCCTCAACGACGGCACCCAACTCGACTACGCCTGCGGTCTGGTAGTAAGTCAGTACAAAGGCCTCCGGACCGTCAGGCACGGCGGCGGCATGCTGGGGTTCCGCACCCAATTTCTGCGTTTTCCCGATCAGGGCTTTACGGCCATAATCCTGGGCAATCTGGCCAGTCTGGACGCCGCCGATATGGCGCGCAAAGCCGCCGATATCCATCTGGCCGGCCACTTCAATCTGGCCGATTACACCGGTTCGTACCACTCGGAAGAATTGGATTGTACCTGGGATTTCTCCGTCGCGGGCGGCGACTTGATGCTGCGCGGTCTGCGCCCCAAACCGGCCGCCCTGCATTGCGCTGGGGCCGATCAGTTTCGCCTGGAAAGCGTGGCCATCGACTTTCGCCGCGATGATAGCGGTCGAGTGCAGGGCGCGGTTGTGGATTCGGGCGGGGCCCAAGGGGTGGAATTCGCGCGGGTGTAAAGGAAGTCCAAGCAAATCTGGTCCGAGCAATAAATCCTTGGGGAATTTCGCCTTCTCAACAAATCTGTTTTCAACAGATTTGTTGAGAAACCCCTACTTATCCGCAATTCCCTCTTCTTTTCCCTGTTCCCGCCCTTGTAAAACCGCAGGTCCTGGGGGGTGTTGGCCGGCGGCGGGCAGTGGGGGTGGCGCGGCGGGGAAGCTGGAGGCCAGGGGGCGGCGCAGCCGGGTGGGGCAGGGAAGGCCGCAAGCGGGCCTCACTGCCCGCCAGAGGCCGGTACTCCCCAGAACCGTCCTTTGCAGACCCACCCCTAATCCCTTCGGATACACCGAAACCCCATATTCAGACTCCCGTGCGCGTCCCGATAAGCCGCCGCCATACAACCGGCCTGCTTGGTCCACGCCCCGCCCCGGACCACCCTAAACTTGCGCGGCTCATCGTAGACAAACGGCTCCCTCATCCCCAAATAGACCATTTCCCCACCGCCCGGATACGACTCGAACCACGACGTCGTATACTCTTTCACATTGCCCGTCAAATCGAAAATCCCCTCCGGACTCGCCCCCTTCACCAAGGCCCCCACCGGTGTAGTCCCGCCGTAGTGGAAATCGTAATTGGCCCGGCTGGGATCGAGCCCCTCCTCGCCCCACGCATAAGTCCGTCCCTCCGGCCCCCGCGCCGCCCGCTCCCACTCGAATTCCGTCGGCAGCTCCTTGCCCACACTCTCTGCATAGGCCAGCGCCCCTTCATAAGAGACGTAGACCACCGGAAAATCCTCGCGCCCCGGCACTACCCCGTATTGCCCCGCCCCCAGCGGCACAATACCACAGCGCTCGGGCAACCGCATCCAGGTCGAATAATGCTCGTCGTTGCCACCCAAATTCAAAAAGGCGGCATACTCAGCCACCGTCACCGGATAGCGATCCATCCAAAAATCCCCGACCTCCACCGCATGCCCTGGGCTCCGCAACGCATCTGTTGGATCGGGTCCAATAGAACAACTGCAAGCCGGCAAAAAAACCATCTCATCGCCACCTAGCCGCGACCGGGCGGGCATGCGCTTTTGCGGCAGGGCCCGCTCCAACCCCTCATCGGCGATTGAAGCAGCCGGCAAATCGGAAAATACCACCTTGCCCCACATCTCCGGATTGTGCAAATCCCCCGTCTCGGTCGATTGCCAGATCCAATCCTCACACGGCGTATCGGGAATCTTGGTCGGATAGAGCCGGTCGTACAAATGCAGATACTGGACACGGCTGAAATTGACCCGCCAGGTATCGCCTCTTTTTATAGGGAGTGAAACCCGAGGGTTCTGCGTCAACAGCGCCTGCAGCGGCCATTTGACCTCCACCGTCCAGCCAATATCCCTATCGCCGTGCCAATTGAGCGTCCCCTGGACATCAATGGCGTGCTCAACCCCCTCAATATCATAGAGCGTATGCAGCGCCGAGGCACGGTGGTAATCGGTCTCGTGGAACATATCCCACAGCGTATTGAGCGGATTGATCTCAAATTCGTAATACCCCACCCCATCGGCAGTGGGGTCGAGGAATATCTCAAAGTCGTTATCGTAGTAAATGACACAATCCCTCTCGACGAGAGAACCCCAGACATTCTCCTCCTGCAATTGGGCGGCGAAGTAGAGATGGTCGTCGTCGTAGAGAATTTTGGCCCGCGTCGACTTCCACGGCCCCGGCGCGTACGGAGCCTGGTGATCGTGAAAAAAATCGGTCCACGGCGCATCGCGCCAGGCCTTTTCATCGAGGCGACCGTCAATGGTGATGGGCCCCGAGGCCCGATAGCATACATAGCGCCGCGGCGCGTAGCGACCAGGAAAACTATTGCGCCCCGGCGGCAAAGCCAGATGCAGCGGCCGATCGACATCGTCGGCGAACATGCGATGCCGGCCCCACAAGCAAATTTTGCCCGCACCGTCCCTTCCCGGCGCCTCAACCCACACCCAGGTATCCCCGGTGCACCAACGCCATATCCGGGGCCCCAGACGTGCCATCGGCTCACTAGGTGGATATGTTTTTTTCAAGACTTCGACCGCAGGGGCAACCTGGTCTTTACCGCTAAAGTCGATCCGCACTCCGTAGAGTAGACTATTGCGGAAAGTATAGGTCACTTCGTCGGCAGCTAAGCCGCAAACGTCGAGATCCTCATCGGCGCGCAGGGCGCAGGGGGCGCCAAACCCCTCGGCGGACCAGGTCCAAGCGATATCGCCGCGTCGGGTACACCAACGAACGCCGCGGAAACCCTCCTCTGGCTGTACAAACGATCGGTCTTTCTCGCCGTCCATTTCCCTCCTCCTGTCCAGGTGCAACCCCGCCTTGCAGCGCCCTCGACCGATGATCAAATATCTTATTGGACCCCGGTCGCAAACGCCCGGCTGCACCAAATTGGTTAGCGCCTTTATACTATATTATTGTAAAATGGTTATTTTTCCATAACTTATAGAGAGCAGATCTGCCCTCGGGCAGACAGTGGAAATTATTTGTTGATCAAGCTCCAATCTAGAGCATACATATCTGGTATCTGCGAAACTCGGTCAACTGAGCGCACTTTCCCCGCCCGCCGGGCGCCATCCAGGCAAGGGGAAGTAGCAGTTGGCCTTTTTTTTGCCGACCGCTGGCAGCCCCGTCTAACTCCCCGGCACAAAAGAAAAAGAGAAAAGAGACAAAGAAAGCAATGAGCCAAACCACGACCTTTGCCGACCTCGGCCTTTCACCCAAAAGCCTCGACGCCATCAGCAGAAAAGGCTTTACCGAGCCAACGGCCATCCAGGCCATGACCATTCCCGCCCTGCTGCGCGACGATACCAATATTATAGCCCGGGCCCAGACCGGCACTGGCAAGACGGCCGCCTTTGGCCTGCCGCTGATTGAAATGATCGACCCCCTGGTCAAACACGTCCAGGCCCTGATTCTGGTGCCGACGCGGGAATTGGCCATCCAGGTGGCCGAGGAAATCGATTCGCTCAAAGGCGACAAAAATATCACCGCCGTGCCCATCTACGGCGGCCAGTCCATTGAGCCGCAATTGCGCCAACTGAAACGGGGCGTCAACATCGTCGTCGGTTCCCCCGGCCGAGTCCTCGACCATATCGAACGCAAAAGCCTACGACTGGGCAAAATCGAACACCTGGTACTCGATGAAGCCGACGAAATGCTGAATATGGGCTTTATCGAGGATATGGAGGAAATATTCAAGCATACCAACCCGGCCAAGCGGACCTTGTTATTTTCGGCCACCATGCCACGCAAGATAAAAGAGCTGGCCCGCCAATATATGGACGGCTATGAATTTATCTCCGTCGAGCGCGAACAACCCACCACCGAGCTGACCGAACAGGAATATTTTGAAGTAAAAGCGTCCGACAAATTCGAGGCCCTGTGCCGCGTCGTCGATATCGAAGAGGGCTTCTACGGCCTGGTCTTTTGCCGTACCAAAATCGATGTCGACACCCTGGCGACACGCCTATTGGAACGGGGCTATAACGCCGAGGCCCTGCACGGGGATATTTCCCAATCCCAGCGCGAGCGGACCCTGGACATATTCAAAAAGCGCCGCATCAATATTCTCGTGGCCACCGATGTGGCCGCCCGTGGCATCGATGTCATGGACCTAACCCACGTCATCAACTTTTCCCTGCCCCACGACCCCGAATCCTATGTCCACCGCATCGGCCGCACCGGCCGGGCCGGCAAAGCCGGTAAGGCCATCAGTTTTATCACTCCCAACGAGTATAGAAAACTGCAGTTCATCCAACGGATCGCCCGGGCCGATATCAAAAAATCCCCCGTGCCCACCGTTAAGGATATTATCAAGGCCAAGCGACGGAAAATATACCAGGACCTCAACGCCCTCATGGAAAAAGGGGATGGGCTGGATCCCAAATACCAGGCCTGGGCGGAAAAGCTGCTCAGCGAGAACCCGCCCGTGGAAATACTGGCGGCCTTGCTCAACTACAGTTTCGCCGCCACCCTCGATCCGGGCAACTATGGCCAGATCAAAGAGACCGGCGGCAAAAAAAGCAGCCCGTTCGAGCAGGCCGGCAAGACCAGACTGTTCGTCGCCTTGGGCAAAAAAGACCAGGTCAATGCCCGCAAGATCGTCGCCCTGATCCTCGATAAAGTCGCCATCAAGGCCAAACAGATCAGCGATATTGAGGTTATGGACAAATTCTCCTTTATTACCGTGCCCGATTACAAAGCAGAAAAGATCGTCAGCCGCTTTCACGAAAAGGGCCGAGCCCCGCTGATCACCCATGTCAAGGAATCGAGGCCCAACGGCTTGGGCAAAGGCGCCCCGCGACCCAGCTTTGCCCGGCCCATGAGGCGATCGGCGGCGCGATAACTTCCGCTGCCGCCCATTCTATTCCAGGGAGACCCACCATGATTTTCCGCATTAAAGAAAAATTCTGGTCCTGGGGCGACAACTTCCAAATCACCGACCCCGACGGCGAGCTGAAATACTACGTCAATGGCCGGGCTTTTTCCTGGGGCGACAAGTTGTCCTTTCAGGACCCGGACCACAACGAGCTGGCCTTTATCAGCCAAAAACTGCTCACGTTAAAACCACGCTACGAAATAATCATCGACGGTAAGGTATTCGCCGAAGTGGTCAAGGAATGGAGTTGGTTCAGCAAAAAATTTACCCTCGACGTCCCCGGCCCCAACGACTACCAGATTGAGGGCTCCTTCTGGGAACACGAATTCCAGTTCCAGCGGCAGGGCCGCAATGTCGCCCAGGTCAGCAAGAATTTGTGGGCCTGGACCGATAGCTACGGCGTTGAGATCGAAGAGGGGGAAGACCAAGTGTCCATCCTCTGCGCCTGCATCGTCATCGACCAAGTACTGCACGACGGCGACGATTAGTCAAAGGATAGTCCCATGCCCGATATGCTGGTCAAACTGTACGAGCTGCCGCCCGTGGCCCCCCTCGTCGCCGATTTGCAGAAACAGGGCCTTATCATTCGCCCGGCCATGGCCTACGAAAAACACCGCGTCGTCGATTGGGTACGGTCCACCTTCGGCGAAGGGTGGGCCAGCGAATGCGACATCTCCTTCGCCCGTCAGCCGGTCTCCTGTTATATCGCCACCCAGGACCGGGGCGTTATTGGCTTTGCCTGCTACGACAGCACCTGCCGCAACTTTTTCGGCCCCACTGGCGTGGCTGAGGAGAAGCGAGGATTGGGGCTAGGCAAAACCTTGTTCCTGGCCACCCTCCACGCCATGGCCGCCATGGGCTATGCCTACGCCATTGTCGGTGGGGCCGGCCCCACCGATTTCTACGCCAAAACCGCGGGGGCGACCATTATCGAGGGGTCGAAACCCGGGATTTACCGCGATCCGTTGCAGTAGGGCTTCCCAGCGGCATCCACATCGCAGCGAAAACCACTTAAGGGCCGCGACCTGTTCTGTTCAATGCGGAGATCTATCCAGCGGCCCCTCAACGCGCACAATATCGCGTCTGGCCACCGCCTGCACCAGCCGCAAACGGACCCGGTCGCCAACATTGGCCCAGCGCTCCCGCCGGGGCGGTGCAAAGACCTTCAATGGATAATCTTCCAGGGCCACCAGGCAACCGGCACCTAGACGCTCGACCACGACGCCGGCCACTTCCTTGCCGACCTGTCTTTCCAATCCCTTGAGCAACCAGTAACGCCGCGCCCGGCGGCCAATATGCCAGGCCTGTTCGCGGCTCCAGGTCGTCTCTTCGAGAGCCCGCTGCAAATCGGCGACGCTACGCACCGTGCCAACAGACCCCAGCGCCGCGACAATCTGCTGCTGCATCAACAGGTCCATATAGGAATCCAGCGGCCGCGACCAGGGCGTGCAATAATCCAACCCCAAGCGAGCATTGGGCCCCGGCTCCACCTGCCAGACGGATCGCGGCAGCCCCTTGATCTGTTCGTGCAGGCGTACCGGATTCCACTGGCCCGTTGTCACTGGCGCCACCGGTAGGGCTTGCGTTTGATACAGGGCCGCCAGTCCGCGCTGTTGGCACCAGGTCCCGGCCAGGCTTGCGGCCAGGTGGTGCAATTCAGCCAGGAACCAGCCGGCCCCGGCTTCTCCATCGACCACTTCTACCTGGCCCCGCTGCAGACGCACTTCCTTCTCGGCGGGCAACAGCAGAGCGCCCCGTTGTTGCCGCTGACACCTGATTTGCTCGGCCAGCCGCTGCAATAGGGCACTCTCCGAGCCCCCGTCTACACTGAGCGGCAGGACGCGTTTGAGCCGCACCCGACACAAGCGGAAAGCATACGAGCGCACGGCCAGGGCTTTATCTAATTGCACCACCAGCGCCAGGGCCGGACGGCGCTGGTCGGCCCTTAACAAAGCTTGTTCTGTCAATTCGGACGGCAGCAGGTCGAGACGGCCATCCGGCAGATCCAGGGCAATGCCGCGGGTTTGGGCCTCGGCGGTCATTGCGCCGTCCCCCGCCAATAATCCGGGCACAGCGCAATGGATAGCCAGCCGGTATCCCAACAGAGAGCGCCGGATACTGAAGGCGGTCTGACAGGCTTCCCCGTCGGCGGACCAGCCCAAAACCCGGCGGCCCCACCAGCGCCACGACCGGGCAACGGCTTGAGGCCAGCGGGCCTCCTGGGCCCGCTGCACCAGCTCTGGAGTGAAATCGGCGGTCAAGCCGGCGCGCCGCAGATCGAGATTCTCATCGGCGTGCCAATGCCCCAGCCGCACCAATACATCGAAGGCGGCCAGCGGTCCGTGCAAATGGGCTCGACGCAACAATTGGCCGGCTGCCGCCGACAGCGGCTCGTCACCCTCTACCAGGGCGGCTTCTTCCAATAGGGCGATAGCCTGCCCTGCCGTGGGTGGTCCCCCAGATCCAGGTTGGCCATCGGCCACTCGCCGTAGCCAGGCGGCCTGTTGTGCCAACTCTTCTGCGGCCTGGCTGCGAGCCTGGGAGACGGCACGCTTACCCTCCACCACCGCCCGAGTGTGCGGCCTGAACTGCCCCTGACGCATCTCGAAATAAGCCCCACCAGCCAGGGCCCTGACCAGGACCGCGCGCTCTTCGTCGGCAGGCCTTTGAGCGAAGTACAGATCGATTAACGTCTCGGCATCCCACCACGTCTGCGCATCGCCGACGACCACTTCCCACAACGACTGCAGATCGATACCCCCCAGTTGTCGGGTGCGATCGCGGTCGATACGGCGCAACGCCCGGTGCCGCTGGGTCCCGTCGTCCAACGGCAGGCGGCGCTGCGAAAAATCGAGAATGCGGCCCACTTCGACGAGACGCTCTTTACCCTTTATATCAATAACCCCCAGGGTTCCACGACGCCCTTTCTGATGGCTCACCACCCCCAGCCGGCATTGCCGCCCGCGAACAAATTCCACCAGCCGCCCCACCTGATCGGGCGGCTCGGGCGGCCGCTGGCTTTGCAACGCCTGGGCTAAGGCCTGCCGCACCTGGGGATCGTCGCTGTCGAGTACTTGTCGATACCATTTTTTCACAGTTGGCCCTCCTTATAAAGGGTAAGCTAGGCCGCGCCAATAATAGTGTCAATTTGAATTTTAATATCGATAAACAATAATTTTAACTTGATAAACAATAATTAATTACTTATTTTCGATATATATCCAAACAGAAACATATCCATTATTAGCAACTAAGGAATTATCCCATGGAAGCTGCACCCGCCGTTCCCAAGGCTCTATCGGTAAAAGTTGTCCAATTTACGGTTAGTGCTTTATGGTACGTACTCTGGGGCTTCGCTGGAATTTACCTGGTCATGCTCTTGGCCGGTTACGGAATATCCGGAGACCTGAAATACAGTCAAAAAAGCGATACCGTTTCCCACTTTCTCGGAGATGGAACATCCGCAAGGCCAGATTACAAGGCTGAGAAGGGAATTTGGTCCCAGCTTATTGGGGATGCCACCTGGATCTCGACCAAACATCTTTTTTTCTGTCTATTCAGTCTGTGGGTTTTATTCCAGTTTCGCCGCCTCGGAAAAATAATAGCGGCGGGCACTCCCTTTGTCATCGAAACGCCCAAGCGGATCCGCCTGCTGGCCTACTCCTTCTTTGTCTGGGAGCCCTTCTCTTTTGTCGTCTCCATACTTTTGCGGCTTATCGATAAGCACCTGGCCGGCATCGATACGGCGAATTTCAGTTTCTCCCTGAGTGGCGGGCCGCTTTTTTACGGTCTTGCCATTCTCGTTCTGGCTCACATTTTCGACCTGGGCGTCAAATTACAAAACGAACAAAACCTCACCGTTTGAAGGGTCACTATGCCCATTGTAGTCAATCTCGATTTGATGCTGGTAAAACGCAAAACTTCACTCACCCAATTATCAGAGCGTGTCGGCGTCACTATGGCCAACTTGTCTATTCTCAAACAAAGTAAAGCCAAAGCCATTCGCTTTTCTACCCTGGAAGCCATCTGCCTGGCCCTGGACTGCCAGCCGGGTGATATTCTCGAATACGTGGTGGATGAAGAGTGACCCCCGACAGCACCTAGACCTCATGCAACGCCGCCGTATCCGGCGCATTTCCAGAAGAAGGAAACAATGACCATACCCGTACTATTCGACACCGATATCGGCAGCGATATCGACGATACCTGGGCCCTGGCTCTCCTGCTCCGCTGCCCCGAACTCGACATCAAACTGGTAACCACCGACCGCGGCCGCCCGCACTACCGCGCCCAGCTGGCCTGCCAGATTCTCGAAGCCGATGGCCGGGCCGACCTACCGGTGGGCCTGGGACCGGAATGGAACGGACAGACGGGCCAGACCCGCCAACAACCCTGCGCCGACGGCTACGACCTGGCCACCTACCCAGGAGGCATTATCGAGGATGGCGTGCAGGCGATGATCGATATCATTCTGGCCGCGCCCGAACCGATAACCGTAATCGCCATTGGCCCCCTGCCCACCGTGGCGGCAGCGCTGCAGCGGCAACCCCGAATCGCCGAAAACGCCCGCTTTATCGGCATGCACGGCGCCCTGCGCCTAGGCCACAAGCGCAGCCGCGATCAGGTCGTGGCCGAAGCCAACGTCGTCAACGACCCCGCCGCCTGCCAGGCCGTATTCGCCGCCCCCTGGCCAGTGACCATCACGCCGCTGGACAGCTGCGGCATTGTCCAATTGGAAGGCGATAAGCACCGCCGCGTCGTCGAATCAAACGATCCGCTGGCCCGGGAGGTGATAGCCAATTACCAAACCTGGTGGACCAACGGCGGTGGCAACGATCCTCAGCGTTGGCAGAGAGAAAGTTCGATTCTCTTCGATACCGTCGCCGTCTACCTAGCTTTCGCCGAAGATCTACTGGTAATGGAAGATTTGCCCGTGCGCGTCACCGACGACGGCTATACCCGCATTGAGGACGGCGCCCGCACCGCCCGCTGTGCCACCGGCTGGCAAAATCTTGGGGCCTTTGAGGATTTGCTGGTCGACCGGTTAGCACCCTGACGTTCGCCTATTCGGCAGCGCACTTCAGCTCTGGCCCACCAACTCACCGAAAGACCTGATCCGCTTTATCCCGCAGTTGCCATCTTCCAAAGGAATCGCGCCCATGACCGCCGCAACCTACCCCACCACCGCCTGGGAACCCATCGCCCCCGAACAAGCCGGCCTTAATCCCGACGGCATCGCCCGGATTAAAACCTGGCTCGACGAGCGCGTTGAAAACCGCAAATACCGCTTTGCCCTGATAAAAGACGGCCGCCTCGTCGCCGACTGGAATCACGATCTTGAAGGAAGCCAAAATATCGGCGTCGCCTCAACGTGGAAATCGATGCTCTCCAATGTCCTAGGGATGGCCGTAGCCGAAGGCAAACTACCCTCGGCCTGATTAACGACATTTATAAATCCAGCTGACGACCATTAGAATTCCCGGTTTCATCGCCCCTCCGTATCCTAGCCAGAGATCCTTTCAAGGAGGTCTGGATGGTTACGGATCAACAAGTGAGACGA
>WLWI01000541.1_pt1 | contig 34535 bp, 19 predicted proteins | sample 6701501 | NCBI WGS metagenome assembly WLWI01 (sample SAMN12718690, study PRJNA515312) | sponge metagenome | isolation source: marine sponge | host: Mycale hentscheli | place: New Zealand: South Island, Marlborough, Capsize Point | collected 2014-11-01 | reverse complement strand
TGTTTAGTGAAGTTTGGGACGGGGTCGAACGCGGAGCGAACACAAAAATACGGAGGGTCAAAGTACAAAATGACATACATACGTCCAAACATATATATAAATAAATAAACAAACATCCCCGATTTTTGATTGTGTTACCCCTGTAAGTGTCTCGCTCGCTACGCTCGCTCGCCAATAAATAAATATAGCGAAATCTCGATTGAGTTACCCCTGATAGTGTCTCGCTCGCTTCGCTCGCTCGCCAATAAATAAATAAACTGATATCCCCGATTTTCGATTGTGTTACCCCTGTAAGTGTCTCGCTCGCTACGCTCGCTCGCCAATAAGCGCCCATTGTTTTAGTCTCGCCCTGCGTTCCCTGGCAATTACTAGGGGTTTTCGTATTATTTTAAATACCTGGAATTTAAACCTATCGAACTGTAAAAAGATGACTTTATTGACGTCTCTCAAGCTGATATTGCTAAACATATTATGTGCTATGAATATCATCAGACTAGTATATTCTCAAAGTAAGAAGTCTTAGGTATATCGCGGAGGTGCCTGGCGGCCATTATTACTTGTAGCTGCTCCAAATGCTTTATCAATTGATAACTAAAGTAAATTTTGAGAAAATAAACTATGTAGAATTTTATTGTGCCTGTCCTATTTCTGCAAGGTAACATTTTTAGTTTTGTATTCACCAGTTTTAAACTATATTTAGATTATTGTACAACCGTAGCACCAATTTGTAATGAAATGAATAATCTTAGGTAGTTAGTTATCTGCATATTTCACTTTGTTTAATTATCAAATATTTTTTGCAGTTAAGGTGCAACCAAGTGATCCAATTTTCTTTAGAGTTGGAGAGTCAAGAACTATTACCTGTACACTAGGTTTTTCCACTGACTTCATTGGCTGGAATGTAGCATTAAAAAGTGGTAACACTGTCAGTGTAAATCACACCAAATCTAATTTGAAAGGAGTGACCGCAGTTTTAGAATCTACAGTATCTACATTGACTCTAAATACTTCAAATACCAGTATTATATCAGTTACTTGTGTTGCTGGCAAAGCATCTCCTATCATGTTTTATGAACAAGAAGTATTTGTAACAATTATGGTAAGCATATTTTTAATGCTTTTGCTTAAACAATAACCAATTATCCAGTTTATTTTTTTAATTGTAGTGATTATCTCAAAAAATGTTATCAAATTATTCATTCCTTAAAAACGTGATAAAACAAACAAAATTCATCAATACGAAAGTTTTGTGGCCACTAGTAATTGACTGCTACTCAATTCATATTTACAGATCTCAGTCTTTAATTATGCATTAGAAATCATGAGATCTCAGTCTTTCAACTTTAATTTTTTTGGTATGTGGTAGTAGCACAATTTAACCAATTCATCTGCTTCCATTTCTTTGCATACAACACTTTATTGATAATTTTTTCAATAGACTTTGGCAGTCATAGCCAAATCTTTACTAACTATCCCTCAATAACTTAAATGTATAATATATTTTTTTTTACGGAAAATCCATAGAATATATAATTGTAAATTGTTATCGTGTAAAAGTTATGTGTTCCCTGAATGTGTATATGTATTTCTCAAATGAAGCAACAAAGTTCTGTTGTTATTTCTTAGCCAAAATTGTACATATTGTCAATCCTCACCTGTACTTTAGCTACATTTACTGTAAATGCATTCATCTTGTAATTTCATAAAGAAACATTTTTATTTGACCATTTAAACACTATTATTACAGGTGCTCCAGAACCAACTGATTTTTCATATCAACTCACAGCAAATCAACTTGAAGTTTCATGGAATTATACAAGAATTGAGATGGCTACAGTTGTATTTAATCTGAGTCTAACATTTTTACAACCTAGTACCATTACCAATATGAACGCTGTAGTACAAGATGAAAGAATGACTACATTCAATTTAACAGGTGACAGATCATGTGATCCTTTCAAATTTTGTATCACAGGCAGAAATGAGTTAGGACAGGGAGACCGATTCTGTGATCAAGAAACTTTACCTTATGTACCACACTTAGAAAGTATCAGTTTTTCAATGAGTAAAAGTGAAAGAAATTTCATAGTATCAGTTAATGTAACAGTAAGTTAATCAAGAACGAAGAAAACACTCCTTGATTTCTTCTATATTATATTTTTATTTCCCTATTCCATTGTTCCTATTTTAACTATTCTCTCCCCCCCCCCCCCCCCCCCCCCCCCCCACCTCCAATCTTTACCTTTCTTCCTTTCTTACATTAAGTTTAATGACTTCACCAAATTATTATTAATCACCAGGTACCACTAGAGTGTCGTAATAGAGAAGCCAAATTTATACTTGAAGTGACATCAAGTGAAACCAGAACTTCTCAACCAGTGTCAGTAAAACCAATTACTACACTAGAAGTAGATCATTTAGTAGAAAACTCTGATTATAGTTTTAGAGTTTTGTCACTTAATTCTATTGGAAAAGAACAATCTCAAAATATTTTCTTCTGTAAGTGAACTTAGATGTTTTAATAACTACTTGTTATTGTAGTGTTTAGTTAAGTGATCATTAGTAGAAAACGTTATAATGGGTAGCTCACATGATGTGTACTTTCTTGCCAGCTACAAAGTGCCTTACAGGAGTTGTAATCTGTCCATTTGAAAAAGAAGGCGGATTCAAAGTGTTTTGTGATTATACTAGTGGATGTGAAGATATGGGATGTAATTACATCATCACTGGAGAAGATTTGACATACATTACAGGAACTATATCTCCCAATAGCTTCTCTCATTTGTCAATAAGCATTCATTTTTACAATTCTATTACAGTTAATAATAAATATCATTCAGTGAGACATCGACTGATTATAAATACAATCAGATCTTGTTTAAAAAGTAAACCATTTTAATTTTTACATTCAAGTATTACTTACAATTGTATATCCAGAACGAAATTTAATTCGCAAGGCCCAATCTTCAAATTATAGGACTTCAAATACCATTGCTATTACTATAGTGATTGCTAAAGTAGCACATATAGTCACTCAATGGTAAGCTGTGTTTTATGATGTATATTATTTGTAATAGCATACAATATGGTAGTATCCATTACTGTTATAATAACAATAATAATAATTATTATTATTTGTTGTTGTTATTATCATTACTATTATTATTGGGCAAATGAAGCAAGCCTCTCACTAATGGATCTGTATTGAGATTTGGTAATTATATACATGTACGTATAAGGTCAAACTTGAAAGAGGTCAATGTGTGTAGCCAAAAGTCAAAAAAATAATTGTACGAGATTTCATGCCATTCTTTTCATTATTGGACTAAAGTTTTTACTATTTTACTTGCTTTATGCTTCCTGCATCTCATTTACTGAACTGGGTGTGGTTTGTGTGATGTTATACAGTATAATGCTTTATCTGTTCAATTAATTAACTGCCGGAAAAATGTCCATTGACAACCATAACAAAATCGTAAATTAGCGTATAATGTGTTGATAACTAGTTTGTTAACCTCTACAGTTTTGTAAATTTTTTGTTAACTCTAATTATCAAAACAGTTTATGGATTTTGTTTGTTTTTGTTTTTTTTGATGTGATTGCATTAAAACCGAAGCATACTTTGATATGGTGTTTAGCTTGAACAGAATTCTTAGGGTTTATCTATCCTTACTTAATTATAATCAAATAGTTTTAATAGTTTACCCCTTTTAACTAGTAGGCCTCTAACATGATATGAATGTCAGTACATACATGTTTAGCAGAGTTCATTTTCTAGGGACAAGTAAAGTTTGTCCTGTTCTTGATAATTTATTGTTCTATAATCAAGACAGTCACCTCAAATAAAAAAATCTACAAAATTTGTGAATGTATGTATGCTTTAATTCAGCAATTATTGTTGTGAAAAGAAAAGTGTTGTTACATCTTCTTCCTTTATGGTTATTATATGCCATGAAATCATGCGTGGTTATTTGTACCCTGGCTGAGTCTCATTTTTGTTGAGTTTTGTCTTAGCATGATAAGTGTTGGATTGTTTGTAAAACTTTAAATAACTTGAAGGTACCTCTGCATGCTTCAGAGTAATTAGATAAACTTTGGCAATTAGTAGAGACATGATAGTAAGGTAATGGGAAGTATTAATTATCCAGATCCAGCTTGGGACAGTGGCACTGACAACTTAAAAGAATGTAGTGCAGGCCTTACCAGCAAACCCAACAACTTGTTCAATCTCAATCGCTTCGCTTCCTCACCAATTACTATCTTTATTATTATTATCATTGTCATTATTATTGTCTAAAAGAACTAGCAGTATAGTAGTAGTAATAGTGTATCATAATAAAAATCATTATCAGAATTATCATGTCATTGTAATCGTAATCATCATCATTATTAAGATTGATTATTTTTATTAAATTATTATTTTAATTGTGTTGCTGATATTGTTATTATCGCACAATAATCATGATGAATTGAAATGTACAAACTTTTATATGTTAACCAAAATCTTAAAACAATTTAAAAAAAGAGAGTCAAATTGAATATGCATAATTAAGCATTCCATAATACAAAGTTAGAACCACACCAATAGATGTTTTTGTGTATAAGCACATTTTTCAGGTTCACTTACAAGCACTCCTTCATCATATTTATATATTCATAGGTGTGGGTATTAATTTACCGCTTGAACCCAAGAAAATTGATAAAACCATAAATTTTCAAATATTGACTTCTCTTATTTTGTATAATATTATTCAAATAATATCACTAATACTTTCTTGATTAAATTTTGAAATATTAAAAACAAACGAACATTTTCTTGCAGCATTAGCAAATACTAGATAGCTGACTAAGTAATAATTTTTTTTTCCTTCATAATTATTATAATAAGATGGCTGACTAAGTATTTCAGTGCAATATTCTGTACAGCAGCTAATTATTGTGATATTCCCAAAAGGTCAATGTATATTTTAAATGTATCATTAAACAATCAATCTATCAAACTCAACAGATATGTTGACTAAATAAGCAGCAATAGGAATTAAAAAAATGCAACTCATGTAATGTTCATTTGTTTTCAGTACCTCCTCATTCCTTCATTGAAAAAAACAACTACAAATGATCAGAATCTTTACTAGTCTGGTGTTCATGATGGGTGATTATAGTAGATGTCTCAGAGTTGGCGAAGTCTTCAACAGTAAATGTTATTGTAAACACTTGCCAAGGACTTAGGGATTTCTGTTCATGCAATGTAAATTGATAGTAAAATCAGTAGTAACAGGATGAAGTTCCATTAAATTATCTTGTGCTAACTTTACCCAGATTTAGTCATTATACCAGTTTACAAACGTAAGACATAAGACCATGCCCGTGATAATACTAGGAAGCCATGTCTCTACATAACCTTTGATATCATCTTTACCAAAATATTGACAGACTTAGTTCTCGAATTGACTATACATTGTTATTCACTTTGTTTCCTTGAGAATGGAGATCATATTAGAGCAAGATGAGATAAGTGAAGTTTTCTACAAATAAATAGGGAAACTTGGGTATGCCCTGTAGATGCTTGAGGAGTTAATCAATACTACATTAGATAATAAACCAACTTTCTTCCAATGGATCATTGTATAAGTGTTCATATATTGCACAAATAAATGATGTCGATATTACCATATTATATTACTATGAAAGTTTAATTGTCAATATATTGTTGGAAGTAGATGGGCTCTCTGTAGCCATATGCTGTTTTTATAGCATCTCTTAGAGTCCTCAAAGTCAATTATAAGGAGCATTTCTTCACTCAATTATACTCACTTTCTAACCCTTTGACAACCATTATGTACATTCTGTTTATCAGATGTACTTATCCATGTAGCTATTGGCATAGAACAAACATCACAATATTAGTTTCAGTTTCACATGATGATATCACAGCAGCAACTGCATAACTGCATGATTAAGAAAAAAAACTCAATTTTGTTTACAATTGTGTAATCTTATGCTAATACTAGAGCAGGGAGAATTATCGTGATCCTCACTCAGTTAAGTAATTTTTTATCACTTGATCTAAGTTTCACAATCTTACACTTGCTGACCATATCAACTACTTCATGTTATGCATTGCTATGTTCTCCTGGCCAAGTAAAGTTTACTTCATGAGATTGATTAGTATTAGTAACTTTCAAAATCTATATCATAAATTATAGTAGTGTTTCACGGAATAGAATCAACTTTTTAAATATTTTAATAAATTATTTAATATAATATACATAATATATAAATTATAGTACTTATTACATGAGTCAGAGTGTGATATGGCGAAACATTCCAAGAGCAGGCTAATTTATTTTCATGAGCCAGAGGAGAGTGAAAATAAAGCCTGAGAGTGAAATATCTAGCAATATCACTCTGAAGAGTGTAGTAAGTGGTTTATTCCACACTAGATACATTCCTCACTGTTAAAGTTAGTACTAGAGGAAGTGTAACTCACAGTGTGAAGTTGGTAGTAGGGGCTACCCACACCCTCAGCTAATATTTCAGCAGCTGCTCTAACCCAGTTGAGTGTAGGCTACACCAGAGGAAGGTAGCTGTAGTAACCAAGAAATGGACTATTTTGGCCAATTGCTTTAACTACTTGGGTAATGAGCTTGCCAATACTGATGAAATAACAGGTGAAATATCATAAGTTATTTCGAAGGTCATGTACCTAAAGATATCATTGTGAAGATATCTAGGGTGGAATTATCTAAATAGTTCTCTTATTTCATGAGTCAGAGTGTGATAAGGCTTAATATTTTACCAAGGGCTAATAATTTATTTTCAAGAGCCAGAGGCCAGTGAAAGTAAAGCCTGAAAGTGAAATATCTTGCCTTATCACTATGAAGTGGTTTAATCCACACTAGACATCTTTACTACTGTAGAGGAAGGGTGTAAGTCACAGGGTCAAGTTGGTTGTAATATTTTAGCAGCTGCTCTAACCCCACCCCACCCCCCTGGTTGAGGGGGTGTGTGCACAAAACATGCACATTTATTACACCTTGTATATGTACCACCATTAAAGAAATCAATTTTTTGATTGATTGGCTGATTAATTCAATTCAATTTGCAAAACAGTAAAAGCATGGTGCTTATATACCAAATGCAGAACTCAGTTGGTATTTACCCATCATTATGACATATCAGAAAGAATTTTTATGGTCCTAATGAAAATTTAGCATATCATGCTGAAGCATCTCCTCAAAGACAAAATTAACAACATTGAACTGACTGACATGGTAGGATTTCATAGAAAAAATGAAAAAGAAAGAAATTTTTGGTACAATTTAATTGAAGAGAGCCCATCAAATTATCACTATGACATTATGCTTTAATTTAGCTCAGTTAATGTAAGTGTTATTTACATGAAATAATATATAAATGGGAAAAAAATTTTCATGACAGTATGGTGTGTTTCACATGGTGCTAATCTGGTGTAGTAGACAAGCTAGTCTGACAAAACAGCACAAATGATGATAGCCAACTAAGATAACCAGCATACCATAATTATTCCATATTTATATTTTTAGCCAGAAAACTCAACAAGTCAAGCTTTTTTTAATTTATTCTTTGTTTTCATGATTTTATAAGAGGTAATTTGACTTATTGCATTATTAATTAATACAATAACTCAACTAATCCTCCTTTTTTCCCTTCAGTCAGTCATACATTATTAGCTGTTAACCTAAAAGAAGAGATTGTAAGTGTGTAAAATGTACACAGTTTTAGAGCCCATGTATCAGTCATAGCGTAGGTTTATACACGTAGTAGTTATTAATGAATGAGCTTGTCATGGAAAATACTAAACGTACCTTGAGTGAAACCCAGAAAGATATTGGCCATAAAAAAGGCCAAATAGCCAAGCATCATCTCTAATATAGCCTTCATTAAGAGCCCCACAGGTACTCTTCAGGGAGACCCACTATCTCTACCTAATCTACAGACTACAGTACCGCCAGCAAGATTGAGCTGCCACGCAAGAAAGACAGCCACCCAGTGCACCACAGCGAGAATTGTTTTCGAATTTTGCACTGCGCCCCTCACAAAACGGACACAGGGCAAAAAGCTGAATTTCCTGCTATAGTATTTGTGGTTGAAATGTGGTGGTAATGTCACATGCAGTGCTCATTTCCTGATCGAAGGAAATATGGTAGGTATGATAGGAAATATGATATTATGGGTGAGTGAACATTTGGGCCATTGAGAAATTACTAAACCACTTCTACAACAAGTTTGAAGAAAAAGCTGCTGTACTTATCAATTTTTAAGTAATTGAATACTGGTAATGTGAATATTGACCCAAAACTTTTATCATTACTAAAATGTGTATTAAGTAGCAAAACCCTTTACCAAATGTTCCATTCATTATAACTTGATGGACAACTTTCCTCAAAAAAATTTGCAGTAGAGTTTATTTTTAAATAACAAGCATACTTTATCAGTACCATTAATGCCACATTCATTGTGTGCCAAAAAATATTAAGGTTTTTGCATCATGCCTCAATTACAGGGTGAGTAGCTAACTACCTGTTTCAGTAGTATTCCAAATGCCTGCAAACTTTTTTTAACTCTGCAAGCCATGCTGCTTAGTTAGAGTTGTAGACAGCATGAGGACTTTTATTGCATATAATGCAACCTCCAGTACCGCATTATGCATTAACAGTCTATTATGTATCAAGAGTGGTATAATCTATTTTATAAGTGCACATATGTAATTCACATGCGCAAGTTTTTGTTTACTGGTGAGCATTCACTCAAATGCGTGTTTGGTAAAGTGATGGTCACACAGTTGCACACTTGCGGAGTTGGAATGGGTCCTGTCTTCTTTATCGGGTGAGTGGGTGGGTTGGAAGTGGTAGATTTTTTTTGGACGACGTTATGTGCAGAATGGCTGACCCTCACCTTTGACCTCAGAGCGCAGCTGATCAAATGAACTTTGAACCTTAAGCACGTGCGCATGCACATATGGCTGACCATCTCTGCAGGGCTGACCATCTCTGCGAGGCTGACCATCTCTGCGGGGCTGACCATCTCTGCGGGGCTGACCATCTCTGCGAGGCTGACCATCTCTGCCGGGCTGAACATTGCTGCGTGTAGCTGAACATTGCTGCGGGGCTGACTATCTCTGGGTGGCTGACCATTGCTACGGGGCTGACCATTTGTGTGCCGACAGACCCATCCCAAGCAGCACCTCAATCATGCTAGTACATTGGAAAAATAGCTGTAGGTACACATCAATATTTTGAAACTGTAGTTTTATAATTATAATACTTGTTCACACAACAATCAAAGGGTGTGGCTTCAATTTTGGGCGTGACTGCTTATTCTAAAAGTTGAAGTAAATGTTATACTGGTGACACATATTCTTAAGTCGACAGACCACAACTCCATAAAGTGAGTGGAGCAAACTACATGTGTATGTATCTAATAGCGACAGTGAGAGCAACATACAAGTACTTTTCCTGCGTTATGTGCTCCAAATATCAACTTACCATTATCGTTGTATACACTCTAGGCCTAAAGAATAGGATAGGAGATGATTGACCAGCAACACAAGTAGCTGATGTAATACTGGTATTTGAAGTGTTTAGAGTCAGCACAGAATATTCAGATTGTCTGACTGCAGTCACTCCTGCAATGGAGAATTGTTGGGCTTTACACTTGCTGTAGTATTATGATTCATAAATACTACATTCCAGCCAATTAGTGTGAGAGCAGATCCATTTAGTGTGCAGTTTATAGTTGTTGATTCACCCACTGTTATGACAATAGGACCACTTGGTTGCACAGTAACTGTAACACAAAATGATTGTACATGTCCATTGCTGACTAAAATTCTGTAGTTAGTGAAGAATTAAAAAAGTACAAATAAAAATAGCTATGAGCGCTTTATTGTTAACTTCAATAGCTATGTTCAAATAACGTAACTGTAAATTATAATTATATAGGCCCACGTGAAGAAGCAAGCCTGAACAATATCATTTTAACTTTAGTGTGTGTGTATAAGTTTTGTGTCAGAACTGTTGATTGTTTTTTTGTCACTTTGGTGTTATTTTGTGCGTGCGTGTGTTGGTATGATTTGTGCCCCGGTGCTGTCTAGAGCCGGAAGTTTGTATCATTTCGTGTGACTGCGGGGTTAGAGGCATTTAAACTTGGTCTCACGAGGTGACTTTCAATCAATCTTTAAATTATATGTAATTCATAACTCGACATGCAGTGCTGCTAGGCTGATTCTGATGGCAGCGACTCTTAAAGTCCTACACTCGTGAGCGTCAGGTTATGACCAGGATCACGATCCAAACTTGCCCACAAATATGTATTTATGTGTATATATATATATAATCAACTACTTAGATCAAATATATAGGATTGCGGGGAGAGGAGAAGGAATTTGGATAGGTTCTGATAACACTCCTCTAAAATTAATGGCAGTCACAATCACAGTTAGCTAAGCATTAAATTTCTTGATTGATGGACTCATGAATTCAATTTAATTTCCAAAATGATGAAAAGCAAGGTGCTTGTTACTGTTACTACCAAATGCAGCTCTCAGTTAATATTTACAACTATATATCAGGAAGAATTTTTGATGGTCCTGATAAAAGTTAAGAATTTCATATTGATGCATATCCTCAAAGACAAAACTGATAGCATTGAACAAACTGACATTGCAGGAATTATTGAAATAAATGAATAAAGATGGAAATATTTTGAGTAATTGCTATATACCATAAATTATCACAATGACAATACACTTAATAGCTGAGTTAATGTAAATCTTGTTTACATGAAATACATAAAAATAAAATGGTTTTTCATGACAGTTAATTGGTGTGATGTACATTATGCCCACCCCACTTGTAAACCACTTTCATCACCCATGCTGCTCCATTCATTTCGACTAAAAAAAGTAATCCATTGATAACGTCCTGCTTTGAGTTAAGACTGAATATTAAAATATTTGTAAATTGATGTTAGAGAAGCGTTTATGTTGGATAATAAATGGCAAGGGTATTATTTTTCATTACGTTTCTCGTGTGAATAAAAATTGTCCTCTTATAAACCTCCATAACTTATATGCCTTGATGTAGGACTGGGGATATAACGTGAAACCCCATTATCAAAGTCATGGCATAATGACATACTATTGCATACTTGTTTGACAGATAAATAATTTGTAATAAAAATTTTCCTCAGCAGTTTAGACAGGTCAAATGCTTAGTTTACTTATGCTTCTATTTTCTCTGATGTCCTACTACTTATAACTGTGGCTATTTCCTGCTAATCTGTGAGTACCATACCTCAAATACTTCAATGTTGTTTTTTGAGAGTGCTATCAAACTAGAGTGCTCAACTTTTAAACTACCTTACCATTTGTTCTTACTTTATTGTACCCCTAAAAACAGACAAACATTAACTAGAAAAATAACAAATGAAAATTACAACTTGATGCTGGGATTACATACTACAATTATTATCAACCAGCACAAGCTTAGTTTAGAACCTAACATTTTTATAATGTCTTAGCTATATTCTTTTATTAATTTTGTAGTTTTTACGCTCTTTTTAGTTAAAAAAAAAGTCACCAGTACATAGTTACTTAATCAGCTCTATTTGCAAAAAAAAATGTATAACATATTCAAAATAAGTCATAGCCTTACACTTCCCTACTGAAAAAGAGAATCTGATGTAGTGGACAAGCTAGTTTGATAAAAACAGCATAAATGATGATAGCCAACAAGACAACTAGCATACCTCAATTATTCAAAAAAAAATTTGGCCTGAAAAATCCACAAGTACAGCTTTTTTTTTAATGTATTCATTTGTTTCATGATTTTACAAGAGTTGATTTTGATTCATTGAAGACTTGTTGAACTATTAATACAATAACTCAACTAATCCTCTATTTTTTCCTTCAGTCAGTTATACATTAATAGTTAACCTAAAAGAAGAGAATATAGATTTGGTTTGTAAAATGTACACAGTTAGAGCCTATGTATCTGTCATAGTGTATGTTCATGCAAGTAGTTAATAGTGAATGAGCTTGTCATGGATATACTATGACGTACCTTGGGTGCAACCCAGAAAGATATTCACCATAAAACAGGCCAAATAGCCAAGCATCATCTTCAATATAGTCTCCATTAACAGCCCCACAGGTATTCATCCAGTGAGACCAACTACTCTACCTAAGCTAGAGACTACTATACCGACAGCAAGATTGAGTTTCCACACTAGAGATGTAGCCGTCTGGTCAGCCCCCATGAGAATTTTCTATATCCAGTTTGTAAGCACGCTCCGCAACGAAAGCCACATCCCAGACTGTTGTGATTTCAAAACGTGCATGCGTCATAAGGTTGTGCATGTTTATCTGTTTCTTCCCTTTTAAACAGAAAGTGTTGTAATTATAATATAGCATTAACCGATAACCGTGATTTATTCAAGTACCACACCTTCCAGGAAGACCTTAGCTATGGTCAAGCAAGATTGAGATGCTATTATCCTGTCCTCAATTAACACCTAGATGTGAACTTTTCACACCCACCCAAAACCCCAATCATTCTTTCTCTACTTCACGATATCTCTACTCCATATTATCTAACTCCATGTGGGTAGACTGTTCAGCCACAGCGGTTATCAAAGAAATGACCCATACGAAAGGTAATGTGGTTGCAAGCCTTCTCAAAGTATTCGGTTGTGATGCATATGCACTGATTTCTGATTGCAATCAGAAGAAGTTGGGTGGGAAAGCAGAAAAGCTTCGATAGGGAATAATGACAAAAATTCGAAAACCTATCTTTTATATAATCAGCAAAGTCATTCTAGACCTAAGTCATAGGCATGGTTGTGCTGATCCCTGTGTCTTCATCTGTGACTATAATTTAGTATACCTTTACCAACTATAATCTTTCGTAAATCACATGACTTTGAAAGATAAAATTGAATCCTAAATTATCAAAAGAAAGCGCTGGTCCCAAATTGTTCTCAGTTCAAATGATATCATCACGGGTTGAAAAGAGTCCAAAAAAAACTGTCTTGGTAATTTAGAGTTAACAAAAAAATCACAAGGCTGTAGAGTTTAACAATTGTTATCAACAAATTATACACTAATTTACGAATTTGTTTGGTTGTCAATGGACACTTTTCAGGCAGTGTGTATTAATTTATGGGGACGAAAGGAAAAGTAATAATTTAGTGTTCAAAGGGTTTTATTTATTAAATGACTTTACCAAAATTGTGGCTACTGCTTCACAAGTGTGGTAAAACATTCAGAGAGATAATAAATAAAAAAATATCACACAGGGAGAAAACAATGAGAGCATTATTGTAAAGTTTGGAGTCGTAGAATTACTTGCCATAGCATTTTTATATTATAAATTTCATATAGGAGCTTGTTATTTCAATTTGTGTAGAGTGATATTGATCACTAACACCACAGGTCACCTGTGCTATCACTCTATAATAGTAGGCCAGCATTATAGTTAATATTTGCACTGTAGCTACACTGTGTCCTTCACACTAGCTATCTCATTATTTCAGGATTAACTTCTTCTGAATCTTTGTTTTCAACCTGTTGCTCCTCATAAACCTTTGCAATCCTCCTAGTACAAGTAGAACTTCTGTGCTACGCAATATAGTTTCAAAGTGGAAACTACCCATGTTTGGAAGGCTTGAATTTACACGTACGCACTTTACCCACACTATTTCACTTGTGGCTAACGTGATATTTCACATAGTTTCCGCATTATTTCACGTGACTAATTAACAAGCTATTCACTCTCCATGTGCGATTTGTATGAGTAATAGCACGGTAACTGTGCTATTCGGGATTAATAGCACGAGTAACGTGATTGAAAATAGCATTCGGCTTCGCCTCGTGCTATTTCAATCACGTTACTCATGCTATTGATCCCAAATAGCTCAGGTTAACCGTGCTATCACTTGCTAATAGTAGGCCAGCTTTTTAAAAAGTCATTTGTAATTGTAGCTATACTATACCGTTGACTCACCATCTCTTTTTTTTCAGGATTAGCTTCCGCTGGAACTGTTGAAAAACATTCCGTCTAGTACGGGTCGATCTTCTGTGCTAAAGAATGACATTGTCTCCAACTCAAAACTACTCTAACTGTACGCGTGCGCACTTACCCTTACTATATCATTTAGCTACCGACACTTAGTTTCCACTTAGTTACCGAGGTATTTCAATTAGTTACAGCTATTTCACTTTCCCCGTGCTTGTTGCGTATTCATGACTGTACACTCCATCGCCAGCGTCGTTGTACCAACGACCTTTTACCAATACGGTCTGACAAAGCTTTGTCAACATGACTAAGCGTATGAATTATTTAACTAAAAACAGTTCACTCTCTGTTCTTATTATTAATTATCAGTCAAACTCGTTATTAAGTCTATAACAGTACTATTACAGCAGCACACAGTTTGAAATAAAATTTGTTGTCTTATGATTGGAGATATGCCATAGGTAACTATCATGTAATTTGGATGAAGTCTTTCAAGTAAAATGAGCCATCCTTCCTAGCTGCTGAGATATAATGGAATAGCCATGCCATTGTTTTTGGTAAAAAAAACAACAAACAAACAAAAACCAAGATATTTTGTTTGAATATCATTATACAATCTTCAATAATATCATGCAAAATCAATGAACAACATTTTTAGAATGAGGTTTACTTGATGTTTGTGTTGCTACTGTTATAAAAGTTGGTACATCCAGCGCCACTGTCAAATTATTCATGTTTTAATATAAGTTTTAACCATATTAGGGCCCCAGAATAATGAGCTTCTTCCTATTAAGAAACAATATTGAATACAATAATTTTGAGCCGGACATTATAGATCGCGGACGTCGAAAACCCTTTACCAATAATTCAAAGCTTTGCCCCCGCTTCCTTTTTTTTTTATTTCTGGGTATCCTGTGATATTTTTTGTGCAATCTAATTAAATTGAGTACGCAGAATGACTAACCTTTTAAAAGTGGACTTGAGGGTTGTACAGAGTTAAATATGGCTACGTTTTGGATCCTTTTTTCGGTCGCTATCAACATCTTCGACCAAGTGTCCTCTCAAGGTACGTCTCAAGGTACGTCTCTAGTGTTGGTAGCTGAGGCTATTAGCTGTAACCACTGTATTTTATAGCCATTAACGCAGGCAGGAATGACATACAATTAAGTATTTGATAACTGCAAATTGTAGAGTACTTGGAGCATATTCAGATTCTTAATACTGTGCATCTGAATGATGCATTAATATTGACTGCCTTGTATTCTTATTAGACATCTGTAGATTTGCTAAAACGTATTGATTCTTCCACTCAACGTAGAGAGCAAGTAGTCATGCTGCTGAAAACCATCTGCCACTGAAGATGGGTCAATTATTATCACAAGAGAGTACGCCTTGCCCAATTGTACTAATGTTTTACCTATTCTAATCTTTAATGCTGCTTAGTTTCTCCTATTATTCTCTAAACCTTACCTACTATTCCCATGAGCTTAACCATTATTATTTCATATTTGTAAAGGGTTTCTTCCACCACTCTGGAAACTGTAGGCAACTTAACCTCCAGTGGATGAGTGCCACAAATTTACCCAATGCTTATACACTATAATCTTAAGCTAAGATGTTTTACTAACCCAGTCACAGTGATGTTAATCAGTATGTCACTGCATGTCATTCACTGGCAGCTGCTGCTGAGTCTGTCTTGTGACTCCTATGAACTTTACACCTAATTAACACTCTTAAGCATTTTAAATTGCATTGACTCCACCTAAGTCTCCACCTACTTCCTCTCAAATTTAACTAACCAATATTATAATACTGCTATGCTAAAGCAGGCAAGCTTATTCATGATTGTACAGATGAAATTCACTCTGGAATTATGTTTTAAAGCACACTTGATTGTGGGAATGGTCTCTGAGAATATTTTATCAATGAATTAGTTTCATTTATTAACTATTTCTAATATAACTTGCAGTTACTGTGCAACCAAGTGGTCCTATTATCATAGCAGTGGGTGAATCAACAACTATAAACTGCACACTAGGACCTGATATCACACTCATTGGCTGGAATGTAGGGTTTATGGATCTTAATACTACAGTAAGTGTAAAACCCAACAATTCTCCATTGCCAGGAGTGACTGCAGTTGAACAATCTGAATATTCTGTGCTGACTCTAAACACTTCAAATACCAGTATTACATCAGCTACTTGTGTTGCTGGTCAATCATCTCCTATCCTATTCTTTAGGCCTAGAGTGTATATAACGATATATGGTAAGTTGATATTTGAGCACTTAAAGATTTAATTTTGAAATGATGAAATTCATTTCATACTAGAAGATATAGTTTGAAAAACAGATCATAGGGACTCTACATGAAATAGCACAAAAGAACAGTATGGGGGTGATAGTAGTTGTGCCCAGTGATGCTGTCAATTTACCCATATGGGATGTTCCTCCTTAATTACATCTGCTGGAAACCCCTTACGTAGTTCCTGATTTATCGATTTTGTCTTGGTCCTCAGCACAGCTTCTGTTTGTCCCCTAAGTAGATTATGATAACATCATCAACACTTTGTGCCTATAATAATACTAATATTACTGGTCTGTACTTGAAGTGGAAATGTGCATTTTAGGAGGACCAGGGTGATCTGAGGAGGTTCAAAGATCTCTGTTCTAGAGGTCTAACTCACAGATTGTAAATGATTGCTATAAGTGTCTCTCTATAGTTAATGCATGCGCTCTGTCTTTTTCATTGGCAGACTGAACTCTAGGCAAGTGGATGGGGATCCTTTCAAATTTAGGATCTATACTTAAGTTTAGTGGGTCTTCAGCATTCTAAATGATTTGCTGTTGTGGGGAAGATGGCACAACTAAAGCAATGTCCTTTCCTTTGGAGAAATCAGTTGTTTTTCACACAAACATTTGAGCAGCTAACTGCTTGTAGGTGGCTACATCACTTAGTATGCATCATCAGACTCTAACATTCTTAAATATTAGTATGGGTGTCCCATTTTAAATGCACCTACACTATACAGTAATGGCAGCATCTGGTTGTTTTCCTTGTGTTATCAGCGGGAGTTTTGTTGGAAGTCCCATATCATGGAGTATACATGACAATTTATTCAAACGCAAGGAGGGCCTGTCCTGTTTTTTTTTGCATTACTTTGAGGACATTTAATCATTATTTAAACAAGCCTTATTTCCAATTGGAATGCCACATCCAAAAGTGTTCTAGTATCACATTGTTGGGTGATGAGTCAGATATATAAATGATGAGCCATTACTAGCTATTGTAGATACTCATAGTATAAATGAATTATTAACAGCACAGCTGGACATTAGGATAAATGCAGATTTGTAATGTCTGTAATTTGCCATGATTTCATCCTACGGGTGAGTGCGGGGGAAATTGTATTTCTCCCCCTCCTCTCCCCCCGATTTTTTTAAATGCTCAATTTCTTTAAAATCTCAAAATTATCATTTCAACTTTACACACTCAATTAGTGCTTATTTGTTCTTTGCCCTTCATGTGCTTCATCATACATAGCACCTTATGCATGATAACGCTTATCTTCTTTCACCTTCTTCCCTAAGACAACTGCAGATTACATTGACACTCTTGTCTGTTTGGTATTTGGCAGCAAGGAGCTTGGCTCTATGTACTTAGAAATATTGTATGTATACTCCATTGACAGCAAATAATATGGCACAATGCTTGTCATGTGGCAAGATAGCTGCATCACTAGAGATAACAAAAATACTGATGACTTTGTTTAGTTAGCAAGATTAACGAGCATCCTGTTCCAAATATCTGATGACCAAAATACTAAAATTAGAAACAACTCTAAGCAAATTGACATAGCCTTAAAGGTTGAAGTTGTTACTATTCCAAATATGCAGTAGTTTGCATAAGAAAAGCTTTTTCATTGTAGACTTTTAGTGACTTGTACAGCAGTTGCATTTTTGTCAGAGTATATATCCTGTAAAAGCTACTTTTGCCGTTTATACAGGCCATCATGAAGTTACGTAATTTTCCCTCCTTTACATCGTATTTTTGTATTGCTTTGTTTTTGCTTGGCTTGCATTAACTCAATAAAATTTAATCATATATCTCAGGTATACCAGATCCTCCTGTGAAGCTCTCTTTTCAACTTATAGCAAATGAAGTAGAAGTCTCATGGGCGTATAGAATAATTCAATCTGTTACATTTAGTTTCAATTTAAGTTTAACATTTTCACAACCAAGTGTCCTCAAAGAAATAACAAAAGATGTAAAAGACATAAACAATGCTACCTTCACTTTGTTAGGAAACAGGTCATGTGACCCATACAGATTGTGTATAGCAGGTAGAAACATAGTAGGTCAAGGAGAAGACTCTTGTACGGTAGGAAGTCTACCTTATATACCTTCACTTGATAGAATTCAATATTCATTGTCTGGACATAATGGAAACTTTGCTTTGACAGTCATGATAAGGGTAAGTACATACATACTAATTTGACTGAATTTTTATGAAAACATTTTTACAGATGCCTGAAGAGTGTCACAACAGTGAACAGAGATATGAGCTAGTTGTGAGGTCTGTCTTAACTAATGATACTCGATACTCTCTTCCAGTTCTAGCTGATCTGATGACTATGTTACAAATTGGGAATTTGTTAGAAAATAATTTGTATGTGTTTACAATAACATCACTTAATCTGATTGGAGAAGGAAGATCAGAAGAAATATCATTTTGTAAGTTTAAGTTGCAGTGTAAGTTAGTGTACATTTATATTGGTATGAAATGCAATTGCTTTTCTAACTTCTTATTAGCTAGTCATAACAATTTAAAACCTATTTCTTATTAGCCACAAGCTGCATTCATGGAGTAAGAATCTGCTCACTAGAGGGAGGTGGGTTCAGAGTGTCATGTGACTATATCACTGGATGTGAAGATATAGGATGTAATTACATTATCACTGGAGATAATAGCATCCCAGATATTAAAGAGGCCATTTTTCCTAGCGACTTTTCATTGTTGTATATTAACATCAGTTTATACAATTCTATAACAGTCAATAATACTAATAGTAATACAGTGAGACAACAACTGAACTTCAGTTCAGTGGAATTATGTTTACATTCAACAGGTTAGATAGAGCTTCCTCTCATATTACCAACAAATTTTTCTTATTTACAGACTCTACCTCATCCACTCAAAGTAATACAACATATACTGTCACACCTTCTAATACTACTATCATTATTGTATCTATTGTAAGCGTAACTATTATTGCTATGTTAACAATTACTTTGATTATTTTGTTCTGTCTCTGCATTAATAGTAAGTTTCAGACTTTTTCTCGTATTTATTATAATTATTGTTAATGATGTGTTTCAGAAAATAACGTGAGAAAAGTGTCGAAAAGAACAACCATTGATGTCTTACATAACATACAAAATGACAAGTAAGTTCTTTGTTTACTTTCACATGAATATATTATTTATGCTTGTTGATACTAGAAACAAGAATGATGCAAATCAAAACCTAAATGTAAGTTTAATTATCTTTCCACAATATGCACTTGTTATTTGAAACTTTTTTAATGTGGTATAGACTTTTGTAGCTGTTGATGCTAATCCATCCTATGGAGTCATTTCACTTGGAAAGGATAATGTACAATGTGATAGTAATCCATCATATGAGGCTGTGTTTATAAAAGGCACACATTCTGTGCCTGAGAGCTCAAATTTAAATCAGAATTCACCCTCCAATCCTCCACAACAAAATATTGAACATTATGAAACAGTTTATTAGATTAAAGAGTACCTATTTCACAATGTATTATGTTTTTACTTCTGTTTTGTTAATATTTTTGCTATAACTACATATTAATTTTTTATAATTAATTTGTAGAGCACTTATCCATTGTGTAACTTGAATAAGGCAACATAAACTGTGGAGTACAAGGTTCTACATAGGCTGTCTGTAATAAATAGATAATGACTTCTTATTTTTCTTATATAAAATTACGTTGGCTGCCAACGTAGAAATGAGAACAAATGAATTGGAACACACAACTTTAATGTGGCATGCTTATAATCTACTCATGGTATCATAAAAAATATACATACATTCCAATACAGTATACAAACAATAAAGGTACAAAAATTCGACTGTATTAAAATTACCATTCTGTTCAATTCAATTAAGGGTTATTTTTTTCACCAAACTATGTTAACCCTATATATATTCAAAGGTGAGGGATTTTTCATGCACGAATGACCCACACTATCACTATATTATTGAAAAAGTTTTTAATGAAGTAAGATTAAGCAACACCAATGGAGAAAAATAGGAGTTTTATACAGCATACCATGCATGGACTGCAATTTAGTGTACGTGGGTGAAACGGGCAGAAATTTAGAAAAAATATTGAAACAACAGCAATGTGCAGTTAAAAGAATGGATGACTCAAAATGGCATCTCAGTATATGCATGGGAAAGTCACACAGAGTAAACTGCAGTGAATCAAGAGTTGTTAAAATGGTACCAAATTATGTCCATAGGAGGCTAACAGAAGCATTAATTATACAAAGCAACATCATGTCAAATTTAGACAAATGCCTCAAGCTCAACTCCACCTGGACTCCGTTCCTATCAGAACTTTAGTGTCGATGTTGGCCCATGGCTAAGTGCATTTTTCTTGTTGACAACTTTGTTTCTTTTATTTTAAACGGTCATATACACCTCACAACTGAAGAAGGCTTATGAATTGAAATGTATTGTGAATTTATTTATCTAATTTTAATGCTACAAAGCAAAAAATATTAATTTTCCTGGAATTTTGTTTTTATGTACTGTTTTTTTTCTTATATTTTCTCAGTAAATGGCTAAGATTGCATAAGTTAATTCCATTAAATAGGTTATAGCACACTAGTTGCTGCGAGCAATTCCTCAATATTTATCATTGTGTATATGAAAATACAATAGTTTGCTAGCTTAGTGAGAAACCGCTATAGTTCTTTTGATTATTTTATCTCCTTGTTTTACTAATCAAAAAACAATGTATGATTCCTAAGTAGATGTCTCAGAGTTAGCAGAGAGTCCAACAGTAATGGCTGTAGTATAAAAGCTTGTCAAGAACTTAGGGATTTCTGTCCATTGAAAGTAGATTGATCACGGAAAAATTAGTGGCAACAGGGTGTAATTCCATTAAATTTTGTTGTTCTAACCAAATGCATATTTAGAGGCATTACGCAAGCTTTCAATATCACTGTACATTTAAAACATCAAACACAAGACCGTGCCTTTGATAATACCAGGAAGCCAATCTGCACAACATATGTCATTTCTTGCCAATAACAGTTTTTGATTGGCCATTTTTATTCATTTTCTTTCCTTGAGAATGGAGAACATTTTTTAATGATAAGTAAGAGCAAGATGAAATAAGTGTGAAGTTTTCTACCAAGTATAGGGAAACCTGGGTATGCCCTGTAGATGCTTGAGGAGATGATCAATGAGGGTAGGTTGAAGTTGATGGGCATGCTGTAGCCATTTAGTGAGTACATCATATGAACCGCACTCCATTTTACAACCTAAACTATACAATTTTTTTAATCGTTGTTTAATTCATGTATCAGGGCTCTCTTTCTTTCTTAATTGTTTTCTCTATGGGGACTTCATTATTTAGATACTTACTTATATTTAAGCATTAATTTTCCAAATCAATTACATAATGTTTTTCTTTTACTTAGTTACATATGCACACATGCAAACAAAAGGAAATAATGAACACAAGTGAGCTGCAAAATTGACAATTAAAGATTATACGTTTTTAAATATTATTTTAATACTGTCTATAGCTATCAGAGAATACATGTAATCGCTAAATGTAGATAAGTCCAAAATTTTGTTAGTATGTCAATAATTAATATTTTTATACTTATTTTCTAATTGTTGTACAGCACACAGATTTACATCCTGCATATCACATATGCTTATCCATGTAGCTATTGACATAGAATAAATCTATAATAGTGTTTTAAATAACACTATAATAGTTTCAGTTTCACATGATGATATCACAACAGCAAAGGCACAACATTAAAGGTAAACAATTTGGAAATGCACAATACTGTTTACAATTGTGTAAATCATAGCTAATACTACAGCAGGGAGAAGTATCATGATCCTCACTCAGTTGAGTAAATTTTGTATCACTTAGATCTAAATTTCACAATCTTACATTTGCTGATCTTATCAACTACCTTATGATATCCATTGCTTGTCCTCATCTAGTAAATTTACTTCATATAATGGATTAGTATTAATAATTTTCAAATTATATATCATAAATTATATATATGTAGTTTTTCGAATAGAATCAAAGAAAATATGAAGAAACTGAAGTGATAAATTGGTGGAGTAAAAATTTAACGAATAAAGAGAACCTTTGAAAAAAGAGAATTTTCATTGGTCTGTGGAAAGTGGACTGTAGCATAGCGGTACCCCTTAACAATTTAAATACAAAATTGGAGTGTTTGTTTGCCAGCTAGTTGTCATAGCTCAGTGGCAGGGCACTTGTGCGTTAAGCAAGCAGTCCTGGGTTCAATATAAGTGGCGACCAAATGCTTTTATTGTGTATTCTTTTAAAAAAAAAGCCTGTGAAAAAGAGAGAATACATCTATAGAATCAAATCATTTGAAATAAACCCATCCATCCATCCATCCATCCAACCATGTATAAGCCTCTGTTTACTGCAAATTGAGTTTTGGCTCAGTGGCCATTCTTTATCAATTTACCCTTTCCGATACTTTATAGCTTCAGTTTAATTATGTGTGCTCATCTAGGCTATGACATTCAATTATACTATTCCTTCTCAATTATCAAAGTAATAACTTATATCTAATTGACTATAAAAACAGTAAATGTAGTTATAGCAAAAATATTAACAAAACAAAAGTTTGAAAAATAACAAGAATAATTGGCAACACTTATATTACTAGTACAATAAAGAAAGATATCTCTGATTATTATTTCAATACTTTTTAATTTAAACCACTTTAAACTCTAATCATCACTATCCCTAAATGTTATATAGGAACTTGTGCTTATTGTGGACAAAAATATTAAGAATTGAAAAAAATACATTATGTAAAGCATTAACTTGCATAGGTTGTGATTTGTATAATTCTTGCTTCTAGTATCAATAATATAAAAATAATTAGTTGGTGATATGTAGAGTAGCTCTATCTAACCTGTTGAATGTAAACACTAATTCACTGAATTGAAGTTTAGTTGTTGCCTCACTGCATTAGTATTATTAACAGTTATAGAATTGTATGCACTTATATTAATAGACAGCAAGGTAAATTCCTTAGGAAAAATGGCCCCTTTAATATTTTTGATTTTACTAATACATTGATGATGTAGTTACATCCTCTATATTCACATCCTGGGACATAGTCACATGATAGTCTGAGCACACTTTCCTCTAGACATAATATTCGTATTCCCTGAATACAGCTTGTGGCTGACAAGAAAAGAGGTTATAAATTATAAGTTGAAAAAACAACAACTACATTTCATAGTAATAAACAAACAAAAACATACACTCTTACTACAACTTACCAAATGCTACTTCTTTAGATCTCCCTTCTGCAATCAGATTAAGTGATGTTATTGTAAACACTTAAGAATAGTTTGGAAACAAATTCCTAATCTGTAACAAGTTGTCTGATCAGCTAGAACTGGAAGAGAGGTCAAGTATCATTAGTTAAGACAGACCTTTACCTTTTTGGGGTTTTACATTTATTGTAGTAGTAAGATCCAGAAGTTCTACTTTCTAGCCAACGAGTGTGATTTCATCTCCTAGTGTGCAGTTTATAGTTACTAATTCACCCACTGCTATGATAACAGGACCAATTGGTTGCACAGTAATTGTAGCATAAAATGATTGTAGATTTCTATTGCTGACTAAAAATTCAGTAGTCAGTGAAGAATTAAAAACCAGTGAAAGTTTCAGATGGAAAAGTTTCTCTGATTTTGTTACTGCACAGGCTGGCAACATAACTCGCAAATCCTTTCCCAGCCACCCCCAATACCACCTGATGTGCTGGCGATAAGCAGTGTATCGGTATTTCCTGTAAACATCAAAAGGGAGTAACTGTCAATACATGGTACTAACTCTTGCAAGCTTTATATTATTATTATTATTATTATTATTATTATTATTATTATCATTATTATTGCTATCATTATTACTATTATTATTATTATCATCATCATCATCATCATTTTATTATTATTTTAATACAACAATAGAAGAAACTGTCTTGTATTCCTACCATTAGCTACTGCTATTATTATCTATATTTTATAACTTACTCATGTATTTTGTTAAAACTAGTATGCATGAACTTATCATTATCATGACTATTAAAGCAAAGTTACCATAAAGTTTAGACAATGAATATTGAATCTTATCAAGTGTATGTATACACACAAACTTCCCTTATTGGGACTCCCCAGTTCTGGGCACCCTGCTCTACCTGGGCACCCCAATACTGCATTATAGGTGTTGTAAAAATCAGCTGTCCATCAAGTATACAGTGTATGTATGTACTGAGAGTTGTAGAATCAACTTACAGCTGCAGGTTTGAGTAAAGGGTACAGTAAATTTACAGCAGCTGGATTATCTTCCCAGCTGGGCTCCCACCCTGTTCACCCCAATCAAAAATGTCTATGTCTAGTAAGCAGCCTACTAAGCAAAGCAATAGCTAATCATTTCCATCTAAATGGAAAAGGAGTGTAATGTCCTTAGATACAAGTAGCTATTCCTCAAAGTATGTCTAATTGTAATTATAAATAAGTTATTACAATTCCTATATATTAAAATACGAGTGAAAATATAATTGTTCTCAGATACTGATATTTCTGAAGTATGGGCAGTGCCTAGTCCCTAGCTGCCAGTATTAGGGGAGTTTGAGTGTATAAGGTAGACTTCCTACAATACAAGAGTCTTCTCCTTGACCTACTGTGTTTCTACCTGCTATACACAATCTGTATGGGTCACATGACCTGTTGCCTAGCAAAGTGAAGTTAGTATTTTGCATATCTGTTACATCTTTTGTCATCTCTTCCAGGACACTTGGTTGTGAAAATGTTAGACTTAAATTGAAAGTAACTCTCACAAATTGAATTATTCATACTCCCATGAGACTTCACTTCATTTGCTACAAGTTGTAAAGAGATATTCATAGGAGGATCAGGTACACCTGTAATTTATGATTACCTCAATTGAGTTAATGCAAAAAAAAAGGACAAAATATTACAACTGCATCTATAGGTACAAATCAACAAAAGCTAGGTTAACTTATGTATACATACTTATAACATGGCGTATGTTCACTTAGATACATCTTGCCTCATTACTCTGCAGTTATACATCAAACATCAAACAGTTCAATTACTCCAAAAGTCCACTAAAAATGAAACTTCATTCGTAACGTTTCATAAGGAATTAATACTTGGAGGATCAGGGAACACTTTCTTATTAAGAAACTATGTCACACATCGGAAGCCATACTTTCAGTATGTAATTCACATCTAATCTCTATTCTAAATATGAATAATGTCTTGTTTTAATAGCCTGTATGAAAAGAAATGCATATTATATTATGTTTCTGTAATGATAGTGTTTATAGTCTTGAGTGCTATATTGTAACTAAATCAACCAATAAGTAAGCAAACACATCATGAGAGAAGGAGATTGTTATGGCATCCATGTTAATAATTTAGCTGTCAAAAATAGTCCTTTAAATATAATAAGCAGTAGGTCTAAATCCTTACAAAGTAAAAACATACCTAACCAATAAATGTAAATAATTTTTACCAATGGTACATTCAAACTGTCTAATCAGATAGCTCAATTCAAGGTGAATATATTTCATACCCACCTCTTAGGAGATTAATAAGTAAACTATCCTTTAAACTTAGTTTTTGTGCATCATGGTACAGTCAGTTGCACAATTCCATGTTCAAGTCTGTTGGCTTAGTATTACATGAGTGCTACAGGCACAAACGTAAATATGGCATATCAGACACGTGATATTCTACGGTATCCAATGAATAATATATTTATTATGTAGTATTTATGTATGAATACCATAGATATGTGATATAATTACATCATCACTGGAGAAGATATGACATACATTACAGGAACTATATCTCCCAATAGCTTCTCTCATTTGTCAATAAGCATTCATTCTTACAATTCTATTACAGTTAATAATAAATATCATTCAGTGAGACACCCATTGCTTATAAATTCAATCAGATCTTGTTTAAAAAGTAAATCATTTTATTTTTTAAATTCAAATATTACATACAATTATATATCCAGAACGAAGTTTAATTCACAAGGCCCAATCTTCAAACTATAGGACTTCAAATACTATTGCTATTACCATAGTGATTGCTAAAGTAGCACATATAGTCACTCAATGGTAAGCTGTATTTTATGATGTATATTATTTGTAATAGCATACAATATTAGCATAATAATTATTGTTATTGCCTCTAACATGATAAGAATGTCCGTACTTACATGTTTAGCAGAGTTCATTTTCAATTTGAATTAATGGCAGGGACAAGTATAGTTTGTCCTAGTTTAAACCCTACTGACAGAATTTTTGATCTTGATAATTTATTGTCCAACAATCAAGACAGTAACCTCAAATTAAAAAAAATCTACAAAATTTGTGAATGTATGTATGCATTAAATTAAGTTCGTTTATTGTTATTATATGACATGAAGTCGTGTACTCTGGCTGGGTCTCATTTTTGTTGAGTTTTGTCTTAGGTCTTAGCATGATTAGTGTTGAAAATTGTTTGTGAAACTTTAAATAACTTGAAGGTACCTCTGCATTCTTCAGAGTAATTAGATAAACTTTGGCAATTAGTAGAGACATGATAGTAAGGTAATGGGAAGTATTAATTATCCAGATCCAGCTTGGGATAGTGGCACTGACAACTTAAAAGAATGTAGTGCAGGCCTTACCAGCAAACCCAACCACTTGTTCAATCTCACTCGCTTCGCTTCCTCACCAATTACTATCTTTATTATTATTATCATTGTCATTATTATTGTCTACAAGAACTAGCAGTATAGTAGTAGTAATAGTGTATCATAATAAAAATCATTATCGGAATAATCATGTCATTGTAATTGCAATCATCATCTGTCTGAGGGGGCGTAAACCTCTCAGTCAGGTCCGGATTTTCTAATCCAGTCGAAGTGACGCAACGAGCTTGGTACAACTTCGACAGTGTTCGAAGGACCAGAAGATAAAACTATCTACGACCTCGTAAGAACCTGCAGTGTGCGTGCAAGGCAAAGCCTCTAACTCTACAATATGCCCACGTCGCTCTCAAGGCGGATTGCAGGGGGCTGTTTGCAGTAGTTGTGGGGGTATTTGCACACTCTCGGCTCCAAGTCAGAAGTTTAAAGTTTATCTTGTTTTGACATATGATTATAACATTTAAATAGAGTAGAGTAAGGTGATACATTCAGTGGGTTGTATGGTTATGAATATAATTAAGTCTATGAGTAGGTGGGTAAAACATTGACATGTATGAAATAGCTAAGCTAAGAATGTTCTTATTTGCTCTAGTCCTGTTCAGAGCTTCTTGAGTCCTGAACACATCATTATTATGATTGATTATTTTTATATTAAATTATCATTTTAATTGAGTTGCTGATGTTGTTACTATCGCACAATAATCATGGTGAACTGAAATGTACAAGCTTTTATGTGTTAACCAAAATCGTGCAATTTAAAACAATTAAAAAAAAGAGAGTCAAATTGAATATGCATAATATTAAGCATTCCATAATACAAAGTTAGAACCACACCAATAGATGTTTTTGTGTATAAGCACATTTTTCAGGTTCACTTGCAAGCACTCTTTCACCATATTTATATTATATTCATAGGTGTGGGTATTAATTTACTGCTTGAACCCAAGAAAATTGATAAAACCATAAATTCAAATATTGACTTCTCTTATTTTGTATATAAATTTTGAAATATAAAAAACAACAACATTTTCTTGCAGCATTAGCAAATACTAGATGGCTGACTAAGTAATAAATTTTTTTTCTTCCATATTTTATAATGAGATGGCTGACTAAGTATTTCAGTGCAATATTCTGTACAGCAGCTAATTATTGTGATATTCCCTAAAGGTCAATGAATATTTTTAATGTATAATTAACCAATCAATCAATCAAACTCAACAGATATGTTGACTAAATAAGCAGCAATAGGAATTTTAAAAATGCAACTCATGTAATGTTCATTTGTTTTCAGTACACTCCTCATTCCTTCATTGAAAAAAACTACAAATGATCAGAATTTGTACTAGTCTGGTGTTCATGATGGGTGATTATACAAGTAGGTGTCTCAGAGTTGGCGAAGTTTCCAACAGTAAATGTTAAGGTAACACTTGTCAGGAACTTAGGGATTTGTGTATGGAATGTAGATTGATCACAGTAGAATCAGTAGTAACAGGATGCAGTTCCATTAAATTATCTTGTTCTAACCTTGCCCAGATTTAAAGACATTATACCAGTTTACAAACATAAGACATACGACCATGCCCGTGATAATACTAGGAAGCCATGTCTCTACATAACCTTTGATATCATCTTTACCAAAATATTGTCAGACCCACTACTCGAATTGACTATGCATTGCTATTCATTTTCTTTCCTTGGGAATGGAGAACATAATATTAGAGCAAGATGAGATAAGTGAAGTTTTTTACCAAGAAATAGGGAAACCTGGGTATGCCCTGTAGATGCTTGAAGAGCGGATCATTAGATAATAAATCAACGTTCTTCCAATTGATCATTGTAGCGTTCATATATTACACAAATAACTGATGACAATTACCATATTATATTACTATGAAAGTTTACTTGTCAATATATTGTTTTTAAGTTAATGGGCATGCTATAGCCATATGCTGCTTTTATAGCATCTCCTCAAAGTCAATTATAAGGAGCACATCATATGTACTTCACACAATTATACTCACTTTCTAACCCTTGGACAACTATTATGTACATTCTGTTTATCAGATGTGCTTATCCATGTAGCTATTGGCATAGAACAAACATCACAATATTAGTTTCAGTTTCACATGATGATATCACAGCAGCAACTGCATAACTGCATGATTAAGAAAAAAACTCAACTTGTTTACAATTGTGTTATCTTATGCTACACTGCTTGCCAGTACTTGTTTTACTGAAGTTTATTGCAAATTTACTGCCTAGTTTACCGTATGGTAAACTCTAATTCTGTAACAAACTACAAACCACATGTACAACTTCCTATGTTTACTCATGTTTTACCAATCCAGTGTACTTTTTGTTCCAGAATAAGAGTTTACTACATAGTTTCCTCTCAAACACACTACAGATTTTCCAGCAGTACACTTCAGTAAATCATATGCCTACAGGCAGTGCTAATACTAGAGCAGGGAGAAGTATCATGATCCTCAATCAGTTGAGTAAACATTTTTGTTATTTTATCTAAATGCCACAATCTTACACTTGCTGACATATCAACTATTTCATATTATGCATCACATGTTCTCCTGGCCAAGTAAAGTTTACTTCATGAGATTGATTAGTATTAATATCTTTCAAAATCTGTATCATAAAATATAGTAGTTTCAAGGAATAGAATCAACTTTTCTAAATAAATCAATATATTATTTAATATAGTACTTAATACATGAGTCAGAGTGTGATATGGTGAAATTGAAATATTTCACAAGCAGGCTAATTTATTTTCACAGGCTAATTTATTTTCATGAGCCAAAGTTGAGTGAAAATAAAGCCTTAGAGCGAAATATCTAGCCATACCATTCTGACTTGTGTAATAAATAGTTTATTCCACACTAGATATCTTCACAGGAGTAGTTTTTGGTGTAAAGTTGGCAAAAACTCACTAGGGGTTCCCCACAACCCCAGCTGATATTATAGAAGCTGGATAGGCTGTAATAAGTGGTTTATTCCACACTAGATATCTTCACAGGAGTAGTTTTTTGGTAACTCACTGTGTAAAGTTGGTGAAAACTCACTAGGGGTTCCACACAACCCCAGCTGATATTATAGCAGCTGCTCCAACCTGGTAGGCTCCACTAGAGTAAAGGTAGCTGTAAAAACCCAGAAACATGAGGCCAGGCCCAGTTACTCTGGTAATGAGCTTGCCAATACAGCCATGAGATAACACTATGTGATATCATGAGATATCTCACTGTCATGTACCTAAAAAATATCATTGTGAAGATATATAGCTTTGAATAAATATACACATATAATCTTTTTTTTAATGTAAAAGCCTCTATTTGCTGCTAATGGACTTTACCAAACGTTTATTCTTTCAATGCTTCTAATAGTTACAGTTTATTGCTTAAGTTTAATTATGTATGCTCATCTAGGCTACAACAATTCAATCATAATATTCATTCTAAAAAATAGCCAATAACTTTCATCAAATTTACTGAAGCAATCATCTGTCAATTTTCTAGCTAACATGGAAAGTTTTTCGGTTGATTGTTAAACATCATTACTCAACATACAATCAATTTAACTTACTCATAGTAATGTTAAAAGTATAATAAATTTATATTTTCTTGTTGTTAATGATAATATAAGAAATTATAGGACAAAATATAGTTTTTATTTTTTTTGATCATGCAAATATTGGTTTACCTTATTGAATAGAAAGACAATATTAAAAAAGTACTTCACCACATTATATGCTGTCCTATTCAAGTTGTATAATGGTTAAGTGCTCTACAAAATTATAAAAAATCTACATATAATTATAGCTACAATACAAAATCAAAATCAAAATAATGCATTGTGAAAAAAACAATATGCACTCTTTATTCAATGAACTGTTTCATAATGTTCAATATTTTGTTGTGGAGGATCAGAGGGTGGACTCTGATTAACATATGACAATTTAGGCACAGAATGTGTGCCCTTTATTAAAACGGCCTCATAGGAGGGATTACTATCACATTGTACATTATCCTTTCCAAGTGAAATAACTCCGTATGATGGATTAGCATCAACAGCTTCCAAAGTCTATATCACATTAACAAATTTTCATTTGATTGGTAGCTTATATGAAGTGAATTAAAAACTCCTTAATGAAATGAAATACAATAACAAAAATTTTAAGGCCAGTTAAAATTAAGAATAAGGTACGTATAAACTAATTATCTAAACTATTAATTGTCTCCCAACTTAATCAATTGCATATTATTTTAAATCTTTTTTTAGATGTTATCATTTCATCAAATTTTTTTCATCGATCCACTTTATATAACCTCCTGTCATCACTGTCCCAAATGAAAATAGAATGATATAAGAGCTGGTGCATATTGTCGAAAAAAATAATTAAGAATTAACAAATATATTATGTAAACCATTAACTTACGTTTATATCCTGATTTATATCTTTCTTGTTTCTATTATCAATAATTGAAAATAGTATATTCATGTGAAAATTCACAAATGACTTACTTGTCATTTTGTATGTTTTGTAAGGCATCAACGTTTGTTGTCTTCAATACTCCTCTTACCTTATTTTCTGAAACACATCATTAATAATATTATAATATTTATGAACAAAGAGTCTGAAACTTACTATGAATGCAGAGACAGAACAAAATATTTAAAGTTATTGTTAACACTGCAACAAAGGCTACGCCTACAATTACAGCAACAATAATAGTAGTAGTAATAGAAGGTGTGACAGTTGAGGTTATGCCTCGAGTGGTTGAAGTAGAGTCTGTAGAATATAAGAATAATTAGTTGGTGATACAGAGTATCTCTAGTACTAACCTGTTGAATGTAAACACAATTCCACTGAATTGAAGTTCAGTTGTTGCCTCACTGCATTACTATTACTATTATTAACTGTTATAGAATTGTATAAACTGATGTTAATTGACAACAATGTGAACCCATTAGGAGGAATAGCCCCCATGATATCTGTGCTGTTTTTATCTCCACTGATGATGTAGTTACATCCGACATCTTCACTTCCAGGGACATAGTCACATGATAGTCTGAACCCGCCTCCCTCTGGTGAGCAGATTGTTATTCCTTGAATACAGCTTATTGCTGACAAGGAATTAATATGACTAGCTACTTAAAAGTTAGAAAAGCAATTGCGTTTCATACCAATAAATAAACACAAACATACTCTTCAATTAAAACTTACAAAACAACACTTCTTCTGATCTTCCTTGTCCAATTAGATTAAGTGATGTTATTGTAAACACATACGAATTACTTCTAATAAATTTCCAATTTGTAACATAGTTATCTGATCAGCTAGAACTTGAAAAGAGGATCGAGTATCATTAGTGAAGACAGACCTCACAACTAGTTCATATCTCTGTTCACTGCTGTGACACTCTTCAGGCATCTAAAAAATGTTTTTATAAAAGTACATTCAAATTAGTATGTATGTACTTACCATTATCATGACTGTCAAAGCAAAGTTTCCATTATGTTTAGACAATGAATATTGAATTCTATCAGTAGAAGGTATATAAGGTAGGCTTCCTACAGTACAAGAGTCTTCTCCTTGACCTACCATGTTTCTGCCAGCTATACATAATCTGTATGTGTCACATGACCTGTTGCCTAGCAAAGTGAAGGTAGTATTTTGCATATCTGTAACATTTTTTGTCATTTCTTCCAGGACACTTGGTTGTGAAAATGTTAGACTTAAATTGAAAGTTACTGAAACAGATTGAATTATTCTATACTCCCACGAGACTTCTACTTCAGTTGCTACAAGTTGTAAAGAGAGATTCATAGGAGGATCTGGTACACCTGCGATATATGATTACATTAACTGAGTTAATGCATGTTGAACAAAAAATAAAACAAAACATAAAATTGCACAAATTAAGGGAGAAAATAATTACGTAACCTTGATGGCTTCCATTGCATGATAAATGTCAAAAGTGACTTCTATGATATACTTCTCACTGAACATATCTTTCTTATATAAACCACGTGCATTGCACACTCGAAACAGTAAGAGTGACTACTCATTAAAGCTATGGCAATTTGCTCAGAGTAAGCTCTGTTTTAGCATCTAGAAACAATATGTTCATCAGAAAATGGAAACAGGATGCTCGTTAATCTTGATGGTAATTGGTTATAATTATCAATATCTTTGTTTTTTCTTCTTAGCTAACATAATATCAGATAAACTCATACTTTGCTATGAATGGAGCATACAATACTGCTAAGTATATAAAGCATAGCTCCTTGCTGCCAATTGCCGAGCAGACATGAGTGTCAATGTCACCCAGAGCACTTGTCTTAGGGAAGAAGGTGAAAGAATGTAAGGGATATCATACATATGGTACTAATTCATATGTGTTATGAATCACAGGAATGGAAAAAAAATGAGGCAGTGTTTGTGTGTAATGTTAAAGTGATAATTTGAGACTATTCAGAAATTTGAAATAATGATAGAAATTTGATATTCAGGTATACTTCACAGATATGAGGCTTCCACTAAAATTCCCTTTGATAGTGCAATTGGATACATACATACCAGATGCTGCCATAACTGTATAGTTTTAGCTCGTGTAGGTGCTTTTAAAATGGGACACTCATAATAGTATTTAAGCTTATTGGAGTCTAAGGATGCATTAATAAATGATGTAGCCATCTAGGAGGAGTTAGCTGCTCACAAGTTCGCGAGTAACCAAAATAGTGATATCTCTCAAAGATGAGAAGACTACCTAGTTGAGTCATCTTCACCACTACAGCACTTCATTTAGAATGTTGCAAATTTGAAATGATCCCACCCATTTGCCTAGGGTTTAGACTGACAATGATAAGACAGAGAGTAAGCATTAACGATAGAGGGACACTTCTAGCAAACATTACAAAACTGTGAGTTAGATCTTCAAGCGGTGAGCTCTCTCAAACCTCTCACATCACCCCTGTCCCCCTACAAGGCACATTTCTACCTGTAATTAGTACTACTATAGGCAAAAAGTGTTAATGATGTTATTAAAATTCACTTAGGGAACAAACGGAAGGTGCTCTGAGGACAAAGGACAAAATCAATAAATCAGAGACTATGAGAGGGATTTCAAGCTGATGTAACTGAGGATAAGCCTCCCAACATTGGTACATTGACAGCATCACTGTGTGGTAGAATGGCCCAGCCACTCCCCCACACTACTTCGAACACCCACTCATATTATCACGCAGTTTATTATTAGCATGCATCAGTTGTCTGTTTGTACTTATTCCCACGCACTGGTCATTCACTCAGAACAAGTCATTCCCACGTACTGGTCATACACTCAGAACAAGTCATTCCCATGTACTGGTCATTCACTTAGAACAATTCATTCCCACGCA